>Ga0209723_1006795_pt1 | contig 10782 bp, 10 predicted proteins | sample BiotimSIPDNA_2_FD_185750 | JGI IMG/M metagenome (GOLD analysis project Ga0209723, IMG submission 185750) | Anaerobic biogas reactor microbial communites from Washington, USA - Biogas_R2 time_0 SIP DNA (SPAdes) (version 2) | ecosystem: Engineered > Bioreactor > Anaerobic > Unclassified | place... | reverse complement strand
GTACGGCGTCGGCTACCTAATCGGCAACATCACCAGCATCCTGCCGATTGAGGCATACACACGCACGGAAATCATCATCACCTTTGACCTCGACTTGAAAAACGCCCGTGAAGCGTTGCGGCACCTCACATCAGCGCCCATCTACAGTTTCGAACTGATGACCACACAGTATGCCAAGGCCGTGCGTACGCCGGCAGGGCTGACCCTGATCCTGGAGGCAAAGCCCCTTTTAGGGAAGGAAGACGCCTTCAAGACCCTGATGAGTGGCGGAAGATGGGAACTCACCGATGGCGAAGGGAAACCGCTGGACATCTGGCCAGACCAATCCGATGATATCGGTTTGGATTTCCCTGATGGCACAAGTGGACGCAGAATCAATTATACGATTTCGCTTACCCAGGAGGAGATGCCGGATACAGTATCCATCAGTTTCCTGCCCGGCGAGGGCAGCCTCCTTGTCAGCCCCATCCGGACCAGATAGGTTCCGGGGAACGACAGGGAAGTGACTGTAGAAAGTCACTTCCCCTTTTTATCCGTTTCGAGCATTATGCAAGGACAAAAGGGTGAATGCATATGATTGCCCTTCGTTGATGACTTATGTAAATATACAACATGTTCTTCATTTTGTTCGCTATCGTCACCTCTCGATGTGGAAACATCAGTGTCTCTCGGTTAGTAGTTCTGCCAAACGCAATGAGAAAGCGGCATTCTTTGTTACACGATGGCCATCATGGTTCGCTGCACTTTGTGCACCAGCCTGCCTTAGTGACCTATCCGTTAGGTAGCCAGTGGCATTCCGAAGCTTTAATGGAAGAGTGAAATATAGCTCCTCACATATCCACGAACATAACGCTACCCACTTCACTTCGTCTATCAGAATGCATCTGCGCTTTAATGATCAAAAGGCAATTGCACTTGCTGCTTCCGCAGAATCATTAGGTATGGATTCTGATTATTGGTGCTGTCACGCCATATATGGCAATGAACTTAATCACTTGATTCATGGATTTCAAATTCACTTAACCCCATAAAGAATCATTAGTTTCCACTTCAAACTCTATTCTTTGCGTCAAGCCGTTTGTTTCTGAAGTAAAGAACTACATCGACCGCGACCATAAAAAAATTCAGGAAATAAAAAAACAGCACGTACCATTTATGAGAGAATTCTGCCATGTATGCAGGATTATTAAGTTTTGAAAAGATGCCCGCAACATATCCGAAAAGTATCAAACTGAGGAAAGCAAGGCTCTTGCCTTTTGTTGTTCGGGCCTTATATGATTTCATCACATTCATTGGCCATGAGGCGCCGAAGCTTACAATCATGATTATTTCAAGTATTTCTGACATCGGATGCCGCCTTTCTTCTATTACAGTGTTGTGTTAGGACAGTTTAATCGCTCACGCCCAGATAGAGTACACTAAAGTTCTCAACTTCGCCTAAGGGAAGGAATGGGCAAGCCGCAGGGATTCCGCTACTATGGATGTTGCTAACACATTCTGTAGGAGTAAAATCCAATGGCTCAAGGCAAGAACACCATGGATTTCGGGGGATTGCTTTTCAGTTCACGGGCGCTCAAGATTCCATGCTCAGCATTCTGGATTGGTTATGCAGCCAGATGATGGAAGCGGAGGTAGCCAGTTTTGACAGTCCACTATATACAACCAGAACCACCGGTTAGGTTCCAGCATATAAACTTGGGACAAAAGCACCAAGCACACATCCCTAAGCTCAATCAGCTCTAAGGTAATGTATATCAGCCCCGCTCTTTCAGTAATAGATTCGCGTTGTGGCGTAAAATGGCACGGCACAGATTTTCTTTACAACGTTCCGTATCATTTTCATCTGCCTTAAAGCGTGATACTGCCGATGCCGTTTGAGCAATTTATTACTGTTCCAAATGGTTTTGATAGCTCGCTTAGGTATTGTATCACCACGTCGTCTTTAATCAGGCGCGGATGGCCTAACCTCCCTCGCGCAACGCCCATGCCGAGCGATATCGGATAAAAGTTTATGCTCTCAATCCTGCCGCTGGATGCTGTAAATGATGCCATGACCGAATCCCATATGGGCTTTTGAACGACATAGCCCTTTGTGCCGTTATTACTTCGCTTGTTCATATAGTCACCCACGAGCGTATCGTGCGGCATGCCTGCGTTTTCATACGCTTCTGCGGGTTGAAGCTCGACAGTCTCGGTCTGAAATATAAAGTTACCAAGACTGTAAAATATTGGCTTCTCTTTATATAACTCCACGCCCCTCAATTCATGGGGGCCATGTCCCAATATAGCGTCGGCACCCGCATCGATGCATGCATGGCTGAACAATACGAGGAATTCGGCCGGTATCAACCTGTCGGCGCCGGCAAATTCATGTGAGTGTACGCTCACTAACACATAATCCGCCTGCCGCTTGGCTTCCTCTATCATTCGGGTCATGCGCTCCATGTCTTTTTTCATCGGTTCCGTGTGCGTCTGGTACGAGTCGGCACATTTAAATTTCAGCTGTCCGAACTCCATCTCGTTTTCGGCCGGCGGATTCTCATAGCCATTTGAAATCGCCATAAGCCTTTGGGCGTTCATGCAGGTATTGCTCGCAATTCGGTTTAGCATATCAAAGTCATCGCGCTTAACGCAGTAATATGAGTTAAAGCGAAGCGGGTTGAGCCCAGGCCGACCACTCATGTGTATGCTCTGATTACCAGCCGCATCTGCACTATGTATGGTTGAGCAAATACCTAGTAGCGCCACGCGCGCGTTCTTGGTTTCAAGATAGCACGGTGCTGAGGCCTCATAGAGCGTCGCTCCTGTGCCGGCGAAGAGCATCCCTCGTTCGCGAAGGTTCCTTATCGTCGCCAGCAGCCCACCGTGACAGTAATCGCAGGAATGGTTATTGGCAGTGTTGAAAATATTGAACCCGTAGGTTTTCAAGTCGTCGAGAACACCCGGGTTCGCCATAGCCCATGTGCCGCCCGAAAATGCGGCTGGATAGCCTTCGCTCTCGTGTGCAGTCACCTCAAGGTTGTTGAATCTCACATCATGCGACTCTATTATATTTTTAATTATCTCAAACCCATCATAACCTCCTGCAGGCAGTCTTCTTGTGATAAACGAATCGCCCGTGGCGATGAATGTCGTTTTCTCGCTCATTATCTGTCCTCCTTAGAAAGTAAATTAGTTAAAGTATCCGAGCGTTACTTCAAGCGCGACCTTGAGTCCTTTAAACAGGCTGTCGGTCTGTACGTACTCCTCGCGCGTATGTGCACCTTTTCCAGAATAGCAGCCAAGACATACAGCCGGTATGCCTAACGACAGTGGGATATTACAGTCAGTCGAGCCCGGTGCAAGCTGCGGTTCCTTGCCGAAATGGTTCTTGACAGCGGTCACCGCCCTTTCCGTAAGCGCTTTCATGCGTTCCTCGTCGACGTCGCCCGAGCAGGGTCTATCGCCTATCAGCTCAAAATTGACCTCGATTCCCTTCGTGCGATAATAGCTTATCGCCTCCTGGAAATGCGTTTGCATGATAGTGAGCGCATTTGGCTCGTCCGACCGGAACTCGTAGAGCATCTCCGCCTGCTGAGCTATCGTGTTTACCGACGTGCCGCCCTTTATTACGCCCACATTGAACGATGTCTTTCCCACATCAGGCACTCTCATATCGTAGAGCGTGTGAATGAGAGAAGAAAGGTAGTATATGGCATTCCTGTTTCCAAACCCGTTATAAGAATGGCCGCCCTCTGTCTTAATCTCCACCCTATATCGCTTTGATCCTACAGCCTTTGTAATCACTGCGTTGTCTGAACTATCGAAAGAAATAAACTCTCTGATACGGCCTGCGTAGTCCTCAACGAGCTTTCTCGTTCCTTTTAGGTTTCCAAGGCCTTCCTCTGCCGAGTTGATAACAATGAGAAGCCCGCCTTCGGCTGGAGTCAACTCGTTTTGGGCGATATAACGCGCCGCAATAAGCAGTGCCGTCACGTTAGCCGAGTTGTCGCCGATACCTGGGCAAAATAGCTTACCGTTTTCCTCCCGCAGCGGTAGCTCCTCTGTGTCCGAAAACACGACGTCACTGTGCGCACATATAACATTCACGTATCCGTCTGTATTCCCTACTGGGTATATCACATTAATTGCGCTGTCGATATAAGCGTTTTGCGCACCTGCGCGTTTTAACCACTCAAGGCAGAACTCTGCGCGCTTCTGCTCGAAATGTGACGGTGCGGGTATTCTAGCTAATGTCATAAGAAGCGACTTTGCTTCATTGCTTTGCGATTCAATATAGTCCATTACCCTTTTCTCAAGCTTCATTGTTTATCCTCCCCATGGGAACGTATGAAGGAAAATGTCCAGGCGACACCTTACTAAGCGGTATATCCCTGCCCCAGTGTCCCTCCGACGAATAGGCACATCGCGCCGCAAAGCTTTAGCTCGGTTTGGGATCAACGGGGCTTTCTTCCTCGACGCGAGTTACCGCAGGGCGAGCGTGGCGTTTTGAGAGCAACGGTACGGAAATATCGCTCAGTAGCGCCATTGTAAACGGATATTGCAGTCTTTCAAGCAGTTCGTCGGGGTTTGCCTTTTCAGGGGCATATTCATTGCTTAGCTTGACGTATTCAGTTTATACTTTGTCGCAGCTTTTGTCCATTGTATGTATTAATACTGGTTTTCAGTTGCTCAGAATGCAGGTGAAATAATGAAAATAACACAGTTATAGACATAATGACAGGCAAACAAGGACAGAGTATACTGAAGTCGCAGCTTTGTCCAAGAAAAAGAATGGGCAAGCCACTGTGATTCCTCTTTGCCATCTAGTAGAACAGAAATATCCGATCCCTGGTTTCTATTCCCACTCAATGCTCGCCGGGGGCTTGGTGGTAATATCCAGCAGGACGCGGTTGACGCCGGAGACCTCGTTGACGATGCGGCGGGAAACGAGGGCGAGGGTATCGTAGGGGACGCGGGCCCAGTCGGCGGTCATGAAGTCGTCGGTGGTGATAGCGCGGATGGCGATGGCGGTGTCGTAGCTGCGCTCGTCCCCCATCACGCCCACAGAGCGCAGGTCGGTATTGACGGTGAAGTACTGGCTGATCTGGCCGTCCAGGCCCGCCTTGCGGAACTCCTCCAGGAGGATGGCGTCGCTGTGGCGGGTCAGGTCCACCTTTTCCCGGGTCAGCTCGCCCAGGGTGCGGATGGCCAGGCCAGGGCCGGGGAAGGGCTGGCGTCGGGTCATTTCCTCCGGCAGGCCCAGCACCTCACCCAGTTCCCGCACCTCGTCCTTGAACAGGAAGCGCAGCGGCTCAATCAGGCTGGTGAAGCCCAGCTCGCGCGGAAGGCCGCCCACGTTGTGGTGGCTTTTGATGACCGTGCTGCCCGGCGCGGCACCGGACTCAATGACGTCCGGATAGATGGTCCCCTGGGCGAAATGGTCCAGGGCGCCCAGTTTTTGCGCCTCATCCCGGAACACGGCGATGAACTCCGCGCCGATGATTTTGCGCTTCTGTTCCGGGTCGGTGACGCCCCTGAGCTTTTCATAGAAGCGGTCCGAGGCGTCCAGGGCGCTCAGGTGCACCGGGAAGTGGCGGGTGAACACCTCGCGCACCAGCTCCGGCTCGTCCTTGCGCATGAAGCCATGGTCGACAAAGACGCAGTTGAGCCGCTCCCCGACGGCTTTGGAGATGAGCGCGGCGACGACCGCGCTGTCCACGCCGCCGGAAAGGCCCAGCAGCACGGTGCCGCCGCCGACCGCCTTCTTAATATCGGCAACCGCCTGCTCCGCGAAGCCTTCCATGCGCCAGGACGGCGCGCAGCCGCAGATGTCCCGCACAAAGCGGCGGATGACGTCCATCCCCTGCTGGCTGTGGGAGGTTTCCGGGTGGAACTGCACGCCGTAGAGCCGCCTGCCCGGCGCCTCCATGGCGGCGAGGGGGCAGGTCTCCGTATGGGCGGTTCCGACAAAGCCCGGCGGCAGGCGGTCGACCTGGTAGGCGTGGCTCATCCAGGTGTCGCACTGCGGGCGAAGCCCGGAAAACAGCTCGCTCGACACGTCCAGGGTGACGGCGCGCAAGCCGTACTCCCGCACCCGCGCTTTGCCCACGCTGCCGCCCAGGCTCTGCGCCATCAATTGCATCCCATAGCAGACGCCCAGCACCGGGACGCCCAGGGAAAACAGGGCCGGGTCACAGGAAGGCGCGTCGGCGTAGGTGACGGCGGAGGGGCTGCCGGAGAGGATGAGCCCCGCGGGGCACAGCGCTCTGATTTGCGCCAGGCCGGCCGTATAGGGAAGCACCTGGGAAAAAACATGCGCCTGGCGGATGCGCCGGGCGATGAGCTGGGTGTACTGGCTGCCGAAATCCAGGATGACGACGGGCTGGTCCATGGGTTTCCTCCTTCGGCGGCGTCAGCCGTTCTCGACGATGACCTGGCAGGCCTGCATCGCCTGCAGGGCGTTTCGGTGGCCTGCCGGCGTGGCGCCGGCGCAGCAGGCCGCGTCCACGATGACGCGGGCCTCGGGCAAGGCGGCCTTGGCGATGAGGGCGTTTGAAATCACGCAGATATCGGTGCAAAGGCCGATGAAGGTGACGGAGCGGACGGGCTCCTCCCGGTCCATCTGCCGCAGCGTGTCCGCCAGTGCCAGCGAGCCGAAGGAGGGCTTGTCCAGGGCGGGCAGGGCGCGAAGCGCCTCCATCCGCGGGTGGATTTGCCACCCCGGCGTCCCTTTGACGCAATGGGGAACCGGCAGAAGGCCGCCTTCCTGCGTTTTTAGGTAATCCTCCCGGTGGGTATCCCGGGTAAAGAGCACGGGGCCGGAAAAATCGCGGATTTTCGCCTCGGCGGCGGGCAGGATGGCCTGCGCCTCCCCCGTGCCCAGTACGCCGTCGATGAAGTCAAGCTGCATGTCCACCACGACCAGCACGTCCCGCATGGCTTCCCCTCAATCCTCCTTGACGCTGCCGTCCTGGTTGAACAGCGGAAGCGTGCCCAGGAACAGGATGTCCTTGCGGCGCATCGCGGCGCCCTCCGCCAGCACCGCCATCTTGCCCACCACGGTGCCGCCGGCCTCGTTGACCAGCTTTTCCACCGCCTTGAGGCTCTCCCCCGTGGAAATCACGTCATCCACGATGAGCACGCGGCGGCCGCGCATGAAATCGGCGTCGTTTTGGTCGATGAAGAGCATCTGGCGGTTGACGGTGGTGATGGAGGTTACCTCGGTCGAGAAGACGTTGCGCATATACAGCTTGGGCGCCTTGCGCGCGATGAGGTAGCGGTTTTCGCGGTTCTGCCGGGCCATCTCGTAGACCAGGGGGATGCCCTTGGACTCCGCGGTGATGAGCACGTCGTGCTCCGGCGCGATTTTCAGCAGTTCCCTCGCGCAGGCGATGGTCAGCTCAACGTCGCCGAAGATGACGAAGGCGGCGATAAACAGCTCCTCGTGCACCTGGCACAAGGGCAGGGAACGCTTCAGGCCGGCGATTTCCAGTGAATACTCCATGTGTCCCTCCAAAAGGACGCCCGGCCTACGCCGGGCGGGATAGGCGCTTTTTACTTTCTGATTGTAGGTTCGGCCGCCGGGCTTGTCAATCGCCGCAGCCCGAAAAATGCGCGTCCAGGATGCCGGTCAGCGCGTCCAGGTCCGTGCAGCGGTTGATCAGTGCGCGGGTCTGGGCCGCGCCTTTCGTTCCCTTCAGGTACCAGCCGAAATGCTTGCGCATCTCGACGAGCGCCCAGGATTCCCCCTTGAAGGCTACCATATCCCGCAGGTGGGAGAGCGCGATGCGCCGCACCTCGTCAGGGCTTGGTGCCATCGCCTCCTGGCCCGCAAACGCAGCCTTGATCTGCGAAAATAGCCAGGGGTTGCCCAAGGCGCCGCGGCCGACCGCCACGCCGTCGGCGCCGGTCATCTCCAGTATACTCACGGCGTCCTGCGCGGCAAAGACGTCCCCGTTCGCGATGAGGGGGATGGAGACCGCCTGCCTGACCGCCGCGATAGCCGGCCAATCCGCCTTTCCCCCATACTGCTTCGAGCGGGTCCGGCCGTGCACGCATAGCAAATCGGCCCCCTCGTCCTCGCACAGCCTGGCAAAGGGCACTGCGTTGACGCTTTTTTCGTCCCAGCCCAGGCGCATCTTGACGGACAGGCGGCCTGGCACCGCGTGGCGAACCGACCTGAGGATGCGCCCGCTCAGCGCGAAATCCTTCATCAGGGCGCTGCCGGAGCCGGAGGAGGTGACCTTCTGGGCGGGGCAGCCGAAGTTCAGGTCGATGCCGGCATAGCGGCCAGTCTCCCACAGCAGGGCCGCCGCGCGGGCCAGCAGGTCCGGCTCCTTGCCAAACAGCTGCGCGGAAAGCGGGACCTCCCCCGGGTGGACGGCCAGCAGCGCCGCGTACGCCGGGCTGCCCTTGGGCGCGGTCAGCAGGCCCATGGCGCTGATCATCTCGCTGACGGTTTCGTCCGCACCCATTTGCCCGCAGAGCAAACGGAAAGGCCAGTCCGTGATGCCAGCCATCGGCGCCAGGAACAGCCTTTTGCCCAAATTAACGGATGTATTCAGGGGACGTATGCCCTTTCGTTTCTCAACTCCCGGATATGCCAACGTCCGTTCTCACGGATAAGGATGACGTCGTATCGCGCGGAGGGCCAGCGGGGCGGATACCACCCCTCTTCCGGCGTCTGTTCGCGCAGGCCGGGCAGGATGCGCCCGTCGATGGCCGGCACCTCCTCCGTGACGGTCGCCCGGGCGGTGTCCTCCCAGGGCCAGGACCACATCCACTCCATGCGGAGCCGATGGTCGATGCCGGTGACCTGGTAGGGCTCGTAAGGGTTGGTGCCCTCGCGGAGGGTTGCCAGGCGGGTGTCCAGGGGGAGGTACGCGGCGGAGAAGTACTTGTTCAGCTCCACGGGGTCCGTTTTCATCATGACCGTCATCGCGCGCTGCGCCATGCCGTCCTTGAGGATGACGTAAATATTGGCGGCGTTCATGGAAAAGTAGAAGGCGATGGTCATCAGCCCCAGGATGCAGGTGATGAGGGTGAGCCTGCCGGCGATGAACCAGACCAGGCGTCTGAGTTTCTTCATGAAAGGCGCGGTTTAGGGATGCAGCGTCGTGCCGAGGTCCTCGCCCTCCAGCACACGCAGGATGTTGCGGGGGTCGCTCAAGCCAAAGACCCGCACCTGGGGCAGGCTTTGCTCCGCGCACATCTGGAAAGCCGCCAGGTCCATGACCTTCAGCTCCCGCTGGATGGCCTCGCCGTAGGTGATGTCCCGGATAAGCTTCGCCCCTTTGTCCGTCCGCGGGTCGGCGGTATAAACGCCGTCCACGTTCTTGGCCAGCAGCAGCGCGTCGGCCTTCAGCTCCAGCGCCCGGAGGGTGACGGCGGTGTCGGTGGTGAAAAAGGGGCGCCCCAGGCCGCCGCCCAGAAAGGCCAGCCCGTCGCGCTCCAGCGCGGCGTCCGCCAGGTCAAAGCGGTAGGTGGTGCAGACGTCGGGCATGGAGAGGGCGGAGAACACCTCGGATTTCTGCCCGCACTGGGCCAGGGCGTCACGCATGACCAGGCAGTTCATGACCGTGCCCAGCATGCCCATCTGGTCCGCGGTCACCGCGTCCATGCCCTCGCTGGCGCCGTGCCGTCCCCGCCAGAGGTTGCCCCCGCCGATAACGACGCCGGCCTGCACGCCGCGCTTGCGCACTTCGCACAGGATGCCGGCCACCTCGCGGATTTTGGCATGGTCAAACAGCCATCCCTGCTCGCCCAGGGCTTCGCCGGAGAGCTTGAGCATGATTCTGCGGTAGCGCATCGGCCTGCCTCCTCCTTTTTTACAAGAAGGCGGCGCAAGCGCGCCGCCCTGATGGTGTACAGAATCGCGGCGGGTCAGTCCTTTTTCGTCATGGCCTCAATTTCGCCGGCCAGGTCGCTGACCTTTTTCTCAATGCCCTCCCCGCGCTCGTAGCGGGTGAAGCGGCGCACGGAGATTTTCTCCCCGCTGGCGAGCGCCGTCTCGTTGACCAGGGTCTGGACCGTGATGTCAGGGTTCTTCACGAAGGGCTGCTCCAGCAGGCAGACCTCCTTGTAATACTTCTCGATGCGGCCCTCGACCATGCGGTCGACGATTTTCTCGGGCTTGCCTTCGTTGAGCGCCTGCACGCGGAGGATTTCCCGCTCTTTGTTCAGGTTCTCCTGGGGCACTTCCTCCTTGGAGACAAAGAGGGGGTTGCTGGCCGCAATCTGCAAAGCCAGGTCGTGGCAGAGGGCCTTGAAGGCGTCGGTGTTGGCGACGAAGTCCGTCTCGCAGTTGACCTCCAGCAGGACGCCAATCTTGCCGCCCATATGGATATAGCTGTCCACCATGCCCTCCGCGGCGATGCGGCCGGCCTTCTTGGCGTTGGCGGCCAGGCCCTTCTCGCGCAGGTACTCGATGGCCTTCTCCATGTCGCCCTTGCATTCGACCAGCGCCTTCTTGCAGTCCATCATGCCTGCCTGCGTACGCTCGCGCAGTTCCTTGACCATTGCAGCGGTGATTTCCATAACGTTTCTCTCCTTATTCAGTCCCGCGGCGCTCAGGCGCTCGCCTCGTCGTCGCTCTCGGGCGCGACCTGGGCCTCGTCCTCCACCTGGGCGCCCTGGCGGCCTTCCAGCACGGCGTCGGCCATCTTCCCGGATATCAGCTTGACGGCGCGGATGGCGTCGTCGTTGCCGGGGATGACGTAGTCCACCAGGTCGGGGTCGCAGTTGGTGTCAACAATGGCGACGATGGGGATTTTCAAGGCGCGGGCTTCAGCGATGGCGATA
>Ga0209723_1006790_pt1 | contig 10793 bp, 13 predicted proteins | sample BiotimSIPDNA_2_FD_185750 | JGI IMG/M metagenome (GOLD analysis project Ga0209723, IMG submission 185750) | Anaerobic biogas reactor microbial communites from Washington, USA - Biogas_R2 time_0 SIP DNA (SPAdes) (version 2) | ecosystem: Engineered > Bioreactor > Anaerobic > Unclassified | place... | reverse complement strand
GCGCTTAAAACACTATGTTTTGGCATTATTCTTTAACCCCATTTCCTGTGTCGCCCGTCATTTCTACAATATCGGCTATATCGCATTTTAAGGCGGTACATATTTTAGCCAGCGTTTCCATTGAAACAGGGTCATTTTTGCCTAACTTGGCAATTACGTTTGTGCTAACCCCCGCAAGCGTCTTTAATTCTGTTTTCTTGATACCTTTATCTATTAGCAATTTCCATAACTTGTTATAGCTTATAACCACTTCGCCAAACCTCCTGTACCGTGGTATAATTAACCAATGTTATAATAGCATAGTAAATGCTAAGTATCAAGAAAAGGTTATAATATCGTGACTAATTCTTGATACTTAATAGATGGTGTAAGTCGTTGCAATTATTGCGTTACCGTTTCCGTTTCGCATAAAGCGTTAAATCCTGCTTGTACCCCTCAAACGTGTCAGCCGCAAGGCGGGCATATACCGCCTTAACCCGCTTTGAAGCTGCTATTTCCGGACTGTTCTCTTGCGGATCTTTACGATCCCAACCTGATGCCGGTTGAATTAACGAAGGCGCACCAAAATCTTGATCGCGCCGTCGAAAAAGCATACGGCAAAACCTTTGCATCGGAAGAAGAACAGGTCGCTTTTTTGTTTGAGAGATATGCGGACTTAACAAAAGACCTTTGAATTAGGGGGCACCATGAAACTATCATACGACTACCATGACCTAATCCGAGAAATCCAAAAAGAAGTCGAATTCGGGACGCTAAAAAAAGATGGCAACGTTCAGATCCTGCGTTCTGAAAAAGCACTTTACGGGACCGACTACCAGCCGATCATCGACTGGTATTATGATGTTGAAAAAATGCGCGATTTAGTTGCCCCGGATGTTTTCGAAGATGAAGAGGATACCCAAGACCGGAAGAACTTAGTTAAGGATTACTTTCGCGATTTTCCACGCCTACAAACCATTAGCGTTTTCGATATGATGAAAGAAATGATCGATTGGGACAGGATCATTTGAAAGCGTTGCCATTAACAACACTTGTCATCACAAAAAATCAATGATAGAATAAACTCATATCATTTAACAGAATAGGCTAACTATCAAGAGAGGCGAATCTCATTCGCCTCTCTTTTTTTGTGCCTATTTTTGAGTTATTGAAAATAACCACGGGCACCGTGGGGAAAGGAGAAAATTAATAAACCGAGCGATACCACGCTCAAAAGAACAAAGTCTGCACGACCACTTTGGCGTGCAATTAACGTCCCCCAAAGAAGGGGAGAAAGAAGGAACACATGAACAAAGTTATTCTAGTCGGAAGACTCACGAAAGATCCCGAAGTGAAGACAACTCAAAACCAAATCGAAGTTTGCAGCTTTACCGTAGCCGTCGATCGAAAGTTTAAGACGGCATCCGGTGAACGTCAGTCCGACTTCATCAGCTGCGTTGCTTGGAGACAACAGGCCAAGTTATTGGGTCAGTATTTCCAAAAGGGGCATCGCATTGGCATCATCGGCAGTCTTCAGTCACGTTCTTACGATGACAAAGATGGTAAGAAGGTATATGTGACTGAGGTATCCGTTGACGAAATCGAGTTCCTCGAGTCCAAGAAGGACGGTGGCGCTTCGTCCGGAAACGGTCAAGCCACCTACGAGCCACCTACGCCACCTGACACTGGCTTTTTGCCGGGCATGGACGACGATACAGCATTACCGTTTGATTTGTAATTTCAAGCCAAACAAACAAACCCGAAGACCGAAGGGCAAACAGCAATGTTTGCCCTTTTCGTTTTCATTTTAAGCCCCAAGACGGGGAGAAAGGAGCAACAAAATGCTCAAAGAAAAGATTATGCACATGACGGTCTTCGACGCCTTCCGGATCTGGATCGGCGTCGTTGTCCTCGGAATCTTTACACTACCTTTTTCGTGGTTCTTTGCACCGGCAATTATTTTTGCCGGCACATCGCTTTTGGTTGCATATTACATGCACGCCAAAAGAGAGGACGAAAAAGCCGTTGCAGCGGAAGCAGAGCTGCAAGCGCGAATCAAAGAACTTTCGAGCGAGAAGACCGATATGGTTCGACCGCTCGCGCACAAAGTCGGTCGGGTTCGATTGGAACTCGATCGGTTCGCCAAAGATACCTTTGGTCCGAAAGGCCATTGGTTCTTAAAAAGCGGCAAGAAATTGTTCGACGTCCTTGCGATGTCGGATGATTTCACGGTCTTTATGTACGGGCAAAACGGCATGCGCGAAGTTGACTGCTCCATCGCTGATGGAAAAGTTTACTTCGTGGTAAAGCCCGTCGAAAAGGCCGCGGCCATAACCGCGGAACAGCCCGTCGAAAAGCCTGCCGAAGATACTCCGGAAAGAAAAGCCGCTTCCGCCCAGTTTTGGGCGGAGAAATTCGTGTCGAGAGTGCAAAACGCCATCGATGCGAGCAAAAGCGAGCTTGTGCTGACGGAAGGGGACTATCCCTTGTATCTTTCGGCTCAAGTCGCCGCAGACGCATTAGTACAAGTCTGCGGCATGGAAGCCGAGGTACAGGGCGACCAAATCACCCTGTACCTCAAAGCAGAAACAGAAGAAATCGTCCAGGACGACGATATTCCTCTGCCACCACCACCGCCGGAAGAAGAATTAGGCTTGCCTGATTTTGAGACGGCATAAGAAAGGGGACACAAATGGAAACAAAAGAAATGCTTTCGAAAATTAAAGCCCTCTCAACCGAGGGCGAGATCAAAAGCATCACGGACTACGAAAACGTGTGGCTTGCCACACAGATCATGGCTCAAGCAGGTGCGATTAATGCCCTCTATCGAGGGATATGCGCACTTGCAAAGCAAGAAGCGTTGGAAAAGTGGGACGAACCCACGTCGCTTCAACATCTTGCAGAGCTGCATACGGTTTTTGACGGTGTGGCAAGAGTGACCATTGGCTTTAACGCCAAAAAGGTCTCTCAAAAACAAGAACAAGCGCAAGCGTTGGTGGACGCCACCAACGCGTTACTCGAACTCAAAAAGGAAACAACGGTGGCGGCTACTAAAGCCAAAGCCGGAAGTGTTATCCGAAAACTGGCAGACGCCATTATAACGACGTGCTATACGCTCGTCGAAGAAAACAAGGAGAAATGATATGAAAAAATCAATCGAACAGTTTCGGGCACATCTCCAAGACTATTCCGTCGGATACGCCATCGAAAACGGCGTGACCGTCGAGAGAAAAGGGAAGAGCCTCAAGCCGGATTACCGGCGCGAGGCATTTTATCAAGAATTCCCGGAAGGGAGAATCATTCTTGATATAAAGAGTGCCACCCAGCAGGGCGTGCTTGCGGAGTGTCGCGTGTTCACGGACACCACGCAAGTCGAGCCGAAGACAAACGGCATCGCATTCTTTCAGGGCTGTGACGCTATGGCGTTTTCGGCAGCACAAACCAAAGCGGAGCGGTTTGCGCTCGGTCGTTTGGGCTTTGCCTTCCCGGAAGAATCCGTAGAGGGCGAGGAAATCCAAAGCGATCTTCCGATGCTAACCAAAGTGACGGAAGAAGCCGTTGCAAAAGCTGAAGCGGCTTTACCTGTACTGGGTGCAGACGGTGCGATTCATGCGCCAATCACGCCGGTCAAAAAACAAAAAGCCGCTAAATCCAAACCTGAACCCGCGCCTGTTCCGGAAGATTCGGCAGAAGATGATATTCCTGAAAAGGAAACCATCGTTTCTGAGGCCGAGGTCGAAACGGCATTAGCCGTTGAAGAACCGCAAGCCGACGATGCCGAAGACCTTACGCCACCGGCAGCGGAAGAAGATGAAGACGCCGAGCCGCTGGAAGCCTTTTTAAGCAAGGTAATCCCAGATGGTAAGCACAAGGGACTGACGGTAGAAAGGGTTTTAGAAATAGAGCCCGATTATATCGAAAAAGCTCTCCAAAAAATCGAAGACCCCTCGTTTTTGGCGGGGATCGAAAAGCGCTGCCCGAAACTCTTGGAGTTTTTTAGGGAATGCGCAACGCTCCAGTTGAAGTAGCCGCTCGTCGCTCACCTCTTGCGAGGCGAGCGACATATCTTTATAAACCAGGGGGAATCACATATGGGATACGAAAAATTCAATGCGTGCGAGGTTCTGGATCTGATCGGAATACAATACGACCAGACACGCGAGGAAGTCAAAATACCGTGTCCTTCGAAGTGTTCGCCCCCGCGTAAAGGGGACGGCCACTTAAAAGGAGACTTGTTCCTTAACCTATCCAGCGGAAAAGGTCAGTGCTTTCGTTGCGGCTTTACTGGCAATCCAACCAGTATATATGCCGAAACCTATGGCATAACGACTAAAGAGGCGTATATCGAGATCCTTAAACGCCTCGGTCGCTGGCAGGAAAAAGGACAGTTTAAGAAAGAAAAAATCGAAAGAGATGCCGCACCGGCACCGGTTCGCGTGGAAAAACCGCGTCTTCCGGACGAAGCCATCGCTAAAACGATGCGGGAACTCTTTTCGATATTAACTCTTTCCACTTCTCACAAAGAAGCACTTTTGGCGCGCGGGATCAGCAAAGAATCCATAGAATCTGAGATGTATCGCTCGTATCCGCAAACCAGTAGCGCACGCCACGCGGTTGTTGCCACGCTCAAAGAGCGCGGGTGTCAGCTGATCGGCGTGCCGGGCTTTTACGAGAAGGACGGAAAAACAAAAATGAGCGTTTACTCCAGCGGGGTGCTCATTCCGTATAAGAACGCGCAGGGCGAAATCCTTTCGGCACAAATCCGATTGGACCAGTCGAGCGGGTGTCGATACCTTCTTTTTTCGTCCTCGGATGAAAAACTTCATCCCAACGGGACAAAGGGAAAGGTTGGATACCACTTGTGCGGCGAACCGCAAGACGACCAAACGCTCATGATCACCGAAGGGGCGCTTAAAGCCCGTGCGATCGTCGATTTACTCGCCGGTAACGCATGGGTCATGGCAATCCCGGGCGTGACCATGACACGCGACATCGGTAAATATATTGCCGAAGCCGCAGAGATTGCACCAATCCGCAAGGTTCTGGTTGCTTTTGACATGGACGAGGCGATCAATCGCAACGTCCAGAAAGCAAGGGCAAAACTAGACGCCATCATTAAGCAACAAGAGCTTAGTGTGGGCCGGTTGGTGTGGGACGCCGGACGAATCGCTATCGGCTACAATTTCATGCCGATATCCGACGAGCTCCGGAAATCACCCAAAGAAGCCATTGTGAAAGCCATCGACCAGCTTGGACTCACCGAGCAAAGCGACGTGTCTTTTCAGGAAGAAAATGGTCTTCGCGGCGTGATTCGCGTTTCGCCAAAGCACCCGGGCGAAACGATAGAATGCGGGAAGAAAATCATGAGCCTATTTGAAACTTATGAAAAGGCTTACAATATTTCGATCCCGACATTCAAAGTCTGTTTGGACGGAAAGGGGAAGGGTCTTGACGACTATCTCCTTCATAAAAAACAGACTGTTTTATCGTGATTGAGGAGAGGCGGTGTGAAAACACCGCTTCTTTTCTTTCTTTTTTCTATTTAATGTCAACGTTTTTTCGATTTGCTTGATTTATATACCCAATCATTTTTATACTATTCGAAAGAGAGGATTCATTATGATTATTCAATTCTTTAACGGTCTGACTCAATTCATTTCTGCGACTCCGGCAGCCTATGTTGCGATTATCCTAGGTATCGCTCTTATTGGTGTCACTTTCCTTGTTCTCAAAAAGGTGATCGGCAAAGGCGCGCGTTGGGTGGTTATTTTTGGCTTGCTTTTAATTGCGTTTGGTGTGGTTAGCATCGGCACGGTTGCATACTATGGAAGAACGCTGGTTCAATTTGTATTTGGTGTGTAAAGAAGGGAAGGGCGATGAAAAACGCATATTTTTTCTCAAATATTCAAATTAAAGAGATGAAACAGGCGATTGGCTGGGACGCAACATCGATCACCGGTACAAAATATAGACGCTTCGTCGCCACTAAAAACGCATATTTTACGAAAACCGACCACGCATACTGGAACAAACTCTGTGATCAGTCGCTTGCAGAAAAGTCAAAACGCAGCGACAGCGACGGATTCATTTACAAACTCTCCGTCGAAGGCATCTATTTACTCGAAGAACTGACAGACGTAAAAATCGAATTTTCGTTCAACACATAAAAACAACAACGAGGTATATATGTTCGTTTTAGGTGAAGACAATACACACATTAAACTGATGGACGAGTTCACGGTCGTGACCAACGATGGTGTAAGGCATCATGGCTTGTATGCCGGATCAACACCGGAACATATCCAAATCAATAACCCCGATTATGGCTTGGGCAGGGTCGATAAAGCGCTGATTCCCTGGGACAACGTTTATCAGTTCTTGCCGGGCAAAAGAGAGCTGATGGTAAAAGAAGAGGAGATACGACTGGTTTCGGATCTCTTTTTCGCCAAAGGCGAAGAAACATTTGATCGCGTCAATGAATTTCAAAGAAACGAGTGGAAGAAGATGCTGCCGCATTTCCGCCAAAAATATATAAAAGGCTATAAAGCCAACGTCGGCATTATGATATCGAACACCCTCGCTATGGATTTTTTTAATGTGTTTTGCAATCATGTGTTCCCGTTTTTTAGTGAGATAAAAACACACCAATGGCGTTTTGACGTCCTGAAAGATAATGATGATTACCGCTTGAGGATTCAATTTAGCGCGTTCGACGGTATCGAAACCATAGAAACGCTATCCAACGGTATGTCGTTTTCTTATTTTGTAACACAAAGACCTTGGTTATTCGAAGACCATCTTCGTATCGGCGTGGACGCACACGAAATCGTTCCGGTGCTCAATGAAGAAGGGGAGCGCGTATTCGGAAAATTAAAGTTTGTATCGAACATGGTTGAGTTTTAACGTCAGACTATATGTTAGATTCTCTTACATTAGATTTTAACGTATTAAACAAAATACTAATTTTGTTTAATTGGGAAGAGTAATTTGGGTTTATTCTCGGAAATATCTGCTTCTGGTATCTAATAATCTGTCGAAATACGAGGTTATGGTGGGTTTTATATATTTAATCATCGGTAATATATTTAGTGCTTTATCGGTGATTTTTCTTGCAATCTCTGTTCGCTCCAAAACCAAAACCGGTATGATGTATTGGCAAAGCGCCGACGCATCGATGGCTTTACTGTCGTATGTCTTTTTGGGCGGCTTGAGTGGCGTTCTCACAAACGGTATCGCTATTGTGCGTAATTTGTTGATTGCAAAAAAGAAAAACACGCTTGCGATAAGCGTGTTTTTGATAGTCATTACGTTGGTTTTTGGGATTATTAACGGATTGTTGGTAGAACGCTCGTGGATCTCTTTGTTTCCGATCATCGCGAGCTCCGGTTATGCCGCAACGTTACTTTTGAGCGATGATTATAAAGTGGCCAAAACCGCACTGAGCGCACATTTTATACTTTGGGCTTTTTATGGTCTTTCAAAGCAAAACTTTGTTTCCGCACTTTTAATGATCGTTCTTGCCTTAAACGCGATACATAGTATTTTCATGAAACGCGATACATAGTATTTTCATGTTGAATGGAAATCCCATCGGATAACACTTAATTTCTGTTTTCTTTAAGCCATCATCTACTTTAATGGCCTTATGTGCGAAGCGCATTTGGCCAACTATTTTTCGACAACAGCAAATCACAACTGTCTCCTCGCGCGTGCGCGCGAAGCGCAACTTCGTTATTCTGTCAAACTCAGATATATGTTCGTTCTGTCTCCTCGCGCGTGCGCGCGAAGCGCAACCGCAAACGCGTGTATCGGGTAGCACGGCTCATGATTAAGGTCATGCCTTAACTTTTTTCCGCGTTCGCCGACTCTTGTCGTCACCACCCATCGTTCCGAAGATCAATAGGCAACAACAGTAGGGCGAGACAATCCCTTATTCATATCAATTGCGGTTTAGTATAGTTTTAACCTTAACAAATTGGCCTGTTCCTTTGCCTCATTCACTTGCCAAGACCCTTCACCATATCTTGATTCAAGTTCTTCAATTCGACAACAGCAAATCACAACTGTCTCCTCGCGCGTGCGCGCGAAGCGCAACCATGTCTGGGCTGAATCCCAGACATAACGTAAATACTGTCTCCTCGCGCGTGCGCGCGAAGCGCAACGACAGTGTCTTATAGATGATTTGGATACTAATCTCCTGTCTCCTCGCGCGTGCGCGCGAAGCGCAACAGTAATGCTCCGACCAGAGCAAAGCCAATATATAGCTGTCTCCTCGCGCGTGCACGCGAAGCGCAACCGCAAACGCGTAAATCGGGTAGCACGGCTCATGATTAAGGTCATGCCTTAACTTTTATCCGCGTTCGCCGACTCTTGTCGTCACCACCCATCGTTCCGAAGATCAATAGGCAACAACCGTAGGGCGAGACTGCCCCTATATTTATTTATATCAATTTCAAGGTTCAATTTATAAATACTATATCATTTAATCGTCTCGTGAGCGAAGCGCAACTTGCATAGTTAGATTACTCAAAAACTGTGGTTACCTGTCTCCTCGCGCGTGCGCGCGAAGCGCAACCACGACGCGAATTGCGGCGTATCGAATAACAATCTGTCTCCTCGCGCGTGCGCGCGAAGCGCAACGCTTATATTCGTATCATCACCTACATAACTAAATACTGTCTCCTCGCGCGTGCGCGCGAAGCGCAACCGCAAACGCGTAAATCGGGTAGCACGGCTCATGATTAAGGTCATGCCTTAACTTTTATCCGTGTTCGCCGACTCTTGTCGTCACCACCTATCATTCCGAAGAACAATAGACAACAACCGTAGGGCGAGACTGCCCCTATATTTATTTGTCAAGTTTCATTCTTCAAAAGCGCGTCGTGCATCAGTTTGAATTTTGCATATTTTCGGGTACACGTTTCATGGTCTATTATATCATCTTTCAGACAATTGAGTAAAAACGCATTATAGAGATACTGGTTTATTCTATCGCCATTTGACAAAATTGCAAACTCTTTGTCAAAGGGACGTTTCTCAAAATATTGATTCGAGACGTGATCGTACTTTGATGCCTTAACCGTTTTGGGATCTACCCAATCGATGTTCCTTCCCGCGTAATCTCGAACCTTTTGCGTCAACTTTTCGACAAAAAGCCCCGGCGAACCAGAAAGAATTTTGGCGCCCCCTCTCTTTTTTGACTCGATCCGTCCGGATGGCAAAACGCTGGTTTCTTTTTCGCGTTTTTGAAGCGACTGATAATTGATTTTCTCCATTTTGATTTCGCTGGCAATCGAAAGAATTCGGTTGGCCAACGCGCCGTGGTCATCTTTTCGAATGGCTGCTGAAAGTCGATCCATCTCTCGAATATCCTTTTTAACGACAAGGTACCTTTTAGATGTTACCCAGTATCGATTTTCGCTCTTTCTTGGCAACTTGCGAATCGTCCCATTTTTATTAAACCGATGCGGATTGTTTTCAAAGCGACTACGACTGAGAAATTGTTGTAGCTCTTCTTTTCGGTCAGTATCCATCTTGGCGTTGGGCGCCAACGGAAAAAGCCCCACCTCATTGTCTGAAACAATCGCAACACAAGAAAGACCCACATCAACACCCGCTGCATTTTTTGAAATAACATGTTTGTATTCGCCGGTTGCATTAACACGCTTTCGAAGAGGTGCACCTTTAAGAACAATCTGGACATAGTATCTATTTTTACCTTTAATGGTTTTCCGCACCACGCGATAAAATGCGGCTTCTTTTTGGAGCATCTCTGCCAAGTAAGTGTCTTTGGGATCGATCACAACGTTACACTCGATGCCGTGCCAAAAAAACAAGTCACCTTGCATATACATTGGGGTTTTGGCGTTTCCAGAAGACAGAGTATTCAGCTCGCCTTTTCGAATATAATGAACTTTTTTGCCTTTATAAATATGACCTTCCATGCTTTTCCAAACATCAACGGCCAGCTTGTTTAACACCTGTGCCCCAATCTGAGGATGTTGTTTCTTCTTTCCATTAACAACCCTTGTTTCATAATAGTTTTTAAGAACGGCTAAGTCTTTTTGGAACGAGAACTGACCTAAAAAACCACCCTCTCGAATCAGCGTACTTCTCTTTTTGAGTGCCGCTTTGTATCGCTCGTCCGTCCGATACGCCGGATTCAATTTTCTCTTTTCCGGTGCGTCATCACCGATTTCTTCTTGCGTCTCTTCCGAATATTCGTCAAGAACCGCAAGGATCTCTGCTTGAATCTCTTGATACTCTGGCGTGCGAGTCAGTTTTTTGTATTTTTTCATCTCATGCGCCAATAAACTGTTCGAAAGTTTCCGCGCAACCTCAAATCGTTTTTCAATGACGTGCTCTTGAAACGGTCGGGTTCTGAGAAAAAGCGTTACCACGCTATGTGTCGATCCTTCCATCTTTGCTTCTTCCATGATTTTATCGCTCCTCTTTTTTGGCGTCTTTTACGCCGTCTTTCTTTTTATGGACAATCGTTTTAAGCGCAAGGTAAGACATCACTCGAAATTCGGTCTGAGACTCTTTGATCATACCGTTAAGCGGCACCGCAAGCGTGATCTTCGCCCCTTCTTTGGGTAGCAACCGTCGCGTCGTGTTCACGATATAGGCATTGATACCACCCTCGTCGGTCATATGAAACGTAAAAACCATATTCTTGCTGAAATTTTGGATCATAGAGACGGGATTGACGCCCCGGGGACTAAACGTGCACTCGCCCTCGATGACCTGATACTGACCGGTGCGACAAATAAGATACACCCGCCAGGCCAAGACCGCAAAAAATACCCCGAAAA
>Ga0209723_1006782_pt1 | contig 10808 bp, 4 predicted proteins | sample BiotimSIPDNA_2_FD_185750 | JGI IMG/M metagenome (GOLD analysis project Ga0209723, IMG submission 185750) | Anaerobic biogas reactor microbial communites from Washington, USA - Biogas_R2 time_0 SIP DNA (SPAdes) (version 2) | ecosystem: Engineered > Bioreactor > Anaerobic > Unclassified | place... | reverse complement strand
CCGAAACTGCGGAAGGGCCCGGCCGCTGAGCGGAGCTTGAGCCGGAGTGCGTCCCGCAGGAGAAGGCCTGAGCTGTACGAGCCGGGCCGGCTGCTGTCCGGCGGAGGGAAGGTGGCACTTTCAACCGGGGTGAGTTCAAGATGCGGGATGATAACCTGAATATCCTCGTCGCTCCCGCCCAAAGGCCGGAGGCGCAAGGTTTCTTCGTCGTTGTTCGGCTGGACGACCCATTCACGGTTTCTCACCCGCACGAGGGTGCCGGGGGTAAAGCCTTCGGTGATCGATGGTACAGTTGCAGTATCCATTAGTGCGCTCCGCGTTTTGGTAATAGTTCAAGGCTTTCGCCCAGGATGATGACGGTGTAGCCCTTGTCCGCGAGCCAGTCTCTTTGAGCCTGGGTAGGCGCTGTCTTGAGAAGGGCGATTTTTTGGGCGCGGTAGAGGGCATCGATCACAAGGCTGCCATCCATGACTGAATAATCGAGTTCGTCCGGCTGGCGTATGCCTTGAGAGTCGAGGTAGGCTGAAAGGTCGTTGGTGTTGGTTGCCGCACTGGCGGATGTGCGCCCCGAACCGGCAGGTTTACTCGCCGCGCGGAAGTCGGTTCCCATTGGCTTGATGTCGCTTTTGGCAAGGGCAATGAGGATGTCGAGGGCCTCTTCGTTCCGCCGGTCGATGATGTCATGTTCGGGCTGGTTGTAGTAAGAAAGGAGACAGCGGTAACAGCCAGCCACACAACGGGTGTCGCCCATGGTAGTGGTGTCCTCCGCAAGATCGGCGCGGGAAACAAGATTCTCCGGCACCCGGTAATGCATGATGGAAAGGGCATTCCGGGCGACCCGGGCGAACTCCCCGCTTTCATTGACAAGCCGGGTAAGTACGCCGGCTCCGCCTTCGGCCGCTTCATAAAAGAGGATGCGCTTGCGATCCTGTTCTGTGGGCAGTGGCTCCACCGCGAGCTCCGACTCTTCTATCTGGAAGAGTTGTTCGATACTGCGCTTGAGGGCGGCTTGAATAGTTGCCATCGATTCTTTTGACAGGGGATTTTTTGGAGTAAGAATAAGGATATTCCGGCAGTCTTCCACAAAGGGAACGATGAGCTGGGACTTTACCTTGCTCTTCTCCACCGGTTCATTCGCGCTGTCCTCTTCGTCCTGGTCTTCCTTGCTCCAATAGCCACTCACCGGATTGATAAAAAAACCGAGTACACTCTTTTGCTTGCGCCGCTTCCAGCCGCGGTTAATGCGCCAAAGGAGGGCGGCAGGCGCGTAGACGAGGTTTGCGATAAGCGAGCCTTCATTACTGAGCGCCGCTTCGGATTTAAGAATGTTCCCAGCCCGGTCGGGGACAAAGCGGAACATGGTCTGCAATTCGTAGCCCTGCCTCTGTCGTTCTTCTTCGTTCGCGGTGATCCGGTCCGCACCTTCGGTTTCAACGGTCTCGATGCGGTAGAGGTTGTCCACGCGAGAGTCGCTCGAAAGCTCAGCGTTACAGTTTTCACATCGTACAGCGAGGACATCGCCGGTGTTGTCCAGGTCCAGGTGACCGTAGCCGCACTCGGAGCACACAATGGCGCTTCCGGTGGAAAGGCGGGCACCAACACTTATCTGATCTCCCGTGCCGGAGTTGAGCTTGGCCTTGACCACGCGATAGATGCGCCCGTCGTGGTAAATGAGGCTTCGCGGGCCGAACTCGGAAATACCCAGGAAACGGGGCCGGCTGACCATGCTGCCTGAATCCTCTTTCTGGCCGCGGTAGGTCTTGCGCGAGGGTATCCAGGCCATAAGGGGAAGGCGCGGAAAGTTATAGCCCGGAAGGAAGCCCTGTCCCGCGAGATAACGGTAGGGGTAGAAGTCCGAGTTTTGCGTAGAGTGCGTACTTTCAAGAACGGCGAGCTGGCGAACAGCATCGTTATACCGTTTTTGAGCACTCGCTTTTTCATCTTGTTGATACCCATGCCCGGAGGTAATTCTGTAGGCCTTTTCCATCTGGGCCAATGTTGCCCGGTGAAGGTTTCGCCAACGGTCAAAGGCCCGGTCGAAGGATTCGGGGGCGTTTTTGATGATGAGTCGTACATAGTCTTCGGTAAACCAGGGAGCCTCTTTTTCAATGAGGGGGCGCAGGTCTTTCGCAAAAGACAGGGCAAGTTCTTCAGCCTCTTTTGCGACATGGGGATCGTATATACGTTCCTGAATTTCTCCTATAAGGGGATAATTTGCATCGCTTCGATCCAGCAGTTCAACGATACTCATTTTAAACTCAAGACGCAGGGTGGCAAGCCAGACTGCATGGATGTGGCTCTCGATGAGCTCCCGGTTGGAAAGATCAAGGTTTGGCGCCTTTACTACCCCGTGAACCATCTGGTTCATGTTATGGAAGAACCACTGGTCGTGGGGGCTCATGGAAGAACAGTACGTTATTACAAGAGCCGGCTGACCTGAACGCCCTGCTCTCCCGCTCCGTTGTGCGTAGTTTGCCGGTGTCGGCGGGACATTTCGCATGTAGACGGTGTTGAGCGAAGAAATATCCACACCCAACTCCATGGTAGGTGAACAGTAGAGTACCGGAAGGCGCTGGAGTTCGGAGGAATCGGAATGCTCGTTCCTCCACCATTCTTTATCCTTTTTTGTATAACGGAACCGGGCCTCAAGGTCCATACGATCCCGGGAATCAACCTGTGCCGTATGTTCGTGTGACTCATACTCGTAGAGCCAGTGTTTTTTCATTGACAATGTTCTGGCAACAGTTTCATATAATTGCCGAAAGAAAACATTATTTCGCCCAGTGACTGGAACACCGTCTTCAGGAACATACCACTCCATTGCTCCAGACTTCAAAGCCCAACCAGGTAAATCACGATCAAGTTCGATTTTTGAAACATAGCCGTACTGTTCAGCCTTGTCCAAAACAACTGAAACCAGCTCTGCAAGCTCTTTTTGCTTCCAGGTAAAAACCGTTGCAGCGTACGGGGTGTTTTTCCAAAAGGAAGCACGCTTGAGGTTACGCAGAAGCCGTGATCCTCTACCTCCTGAAACGGTGACATCATCACGACGCTTCAGGTGTTTTTGAACAGGTACAAGCACAAGATACCGGGTAACGAGAAGCTTTTCATCGGCCCCAAAACTCCATCGTTCAAGAAGATGCTGAAAAGCAAGATTTTTCATCTGCTCCTGTTCAGACTGATTCAAGTAGCGTGAATCTATACAAAGATTCTTTCTCATCTCGGAAAAAATGCAAAGAAACAATTCCTTGCGCGATACGGCATCAAGTTCAGAGAGGATGCTGTCTTCATCAGCGAAATATTCGTCTCTGGCGCAGTACTCGTCCAGGCCGGCATACTCAATTCCAAGAAGTCCTAGCTGTTCGAGTGGCGGGTTATTGTATCTCCATCCCTTTCGCAAATCCCGTAACAAGCGATACCCGAGTATAAATTTGACGGCCCGGTGGGCATCCGCCGTTTTAAGACCAAAAAGGCGAGGGTTTTGCAGGAATTCCCGCTTTATTTCCGGTTCATCCCGATCGAATCCCAGGGCACGAAAAACCTTTTCCGCAAGGTCTTCTTCGGTTAACCGTTTATTGGATGTTTCCAAAGCACATAAAAGTGCACTTCTGACCAAAACAAGAAAAAGGAAATCGTTAAAGTGGCCGGATTGGAGTGCTGCATCCTGTCGGTTGTCGGTAAACCCGAGCATCTTCCGGGGATCATGTGATCCTTCGGGAACATCTTGCTCAAAGAGGTTTTGAAGCACACTCAATGTAATCATGGTAGTTGCAGACGATCGCCCTTCCCCCGAAAGCCCGGTCAACCGGTTAATGTCTTTTCCACTGGACTCGTGTATCATGCCACAACGGGGGCAAAACTTGACATGCCCGGGAATGTAACAAAACGGAGAAGATCCTTCCTCTCCTCTCGCATTCAGGCGATAGAATTCAGGAATCGATGCTTCATGGGTTTTGGCGACACGCAAGGTAGCTGCCTTCCAGTCAAGCCAAAAATCGGGAAGCGTTTCAATTTCCCCGGTGAATTCAAAGTCTTCCCGAACAGGAAGCAAAAAACCAAAGGCATGTTCCATGCCTTTGGGAACAGGATCGGTAATATCACGGGGAACCCAGCGTGATTCACTTCGCTGAACCGGAAAGTATTCCTGTCCGCATTCACGACAGAAGTACGCAGTATAAAAAAGAACATTCTCCCCTTCACGCCCCGGTGCAAAACGCTGTGCATCAAGACTTACTATTCTCTTCCCCTCTTCTTCAAGGGTACACATTACTTTACCGGGACCACTTATAAACTGATGCAGTTTGAATGCAAACGGTTTACGTCCATTTTCATCCACGAGTTCATGTGCTTTCATGAGAAACTGATGGAGACTTTTTATTGCAAACTCAGTCGATACACCGGTATCCCGAGCAAGTTTTTCTGATGCGGTCCTGAGGGAAACAGGTTGAGCCCGTTTCGGCTTGTCCAGACCTTCGGTTTCGATGCCGAGTGTTCGTTCAACCCAGATCGAAAGCGGATCGGTAAAGAAATCCTGTAAGTCGTTCCATTCCCGGTCTCCTTCCTGAAGGCGCTGTGCAAGATGCGGCAGTATGGCCGGCTTGCTTGCACGGGGATCGGTTGCCGGCTCAAGCGTCTCCCCAATAACATTCCCGCGGGGGATTTCACTGCCAAAGATAAGACTGGCAACACGTGCTACTGTAGACTGCTGATCCGCTTCCGAACCGGTATTCGACATCGTAGCCGAGGTTCCGATGCACACGAGGTTTTCTGCCCGTAACCGTTGGCGCAACCGTCTGACCAGCATTGAAACATCAGCGCCCTGCCGGCCGCGGTAGGTATGGAGCTCGTCAAGAACCAGAAATTCAAGTCCCATGCAATTCTTGATTACGGCATTGTCTCGTTCCTGGTAGCGGGTAAGAAGAAGCTCAAGCATCATGAAGTTGGTAAGGAGGATATCGGGCGGATTTTCAGCTATGTACTTTCGGGTTTCTCCATCTTCCTGCCCCGTGTAGCGTGCTACCGTGAACGGTTCTTTCCCCGTTTCATACCCATGGAGAAATTTTTGAAGTTCTTCAAGTTGACTGTTTGCAAGCGCGTTCATGGGATAGATAATAATTGCCCGTGTTTTTCGTGTAGAATCCTTATCACGCGCTTTCAGGATATGGTCAACAATGGGAATAAAAAAGGCCAGACTCTTGCCGGACCCGGTACCAGTCGTTACAACGTACCCTTCCTTCCGCTGTGCTATGGCAATAGCTTCAAGCTGATGCGAAAACAGTGTTATAACACTGGGATGTCCCTCGGGCTTACCAGCCATAAATAACTGCTCGCAATCGGGATGAAGCAGACCTTCCCTGCAGAGATTCGGAATAGTTTCCGACCGTTTGTAATTTGAATTGAGCTGAATGAGCGGATCCGGCCAGTATTTTCCCTGATCATATCCCTCGTCTACCGTTCTGCGAATATCCTCGGCAAAAATACGGGTAAAGCTTCGGGAAAAACTGCCATAGTCTCCAATTACTGCATCGCGAAACGAAAAAACGTCATCCACTGGATTTATCCTTGATTTGTTTTCTCCATTATATCATATAATATCCTGATACCGGGAGATTACTGACTCTTTGTTTCTACACAAGAATACACCCAGTGTAGAACCCCAAGTAAAAAACAACCTTAAAAAAGTGCCCCCGCCCCTCGTGACGCCTGACCTTTCCATCGGTGGAGTACCGACGGTACTCCAAGCGCAACCGCAGGTTGCGCCCTCCGCGCTAAGTAGTTCGCGCTAGTTGAAGCTCTCTGCCTCAATCTTAACCTCCATCCGGCTTCCAACCAGCACCAAACCCCGGCGGGCAGTAATCTCCCCGCAAGCCAGTAAAACTCCCGCGGGGCAACCAGCTACTCCCCCCTTCTCGCTTTCGATAACTCGGCGAGGGATTCGGTGATGTAGGCGGCGTCGGCGGTGATGGGGTGGAAGTTGAGGCGGCCGCGCAGGGCGGCGAAGTCGCCGGGGGTGAGGCTGCCGTTCATGAAGAGATCCAGGATTTGGGAGTCGGTGAAGCCGATTTCGGGGAAGTAGCGGTCCAGAAGTTCGGTGATGCCTTCGGCGCTCAGGGTGTAGAACTCGACCGCTTCGTGGAAGCGGCGCATGACGGCGCGGTCCAGGGAAGCGGGGGCGTTGGTGGCGCAGAGGAGGACGCCCCGGAAGTCTTCCATGCGGGTGAGGAATTCGTTGACGAGGGTCCGCTCCCAGTTCCGGGTGGCGTTTTCCCGCGAGGAGAAAAAGGAGTCGGCTTCGTCGAGGAGTAGGATGCTTCGGGTTTCTTCTCTTTTATGTAGAACTACTAAACAATACTACAGTGTTTCCAAGTCCAACTACCATACTATCAATACGAAGGAAGATAAAATTACTCATTATATAAACTATTTATTATGGACATATTTGAGTACTGTGGTAAAATTAGGACAAGACTGTTTTATAATCTTAGCTAGAAAAATATCGGAGTTGCAAAAAGAATTAGCAGAAAGGAAACCATGAAAGAAGAACTAGAACAACAAGGAAATGAGGTGATAAAAACTTCTCTTGAATGTTTGCTAAGAGAACTTTCGAAAAAAATTACAGAGTATCACACCTCAAATGAATATAATATTTTTAAAGCGCTCGAATTACAAAACAATGAAACTCTTTTACATTCCAGCTTTATTGCAAGCTTACTAGATCCAAATGGGATACATAACCAGAGTCTTTTTTTTCTAGAGAAGTTTTTAGCCCAAATTAGTTTAATCACAAATCATTCTATACTGATAAACGAAAGCTCCAAAATACAAATACATAAAGAATATTCTCTTGGCGATATACATAAACCTCCTAAGTATAATAAACCTTCAGGTGGAAGACTTGATCTGCTTATTAATATTAACGACAAATATATAATTGCAATAGAAAATAAAATATTCGCAATTGATCAGCAGTATCAACTTGCAAGATACTATAACTCACTTAAAGAAAAATTCCCCGATTGTATTGTTTTATTATTTTATCTTACACCAACAGGAAAACCACCATGCCATAATAGTATTAGTCAAACAGAAAAAGGGGAAATAAAACTAAATATAAACAAAGACTTTTATATTTTGTCTTATAGAGAGCATATTTTAAATTGGCTTAATGAGACCATAATACAGCTATCAGACGATCGCTTGAAAGACATCGTGGAGCAGTATATCACAATAATCAAGGAATTGATAAAGAGGTTTATTATGCTTAACACAGTAGAGGATTTAATTTTTTCTAAATCAGATGAGCCCTTTAATATAAATATTAACATGCTTAGATCCGTTTTCTTTATTGGAAGTAATTATCTTACTATTCAAAAAGAGGTAGTAAATAGGCTAATAAAGAAAATTGAAGCAAGGATACTTACTAAACCCGATGTAATTAATGAAAATCCTGAACAAGATAACGAAAAAATTGTTTTTAGATACCAAGTGGATAATAAGAATAATAATTCAATAATTCTTAAATATCTATTCTCTAGTAAGGAATTGTACTATGGTCTAAAAGGGACTATTACGAGTTACGATTCTTTTGATTCTATGGAAAAAAATACAAAGTCCAGTTTTACCTTAAGAAAGAAGTCTTCATTATTTGAAAAAAACACCAACCAAGAAGCAACCTCTGAAATCGAAACAATCTGTAATGATTTAGAGAATTTATACAAAGAAATTAAGAAGCAGAATAACAGTTAGTACACAACCTGTTCTCTTGCGCATTATTGTATATTCCCTAGTTAATGTTTCCAACTAAGTTACCAAATCGGAATAAATTACAGTAAAAAGTCAGCCTAAGCACCCCGCCGGGCAGTAAAACTCCCGCGGGGCAACCAGCTACGCCCCTCTTCTCGCTTTCGATAACTCGGCGAGGGATTCGGTGATGTAAGCGGCATCGGCGGTGATGGGATGGAAGTTGAGGCGGCCGCGAAGGGCAGCGAAGTCGCCCGGAGTGAGGCTACCGTTTACGAAGAGGTCCAGGATCTGGTTGTCGGTGAAGGGGACCTCAGGAAAGTAACGTTCCAGAAGTTCGGTGATGCCTTCGGCACTGAGGGTGTAGAACTCGACGGCTTCGTGGAAGCGGCGCATGACGGCGCGGTCCAGGGTTGCAACTGCATTGGTGGAGCAAAGGAGGACACCCCGGAAATCTTCCATGCGGGTGAGGAATTCGTTAACGAGGGTCCGCTCCCAGCTTCGGGTAGCGTTTTCGCGTGAGGTAAAAAAAGAATCGGCTTCGTCAAGGAGGAGAATGCTCCGGGTTTCTTCGGCTTCGCGGAAGAGGCCGGCAATTTGCTGTTCGGACACGCCGACCCATGGAGAGAGGACGTCGCTCGCGCGTTTGATAAGGAGCGGACGGCCAAGGGTGTCTGCTATATAGCGGGCGAATTCGGTTTTACCGGTACCGCTTTCCCCGTAGAGCAGAATCCGCAGTCCCGTTTCCGGTTCCTGGCCGCGTTCTTCGGCATCGTAGTAGCGCGAGATGGCTTCAATAGTATTGGCAGCATCTACCGAGGTGTTGAGCGCGTCAAGACTGTAGGTACTGCCGGTTTTAGTGCGGAAGGGAATAGTTCCGGTAATGAGGCGAGTATTACTGTCGAAGAGGGCACGCACGCGGTGAAGAAGTTCGGAGCGGGCCTCCGGAGTGTCACGCCGCATTTCTTCTGGAAGGGCCGATATACTTTCCGCAAGGAAGGTGACGCTCGCAGCGTTGAGGCCGCTCCGCGCGGCGATGGAGGCAATATCTTCCACGGTGGATGCGGCAAGGCCGAAGGGAGCGAGCTTGTTGACGGTGTGCTCCCGGATGGCGCGGGGCGGCAGGGCGGTGAACTCTATCGAGTAGGTAAAGCGGCGCTTGGTGGAGGCGTCAATTTGCCCGATGTGGTTTACGATCCAAATTATCGGACATTTTGCGTTGTCAAGAAGGTTATTTAGTCTGCCCTTACTATGGCCGTTCCCCCCTCCGCCGAAGAATGACAAAAATGATGCGAACTGGGTTGATAAAATAGGCTCAGCTTCGTCCACGAGCAAGATGGTGTCCTTTGCATCATTTGAAGAAGTGACGAGCGATAATCGAAACAGATCGTCTTTACCACGATATTTACCCATCCCGCCATCCTGCCGAAAGACGTACAGTGTCTTTCCCGCGGCTTTGGCGAGAGCGCGGGCGTATTCGGTTTTACCGGTCCCTTCTTTTCCATACAGCAGAATATGGGTGCGGGCCGGAGCGCGAAGGAGGTCAATAGCGGTATTCTCCTTGACGCTATTCACGTGAAAGCTCGCGAGTTGACAGGGTGCTTTCTCGTCAAGAGAACATTCACGATCGTACATTGATTTACCGCCGGGAAAGCTTAAGTACATAATTATTTCGTCGCTTATATTAAAGGTATACCCGCGTCTATTAGTACTGTCTTCGAGAATTGCGTTTTGCAACAAAGGTTTGTCGGCCATTAAACGATCAAGAATCGTTTCTGACGATACGCAAAAAATCATCGAAAGAGCGGTAATTAATTCATTGTGAGTCCATCCTTCAATAATATCGCTGAGAAGTCCAAAGTTAATCGTGGTAAAATACATGATAAGTATATCGATATCCTCGCGGGTAAGCGAAAAGATATCCGCGATACGGGAAACCGGTTCGCTATAAATGAGGGGATACAAGGCTTTCTGACGTATGGTCGGATCAGCGCTGGTCAAGGCTTCAAAACCGTCTGTCTTAAGGATTTGCGCAAGTTCATCCTTGATTCGGCGGACGCATTCCTTTCTCGAAGAAGAAAGCCAGACTGCCAACAGAAATTCCTTGACAGTTCGTTCGCTTGGAATATACGCCCCCGTTTCAAGAAGAATTGAATTTCGGATATCTCCACCCAGGTCTTCATCGTCATCAAGAACGTCAGGCGAAATTCTGGCAATGTCAGTAATAATCGGCAACATCCGCTCCTGAGGAAGAAGCGAAAGAATACAGCTTAGCAACTCATCATTAAATCGGTGGGTATCAATCAATACATACATAATATACCGGACAAATATCCGGAGCTTAAAATCTCCCGCAGGAATTTCGGTAAAATTACCCTGAAAGCCAATTTCGTCTCTGTCTCGTCGTCTCATAGAATGTCTCCTTTGCATAGGCCACATTCTAAGAGGCAGGTGTCACAAATTCGGTTACATATTTTTCGCTTCTTTTGCATATGACCGAGCGAGTTCTTGAGCCTCTTTTTTTATTTCTGCTACAAGATTTTCCGGCTCAAGCACCCGGGCCGCGCTTCCGAAGGAAAGGGCCCAGCGTTGTATCTCCATGAGCCCGGACGCGGTAAACGAAAGGATAATGCTGCCATCAGCTTCTTCCTCTACCGTCTGCTCCTGGCCCCACACCCGCTCGCGGGCATAGAAGGCAGCGCTTGCAGTAAAGTGCACCCGCACCCGAACCGGGTCTTCCACTATGATACCGAACGACGCGCCCAGGTATTCTTCCGGATCGTAACCGTCCTTGATGGCAAAGCTCCGGTCCGCGTGGTGCGTTATTTTCTCTATACGTTCTATCGCGAGCACCCGGATATCCCGGTTGTGAGCGGGTATCGCCGCAATGCAATAGAGGGCGTTCCCGTGATCCACGAAGGTGTAGGGTTCTATCTCGTAGGTTTTTGCTTCTCCTGAATTCGCTGCGCGGTAGGTAACGGTACAGGGAAGTGAAAGCTCGATGGCCTTGAGCACGGTGTCTATTATGTCTTCCTTGCCGCAGTAATCTTTCCCACCCTTAAAACTCG
>Ga0209723_1006781_pt1 | contig 10811 bp, 7 predicted proteins | sample BiotimSIPDNA_2_FD_185750 | JGI IMG/M metagenome (GOLD analysis project Ga0209723, IMG submission 185750) | Anaerobic biogas reactor microbial communites from Washington, USA - Biogas_R2 time_0 SIP DNA (SPAdes) (version 2) | ecosystem: Engineered > Bioreactor > Anaerobic > Unclassified | place... | reverse complement strand
AACCTTTAAAGTTAGTCTTGATATATAAAGCGTTGAATGATGCTTGCTACAAATGAATTAGCAAGCAAAGGAAGTGTATATACACATCCGAATTTTCCATTTCTCTAACCGTTTGACAGAATTAAAAATTGATGCTTGCATAGTAGCACGCAAAGAAAGTGTGGTTACACATCCTAAAAAATCACTGTTGTAGACCACAGTTTGTTTTGACCAGAGGAATATTAAGTATCAATTAAATGAACAAGGACGCAACTACATTAAATATCCTTTTCTCGAATTTAATTCAAGTTACAAATAATGATAAGTTCTTTCAAGAATCGGAAAATATAATTGAAGTCGTTACGCCTCCATTGTGATTAAATATTTAGTCAATAACGCATAATGACATTTGACAACCAGAAAATATTATTGTATACTATCGAACGGACATGGAAAAGCTTCCAAAAACCAGCCGCTACTGTATTTGGAAGCTCCTCACTAATGCAAACGATTGCAATAGGTATTATTACATAGTGCCATTGGTTTGTCAAAAGTCTGGCTTGTCACTTTTATTTGAAAGGAGGAAAGACCAATGCGATATTATGTAAATAAAAATGCTCAGCCCAATGGTGACCATGAAGTCCATACAGCTGAATGCTTTTGGCTTCCTGCGCCAGAGAACCGCATTTACTTAGGCGATTTTTCTAATTGCCGAGATGCTGTCAGAGCTGCGAAGAAGTATTACCCACAATCCAATGGCGGAAAATATTGTTCGCCAGAATGTCACACTAGTTAATTTTCATATTTATGGGGCCCGTTTTCAAAAACGGGTCCCCAAGTTCATCCAGATAGAGGAAAGTATGAAGTTTGAAAAACTCTCAAAACTTGCTGAACTTCAAACAGGTTTAGTATTAAGAAGAAAAGAAGCAAAATCTGATACTAAGAACCCCAAAAGTTATCTAAGCCTTAATCTAAAATCGATCAATATCGATGGATCTATAGATAAAGGGTTGTTAGAATCTTTTCAAGCTGAAGAAGAAATTGATACCCGATTTTTGACAATGAGAGATGACATCATCGTGGGTTTACTGCCACCATTCCGAACTGTCCAAATTGTCGATTCCTTTCTTGAATTAATCGTTCCATCACAGTTTGTAATCATCCGAATTAAGAATCAAAAGATAACTCCAGATTTTCTTCAAAGTTATCTTTCTCAAACTAACTCGCTGGAAAAACTTGCCATACGAGAAAGCGGTCATGTGATTAGCAGTTTGACAATATCTGGGTTATCAAAATTAAAGATACCTGTGCCTGATATTAATACTCAAAGAGCTCTGGCAGCATATATGGCTTTATCGGTTGAACACAAACAACTTTGTAATGATCTTATTCACCAATATGATATAAAGCATCATGTTATTATGAAAGAAGCAATAGAAGGAAGGATAATATGGGAACGACCAAAAAAGATATCGAAAACACATTGATGAAATGTGCAGATACTTTGCGAGACACAATTGATGCCGCAAATTACAAAGACTATATCTTACCACTTATGTTTTTAAAGTATCTCAGTGACAAGTACAACGAGGGTCTGGAAAAATTGATGGAAGAATATTCAGGCGAACGTCTTGAGCGGCAGAAGCGTTATTTACCGTTCATTGTCGCTTCGGACAGCAACTTCCAAACACTTTATTCTCAACGCCATGCAGACAATATCGGACAACTGATCAATCAGGCAATGCGTCAAATCGAAAATGATAACACCCAGCAATTTGGTGGTGTGCTTAGCACTGTGGATTACAACAGCGAAAATGCACTTGGAAACCGAGAACACAAAAACACATTATTACGTACCCTTCTTGAAGATCTTGTTACACTTGATTTGCGTCCAAGTAGTATAGAAACGCCCGAGGGCCAGATACCATCCGACGTAATCGGTGACGCCTATGAATACATGATTGGACAGTTCGCAAGTATGGCTGGCAAAAAGGCGGGTAATTTCTATACTCCTACCTCTGTTTCCAAGATTATGGCTGAGATAGTCGATGCCCAGCCAGGTGATCGCGTTTATGATCCGACTTGCGGATCAGGTTCTTTGCTTATAAAAGCTGCAAAAAAACATATCGACCCAGTTACCAAAACTAACACAGTACAAATTTATGGGCAAGAAATCAATGGTTCATCTGTCGCGATGGCGCGTATGAATCTATATATTCATGAAATCCAGGATGCGAAAATTGCCTGGGGTGACACGCTCGCCAATCCGTTGTTTAAAGATGACGATGGTAATCTATTGCTTTTTGATGTAATTGTCGCCAATATGCCCTTCTCAAAAGACAAATGGGCAGCAGGCTTTAATCCTGGTGGAGAAGCCATTGGTAAAGGCAAAAAAGCCTTTAAGATGGAAGCGGGTCTTGATAAATTCCGTCGTTTTGATTGGGGAGTGCCCCCAGCCAGCAAGGGAGACTGGGCTTTTTTGCTCCACATGATTCACAGTCTTTCAGTAAACGGCAGGATTGCTGCTGTTGCGCCTCATGGCGTTCTCTTCCGTGGTGGATCTGAAGGTATGATCAGAAAAAGAGTGGTTGATGAAAATTTGTTGGATGCGGTCATTGGCCTGCCCGAAAATATTTTTTACGGAACGGGTATCCCAGCATGTATATTGGTTTTCAAAAAGAATCGGAAAGAAACCAATGTACTCTTCATTGATGCGAGTAAAAAGGATGAGGAAGGGAACTTTCGTTATATCAAAGCCACTAACCAAAATGAACTATCTGAAAAGCATATCCAGGATATTGTTGATGGTTACTTCACACGCAAGGACTCCCCAAAATTTGCTCATGTTGCAACAATTGAGGAAATCAAAGAAAATGATTATAACCTCAATATCCCACGCTATGTTGATATTTTTGAGGAGGAACCTCTCATTGACATCAATGAAGTCAATGAGAATATTGCCAGATTGAAAGCTGAAATTGCTGAAGCTGAAAAACAAATGGACGGACTTCTAGCAAAGCTTGGTTTATGAATTTTTTCTTTAGAAATACTAATACCTGAAGAAGATTGTTTATTTTGTCTTACTTGCACTGATGAGGTGTTTGGATTTATTGTTATGAATGAACAGATTGTAGAGCGAATTGAAAATGTTAATAAAGGCAGTGTTCCTAATGGTTATTTAAAAATAAAGGCATGCCTATTTCCTTCAGAATGGCCTTTTACAGAACTTAACCGTGTTCTCATCGAGCGACAAGAACGTAACCTGAAAGGTATCTATAACAAGGATAATGTTTTATCAGTATCAGGGGAACACGGAATCGTTAATCAGATTTCACATCTAGGGCGATCTTATGCTAGCGAGAACTTAGAAAACTATCTAATTGTTTACAAGGGGGATATTGTATATACAAAAAGCCCTCTTAAGGCTAATCCTTACGGGATAATAAAATTGAACCTTGAAGAAACTGGAATCGTATCCCCACTTTATGCAGTGTATTCTACGAAGCATATCATTACTGGCAAATACATAAACTACTACTTCCAAATTGACAGTTTTCTCAATAACTTTCTTAGTCCTTATATCAAAAGAGGGCCGAAAAACACTATGAATGTAGGAAATCAAGATATTCTTCATGGCAATATTCCTATTCCTACGTTAGATGAACAGGAGAAGATAGTCCTAATCTTGGACCTTATTGAAAAGATTATAAATTTGAAGCAACAACTAATCGACCAAGAGGAGAAACGAAAGAAATGGGTAATGAAAAGTTTGTTGCAAGGGAAACCTACATATAAAAGAACCAAAATCAGAGACATAGCAGAAGTTAGTACAGGGGCAACTCCCTCAACGAAAAATCCAGATTATTGGGGCGGGGATATCAGATGGATGAATTCAGGAGAATTAAACTTAAAACGGATTTACGAAGTCGATGGACGAATAACAAAAAAGGGGTTATTAAATTCGGGAACTAAGTTATTACCAGAAGGATGTGTTTTGATTGGCTTAGCTGGACAAGGCAAGACTCGCGGTACTGTAGCAATGAACTATATTCCTCTTTGCACAAACCAATCAGTAGCGGCAATATTACCTAACGAAAACTACAATTCAGAATATCTTTTTTGGAACTTGGAGAATAGATATTCAGAGCTTAGAAAACTTTCTTCTGGTGATGGTGCCAGAGGTGGGTTAAATTTAGAATTAATCAACAGTTTGACTGTGTATCTACCAACTAAAGGCGAACAAGCAAGTATTGCCCTTTCACTTTCATCGATTGACAAAAAGATCCTCTTGCTTAAAAGTGAATTATCATTTTGGCTCCAAAAGAAGCAAGCTCTAATGCAACTGCTATTAACTGGCATCGTAAGAGTTTCAATATAAGGAGGTGCCATGATGCCAAGCCACACTATTTTCAATGAGCGACCAGAGTCCCAAGAACGAGCACTAAAAGTGCTTGAAAAACTGGGGTATACCCGCATATCGAGAAATGAAGCCGAGATGAAACGAGGCTCCAAAAGGCAAGTCCTTTTTGAAGGGGAACTGGAATCGTTCCTGACCAAGCAAACCTACCCGTATGGAAAAGAAGAAAGGTTCTTTTCAGGGGGATCCATTGCTGAAGCAATACGGGCTATGCATATACAGAACATTTCGGGTCTGTATGCTGCTAATAAAAAAATATATGAAATGTTGTGCTCAGGAAAGAGTCTGGAAGAATCTCTGCCAGATACAACTAAACAGTCTTTTGATATCAATTACATCGATTTTGATCATCCCGAAAATAATATCTTTCAAGTTACAGATGAATTTGAAGTGGAAAGACAGAATGGCAAATTTGTACGACCAGACATTGTTGTACTAATCAATGGAATCCCGGTCGTGGTGATCGAAGCCAAAAAATCCAGTGTGGATGTAATGGCTGGCGTGACTCAAAACATCCGTAACTGGGGAAATGAATACATCCCTCAATTATTCCAATACGGACAACTTGTTCTGGCGATGAACCCGGATAAAGTGATGTATGGCACTTGTGGAACGCCAGCTAACTATTTTGTGTCATGGCATGAAGATAAAAGCACCAAGGATTGGCAACAGGGTTGGTGTAGAAAGTGTTCCCCTGATGGGCAAATTAAAGAACAAGATCGCGCCTTGGTTTCACTGCTACATCCCGAAAGACTACTTGATCTCATACGGAACTTTATTATCTACGATAACAATGTCAAGAAGATAGCGCGGTATAAACAATTCTTTGCTGTGAAAAAGTGTATGAGGCGTATTTTACGTCAGGATGATGCTAATACAAGAAACGGGGTAGTCTGGCACACACAAGGATCTGGCAAAACGCTGACCATGATCATGTTGACTAAAATGATTTTGCGCGAGAGTAGCCAGCCAGGAAGTTCCATCAGGAATCCTCGTTTTATTATGGTAACGGACAGGATTAATCTCGACAAACAAATTAGGGATAACTTTATCAGTACACGAATGAGTCCTCACCGTGCTAAAACCGGGAAAGGACTAATTGATCTTATTGCGGATGAAAGTAATACAGTTATTACAGCCTTGGTAAATAAATTTGAGGCTGGAATAAAACAAAACTATCGAAACGAAAGTTCTAATATATTCCTCTTTATCGATGAGGGACACAGAACGCAGTATGGAAAATTGAATACATACATGAATCACGTCCTACCTAATGCAGTAAAGATTGCATTCACTGGTACGCCTCTGCTAAAGAATACGAAACGTAGAGGTAAGGTTGTCATAGAAAGCGCAAGAAACACATATAAGAAATTTGGCCCTCTGATAGACAGATATAGTTTACAAGATGCAATTGATGATAAGGTGACTGTTCCCTTGGTTTATGAAGGAAGAGTGGTGCCTCAGAAGGTGACCAGTGATCAAATCAATGCTCATTTAAAGTACATAACAGTTGGTTTGGCTGAATCAGAGCGGTTAGACCTGGAAAGGAAATATAGCCGTTTTCTGGCTATTTCACAAACACATCAGCGATTAAGCATGGTCGCTTTTGATTTGCATGAACATTTTATCAATTATGTTAAGCCAAAAGGTTTTAAAGCTATGCTAACATGCTCTTCCAGGGCGGCAGCTGTAGAGATCTTCTACCTGCTTAAAAAACTTGGAGGGATAAACCCCGCTGTCGTCATCACACCTAACACCCATAGAGAAGGAGATGATGAGGTAAACACTAAAGAAACTAACAAAATAATCGCTGATTTTTTCAAAAGGGAAGTTGACCCATTGTACAGAAATAATTATGAAACCTATGAAGACGCAATGACGGGTTCTTTTGTAGATCCAGAGGGAGAGATTGATTTATTAATTGTAAAAGACAAGCTTCTTACAGGTTTCGATGCACCTATTGCTTCTGTGTTATATGTCGACAAACCGTTGAGAGACCATACATTACTGCAAGCAATCGCTCGAGTGAATCGGGTGTTTGAGAATAAAGAGTTTGGTTTGATCGTGGACTATATTGGCATCTTTAATAAGCTTGATTCTGCTTTAGATTTATACAGCGACGAAAAATCGGGTATGGACGGATTTGACAGAGCTGATATTGAGTCTGCGATAGCAACTGTCAATGAACAGCGCCTCAAAGTGGAAGAAAGTTACATTGCTATTTGGAAAATCTTTGATGGTATCGATAAAGGCGAGAAAAGAGCCAATGTTTGGCAGGAACGATTGCGGGATTCTGAAACTCGTAAGGATTTTTATGCGAAACTGAGCACTTTTGCAAAGTTAGTTGATTTCCTATATTCGAGCTATGAATTGTTTGAGGCAGTTGGATTTGAGAAAGCTGAAAAATATAGAAAAGACTACTTGTTTTTCAAGAAACTGAAAGATAGCGTTTCGTTGCGTTTTAATGATAGTGTAGATTTCTCAAAATACGAAGATGGAATTCGGCAACTCCTTAATACATATGTCAATGCCGAAGACGCTAAAATAATAATTGAGCCTTTGGATATCCTCAATAAAAGCAAAATGGAAGAACAGTTGGCTGAATTAAGTTTAAATGAAGCAAAAGCCGACGCAATCAGAACAAGGCAGGTTGAAGTTCTTGAATCAAAAATGTACGATGACCCCATTCAGTATATGACTTTCAAAGACCGAATAAATGACACAATTAATAGATACATTGCTGAGAGAAATAGTGAACAATATCTCACTGAGATGGAGAAGATAGCGGAGGATTTTCGAGAAGGGCGGAGTTCGATAGAATATCCTGAACTGATAATGGATGATAGTACCGCCAAAACTTTTTATGGCTCAATTAATAGTGGTGTAAAAAAGGCAACAGGTTCAATCCCTGAGAGAGCATTAAAGGAATCATTAGGTCAATTAGCTTTAGATGTGAAAACAATTGTTGCTGAAAATGCCAAGCGTGACTGGCGGGACAATGTGGTAGTGCATCGTAATATCAAGAAGCATCTCGATGATCTGCTGTTTGATTTCATCGAAGATCAAAACCTCAATTGGTCGTTGGACACAATAGATATTCTAATAGATGAAATCATGATGTCAGCAAAAAAGGTTTATTAGATTTGGAAGAACAAGAAATTCTATTAAAAGAATTGAATACTTTAGTTTCGGTATTGATAGAGCGAAAAAAAATTAAAAATAGTCGCCTAAAGGTTTTTCCTGATAAAACAGTGAAGTTTTCGGTGCCCGAAAATGTCTCTACAGATTGGATTGCTGAATACTTAAATAAGAATCAGGCATGGATTTCAAAAAAGATCAAGGCGTTTGAAAAAACAAGGGGATACGCTGCGACCACGGAAATAAGAAATGGATATTCTATTCGTTTCTTAGGTGAGGATTTGATATTCGTTGTTATGCCTTCTAAAAAGCGTGATGTTTATAGAAAAGGAAAACGAATCTACGTATATGCTCCAGATATCAATAGGCAAGATTTGCTAATTGCGCAATTTGAGAAATGGTGGAGGGAGGAATCCTTACTGGTTCTCAACTCACAATTGGATAAGCTTTATCCAATTATTGCAAAATACAAAATTGCAAAACCAGCAATAAAGCTAAGAAAAATGAAAACCTTATGGGGAAGTTGCAGTCCACATAGAGGTGTTATCACTTTCAACCAGTATCTTACTAAGGCAACACCTGCGTGCATCGAATATGTAGTGTTACATGAGTTAGTTCATTTTCTTTATCAAAATCATAGCAAGCAATTCCACAATTTCCTTAGCAGCTACATGCCTGACTGGAAGGACAGAAAAAGGCTGTTGGACCAAGATGTTGTACATGGTTTGTAGTCCTGTGATTAGCGAAACCATTCACATTGTTAATGAGAGCTATTTCAGTTTATTAGTTATAGACTTGACTTGTTCGAGCTCCAGCCCTATTCGAAGTAAAAGCCTGATTAATACCAATAGGAAATCTGGAACATCAGAAACGAGTTAAGATTTCCTTTGCTTATTATTCAATAGAATAATTGGTAGTTCATAAGTATAAATCTTAAAGAGTATGTCGTTAGAGCAAAAAAGAATTTGCATAATGGAGTAAAAACTAATAACTATTGAAATAAATAATTGAAATAAATAATTTTCGTTGCTTATACAATGTAAAATTACCAATTCATGAACTGTCTGTCTTCATTGGAGAGGCTTCTTGATAAAGTCATCACCACATAATGTAATTCGAATAAATCATATAAGAACGGTTGTGCTTCTCCAGCTTAAAGAGGAGTGTAGGTCATTTAGAAGTTTCATTTATTAAACCAAGAATCCGATCCCAAACTTTTTCAAACGCTTGTTGATTATTCGGGACTAAATATGTCAACCGACAATTCCAGTCACGCTCAAATTCCGAATACCGGTTTTCCAGGCTTCTAACATCGACCGAACTCAAGTTCAGCCCTTTTGTTCTGAATTTTTCAGGCAGAATCTGTTTTACCGTTTCAAGGTTGACACCAGCGTCAAGCAGATTGCTGATGTCGTACAAATCTCTTGAGATCGCGAACCGTCGTTGACCTCCAATGGCACGGATCTTTTCAGCCATCACTTCTTCAAGTGAATAGCAGGATAATTCAAGCGTTTCGAACAGCGATTCATCTGTATATGGATGAAAAATCTTCCGCTCAACAGTTGGCAGTAAAACCTTTTCTGCTCTGGTCACATCCAGTTTAATGCTTCTGGGCGATCCCCCCCAATTCAAAGGTCCCCGATAGTAAACTCGAATTTGATAAGACTCTTTACCATATTCATCATCAACAATCTCAAATCTGATTGGCTCGACATAAAAGTCGGGTCCATCCTGTTCCAGGATCCAACTAATACTTGATTCAATCACATTTTTAATTTCAGTTTCCGAAATTAGCGTTGTAGCCGTAAAATCGAGATCTTCTGAAAAACGGTAATCCGGGAAGTAACACTTGCGTAAGCAGGTACCTCCTTTGAAGATTAATCCAAGCAAGTCCGGGCTTGTATTCTTCATCCCAAGGAGGATCCAGCCAAGACTGTAGTCAAGATCGATGACCATAGGATCAACTTTTTTAGCGGCAGCAATACGGTGGACTTCAGCTTCCCGGATCATCTAATTACCTTTTGGGAGCAAAGCTGGAACGTTTATCTGAAGTTGCCAACGAACTAAAGTTGGACCAACTTTGGGAGACCCAGGTTCAAGTGAGCTGATCCCTTTTGAAATCATGGAACGCCACTTATCGACGATTAACTCTCGGTTTTGAATCGGTAAAGCAAGCCTTTCCAGCAAGTATCCCAGGCGTTTAGCAACAGCACCACCACCCCATTTTTCCAGATATCCAGTTAGCTTTTCCCAGTCGATCTGGTCCGAAACTGCGGACATCGCTTCAGCCAACTGTATTATTCCCCCGCTCAAATCCGGGCGATCCGCAGCATCGATCAAGGTCTTTTCACGATCAGTGACGCTTATCGATTGAGCATCGATCTGTTTGCTCACCGTTCCAAAAAATCGTTTTTCAGAAACGGTAATAAAACGATAACTAATGCCTTGGATAGATACAGAACGTTTTCTCTTCGTTGTCTGAATGAATTGAACATGAGGAAGCTGTTCTGTCATATTCCAAAATCTCATCGCGGACCAATAGGCAACAGCTCCAGGTGAAACCAGGTGTGAAGCAATTATTAGAGCATTTTCTGACCACTCACGTTCCGGTCCCGCTTCCAGGGGGATGATCATGTATAAACCGTTTTCCAACCTAAAGAGCCAGCGTTTCCGAACAAGCCTGCCCAAAGAGTTGGTAGCTGCTTCAGGTGTCCCCCAGAACTTATGAGCATCTTGGAATGTAAAAATAGATCTCCCTTGAGCGGATAATAAAGCTAAAAATTCCGTTTCCTGTTTGCTTAATGACATTCCATTCCTTGTAACAAAACCTTCTAATTCCAATGGATTTGTTACATGGAATATCATACCACAAATCCCCAAGAGATTCCTCGTCGTAGATACCGCTTGCAAGGTAGAAAGGATTGGAATCCGCAGGACTGAAAGAACCCGAAACAGTATGGGCGTGAGAAGAACCAACCAGATTATGTCATGAATAACCAAATGTCACCTCGGAATAATATCATTATGCTATATAAACACCACGCATTGAATTTTTGCCAAGTGGTTACCCATCCAAGTTTTTAAGTTATCCCATAAATCAATCAATCCATCTATCAAAAAAATTATCGGTCGGATGATAGATTGATAGAAAGATAGATATATTTAATTAACTCAGTCTCGTTAAAATCAGTTTAATTAATTCCTTATTAATAAGACTTCCGATTTAAGGAACTCATGACTTCCTTTTTTGGGAAGTCCAGACTTCCGCTTTTAGGAA
>Ga0209723_1006779_pt1 | contig 10815 bp, 10 predicted proteins | sample BiotimSIPDNA_2_FD_185750 | JGI IMG/M metagenome (GOLD analysis project Ga0209723, IMG submission 185750) | Anaerobic biogas reactor microbial communites from Washington, USA - Biogas_R2 time_0 SIP DNA (SPAdes) (version 2) | ecosystem: Engineered > Bioreactor > Anaerobic > Unclassified | place... | reverse complement strand
ATCAGTTCCAGGACAACACGTACCTTGAACTCCGCTGTATATGTTCGCCGTTCTACTGCCATTTTGAACTCCTATCTTTATGTTACTTCTCCCTTAGGTAGGTGTCCAGTTTTTGGGGTCCATTACACTACAGCAGCCCTAACTTGACCGATGTGTCTTTTGTTGAGAACTTCACGGATTGGTTGGGTGGAGGCATGATGAACTGGGATCACAGCAGCCCAACCCTGGTCAACGTGACTTTTTCTGCCAATAAGGCAGATATTGAAGGGGGTGGCATGAAGAATTTTGAAACCAGCAATCCAACCCTGACGAATGTGACCTTCTCGGGTAATATTGCTTTGTATAGCGGCGGAGGGATGAGCAATGAGAATTACTGCAGTCCCACCCTGACCAATGTCACCTTTTTCAATAACAGGGCGATAGGCGCGACGGGGGTAGGTGGTGGGGTTGACAATCACTATTACAGCAGCCCTGTGATTCGCAACACCATCCTGTGGAGCAACGCTCCCGACCAGGTTTTCAATGAATTGGACAGCACGCCGCTGATCACCTACAGCGATATCCAGGGAGGGTCTGCAGGGGTTGGCAACATCGCTTCGAACCCGAACCTGCTTGCCCCGGCAAATAATGGCGGGTTCACTTTAATGCATGCCCTGCGTTTTGACAGCCCTGCCATCGATGCCGGCGACCCGGCGAACTGCCCCCTGACCGACCAGCGCAGCTACTTCCGCCCGGCGGATGGCGATAGCGTTCCCGGTGCGCGCTGCGACATGGGTGCCTTTGAATTTGCTGCCCGTGCGCCTTTCCTGTTCTTGCCTCTTATCTTGCGGTGAGAGCGCTCCGGGTGTTTTAGACCTGTTCTAAGATTTAAGGGCTTTTCCGCTGCCGTCCAGGAGTTGGCGTACCATATCCATGAAGTACTGCAGGCCAAAAATGAGTGCTTTCTCGTCCAGGCGGTACAATGAATTGTGGTGGGGCTGGTCACACCCGTTTTCAGGGTTCCTTGAGCCCAATTCGACAAAGAAACCCGGTCTGCCCTCCAGGAAATAACCAAAGTCCTCCCCTGGCATGATCACCCCGATCTGTTTGGTGAATTCTTTCCCAAATCGCTGTGCGATCACCTGGCTGGCAATCCCTGCCAGCCAGGCATCATTTTCCACCGAGGGATAGCCTTGCTGATATTTCACTGTATAACTGAGACCGTTTGCCTGGCAGATGCCGGCTGTCAACTGCTGCACTTCCTGTTCGACCAGGCTGCGGGTCTGCTCGCTGAAGGTCCGCACCGAGGCACTGATCGATGCCCCTCCCGGGATGATGTTATAGGCTGTGCCGCTATTTGCCATGCAAATTGACACCACTGCAGGATCCAGCGGGTCAATGCGCCTGGAAACGATCGACTGGATGGCAAGGATCAGTTCGGCCATCGCAATAATGGGGTCACGGGTTTGCTCGGGGTAGGCACAGTGACCGCCTTTGCCTTCCAGGATGATGTCAAAGCGGTCGACGGCGGCAGTGAGGGCACCGGTCTTGATGCCGAAGGCGCCGGTAGGCCAGTTGGTGGAAAGATGCAAGCCCAGCATGGCATCCAGACCTTCAACAGCACCCGCCTTCACCAGTTCGATTGCGCCACCCGGGGGAAGTTCCTCAGCATGCTGAAAAATCAGGCGGACTTCACCACAAAAAGTGTCTTTGCTGGCTGAGAGTAGTTTTGCCAGCGCCAGCAGGATGGCGGTATGACCATCATGCCCACAGGCGTGCATGACTCCCGGGTTCTGCGAAACATAAGGTAGATCGTTCGTTTCGTCGAGGGGTAGGGCGTCAATGTCTGCCCGGATGCCCAGTTTCATGGGTATCCCGGCTTTGGTGCCCTTGAGCGTGCCCAGCACACCTGTGCTGGTAGGGCGGGTTACTTGTACATTGCCAAATTGGCGTAAATGCTGCTCTATGAAGACCGAAGTTTGAAATTCCTGGAAGGAAAGTTCGGGTTCCTGGTGCAGAGCCCTGCGCCAGGAGATCATTTCCGATTTAATGGCCAATACTTCCCGGGCAAATTCCATAAATTTTGTTTAATTTCCTCTTACTTTTCCAGCTACTCTACCTGCAAAGAGAGATGACCCAATATACCACTTGACATGATCGATTCAACCTCATCCCTGGTTGGTATAGAATCGGATGCGCCAATGTGCTGAACACAGATGGCTGAGGCAGTCGTTGCCAGTTCTAGGGACTCTGTTATGGAAAAGTTGTTCAGGACACCATACAGAAAATACCCGATGAAGGTATCGCCGGCAGCAGTTGTGTCAATGGCTTTCACTTTATAGGCTGAGATGGTGGTTGTCTTTCCCTGGTGGCGGCATTTTGCACCATGTTTGCCAAGGGTTAAAAGGATGCTCAAATTTGGATAGCGATTTGAAAGTATTGGCAGGATAGATTCCTCTTCCTGGCAGTGCGCAATCTGTTTGCCTTCCACCTCGTTGATGATCAACCAATCCAGTAGTTCAAGTGGATAATTGTTGACCTGGACATCCATGGGGGCGGCGTTCAGGGCGATTGAGAGGCCTTTCTGATGAGCTGAAGTGATGATGTACTCCACAAGGTTGGTTTCATTCTGTAAAAGAACCAGGCCTGGAGCCGGGAATTTATCCAAAACCCGGTCGATTAGGGCTTTGGTCAACTGGCGGTTGGTTCCGCCAAAGAGGAGGATGCAATTCTGACCGGTTTCATCCACCTGGATGATGGCATTGCCGCTGAGATCATCAGAATTTTCCATAAGGGAAACGTCGACTCCATTGGAGGTTAGTTTTTCGACAAGTTGCATACCGTCCCTACCGATCAAGCCGGCATGGAAAACTTCACTGCCCGCCCTGGCAGCAGCGATTGACTGGTTAAGACCTTTTCCGCCACAATTTACGATCAACTGTTTGCAGGCTTTGGTTTCGCCAGGCTGGACAAATTTATCCACCTGGTAAACATAGTCAATATTGAGCGAACCAAAGTTTAAGATGCGCATGAAACCCTCAATTTAATTGCTTTTTGTTATTTTCTCCATTATACTTTTGGAAATTCATCTTAGGAAGTGACCTGATGGGCAATCTACAACCTCATATCCGTCTCGATAGCACTGTGAATGCAAAGTATGCACTTTTACCGGGCGATCCCGCACGCCTGGATAGAATCGCACCTTTTTTATCCGATGTTAGTGAGTTGGCATATAATCGGGAATTCCGCAGCCTGGTGGGAATCTATAAGGGACTGAGAGTACTGGCTGTTTCAACTGGGATCGGTGGTGCTTCAGCCGGCATCGCAGTTGAGGAACTTCATAATATCGGGGTAGAAGCAATGATCCGCATTGGCAGTTGTGGAAGCCTGCAGCCGGAGGTAAAGATAGGGGACCTGGTGATAGTCAATGGGGCGGTGCGGGATGAAGGGACATCCAAAACATATATTGATGCAGCGTTCCCGGCGGTACCGGATCCTTTCCTGATGATCGCCTGCATTGATGCTGCCAGGCAGCATGGTATTCGTTTCCATGTGGGCGTGGCGCGCAGTCATGACAGCTTTTACACCGATAAGGAAACCGAAATTGACGCTTTCTGGTCCAAACACAAAGTGCTTGGTGCTGATATGGAGACAGCGGCATTGTTTACGGTCGGGATGCTAAGGGGCGTTAAAACAGCCAGCATATTAAATAACGTGGTTGCGTTTGAGCAGGATACAGCTGACTCGATTGCACAATATGTGGATGGTGAGTCACTGGCAATGCAGGGTGAGAAGAACGAGATATTGACTGCCCTGGAAGCTTTCACGCGTTTATGATTGCAATTAATTCAAAAAAGGCTTCCTACGAAACAGGAAGCCTTTTTTTGATTAATATTGGGACATCAGGTCAAAAACCTGCTGGCGGAAAGCTTCCCGGTCTAGGTCTGTGACAATAAAGCCGTTCTTCTCCCATTTGGCATCACTATACAGGTCGGTCACTGTTTTGCCTTTGGTCAGAAGACCGAGGGTTTCAACCCGTATACCAACCGGGTGGACGGTGAAGATCGATGGGTCGGCAGCATATAGCACGGCAACGGGATCATGGAAGCACATGCCTTTCAAACCATGCTGGATTGAAAAAGCCTGGACGTTCTGTACGGCAGCGTGGAAGAACCTGGCAGGCGGGTTGTCCAAAGCACCGATCTGGTCCACTTCTGAAGGCAGCAGATAAGCCTGCATGGTGACATCCAGGCCACACATGTGGACAGGCACACCAGAGCTGAAGACAATATCAGCGGCTTCAGGATCGGCAAAGATATTGAATTCTGCTGCAGGGGTAACATTGCCGTAAGTTGTTGAACCTCCCATGATGACAATCCGTTTGATCAGACCTGCGAGGTCAGTATATTTCATGAAAGCCAGTGCCAGGTTGGTCAGCGGGCCAATGGCAATGATCTCCAGGCTGCCATTATGGTTGACAGCTTCCTGGTGGATCGCATCCCATGCAGCAATTCCTGGAACAGGCATGCGCGTAGAGGGCAGATTAATCCCAGCCAGGCCATCTTCCCCATGCACATAAGTGGCAATTACCTGATCACGCACGAGGGGAATGGCTGCACCTTTGTACACAGGGATGTCTGCACCGATCAGTTCCAAGACTGCCAGTGTGTTGCGGGTGGTTTTTTCCACCTGGACATTACCGGCAACGGAAGTAAGGGCGATAAGATCGAATTGCGGCAATTTATTCAACAGCATGATGGCAACTGCATCATCCACCCCGGTATCACAATCCAGAATAACGGGTATTTTATTCATGGCGGTCCTCCCCGTATGTGGCGATCAACTCAACCATCAAGTCAACAAACGCCTGGCGGTCGATGGCAGTGATGACCCTGGCATTGGGTGCATGTCCACCCCTCAGGCGGAAGTGATCGGCGATGGTCATACCCCGGCAATAGGTGCCGGTTGTCTCAATTTCGACGTGGTAATCATGCATGGTCAGGATTTCAGGTTTGATGAGGGCAACCACCGAGACCGCATCGTGCATGGGAGCGCCGGGATAGCCTCTCTCGCGGTGAAATGCGTAGAAGAATTCCAGCCAGTCAGCTACAACCCTGGCTACCGGGTTCCCCAAAGCGCGGATGCGTTCAAAGTCGCCCGGGAAAACAAGTGCTTTATTGGTCACATCCAAGCCAGCCATGGTGATGGGGACGCCGCTGCGAAAGACAATATCAGCTGCTTCGGGATCCACCAGGATGTTAAATTCTGCAGCCGGGGTCCAGTTGCCCGTGCTAAGCCCACCGCCCATCAACGAAATATGGGCGATCCTGGACTTGAGATGCGGGTAGAGAAGCAGGAGGGCGGCGATATTGGTCAGGGGACCAGTGGGTACCAGGGTGACAGGCTCACTACTTGTCTCAAGGATATTGGCCATTAATTCGACCGCACTGATCTTGAGTGGCTGGATGGCTGGTTCGGGCAGTTTGGGACCGTCCAAACCGGATTGGCCATGCACATTAGGGGCGACGATCGGTTCGGCAAATAACGGTTTGGCAAGACCTTGGGCAAAAGGCACGTCAAGGTCGATCAGAGCCATAATACGCAGGGAGTTGTACGTGGTCTTTTCAATTGTCTGGTTTCCACAGGCGGAGGTACAGGCCAGGATATTAAGCATGGGACTCGCCTTGGCGAGTACCCATGCGATCGCGTCATCATGACCAGGATCACCATTTAAGATAACGGGGATCTTTTTCATAATGTTTACTCTTTCACCTCTTGATCTTTATGTTTCTTAACCTTTTTGATGGTGCTAATTGCATAAAGGACCAGTCCGAGCACCGTGACGACATAGGGGATCAGGGAGACCAGATAGCTGCTGACACCCTGCAATCCTGAAACCTTGGTGCGCAGGGCTTGCGCCAAGCCAAATAACAGCGAAGACAGCATGGCCCCAACCGGCTCACCCCTGCCCATCGCCTGGGCGGCCAGTGCAATAAAGCCGCGCCCGGCAACCATGCCTGAGTTCCAGCCCTGGGAGTAATACATGGACATGAATGCACCACCCAGCCCCGCCATGGCACCGGAGAGTGCGATGGCGATGTACTTGATGCGCAAAACAGAGACACCCACGCTGCTGGCAGCATTGGGGTTTTCACCCACTGCACGGATGTTCAAGCCTAAAGAGGTCTTATACAGCAGGACCCACATCAGGAAGACAAAGAGGAATGCTATGTAAGTCAGCACTGAGTGCCCTGAGATGATCTCACCCAGGATCGGGATATTTTTGATCAAGGGAATATTGACGACAGGGATGAGGATGTTGGGGCTGACAAGCGAGCCTGTGTTACCACGCATACCAGTGAACATGTAGAGCAGGAAGATCGTACCGCCGCCACCCAGCATATTGATGGCTATACCGGCGAGGATGATATCCGTTTTCAATTTAAGGGCAAAGAAACCCATCAAGAGACCCAGGAGGACACCGATGATCATGGCACCGATCACACCAACCACCCAACTTTGGGTCCAGAAACTGAAAAGCACCCCGAACAGGGCTGAGATCATCATGATACCTTCAAGACCAATATTGACTACGCCCGCTTTTTCGGCAATGACAGCACCCAGGGCAGCAAACAGGATCGGAGCGGTGATGCGGATCACGGCAAACAGGAAGTCTGCCTTGAAAATCATAGAAAACAGTTGCTCAAACATTATGCTTTGCCCCTTTCTTTTGATGTTGCTGCTTCGGAGCGTCTTGCAAGATCCAGTTGTGTGCTCTTGACAACGATCTTCTGGCGGTACTTGGCAAGGAACTGTTCCGCAGCAAAGAAGAGGAAAATGGATGCCTGGATGATATCGATCATTTCGGATGGAACATCGCTATAAGTCGACATCAGTTGACAGCCTTTGTCCAGGTAGGCGATGAAGAAAGCGGCAAACGGGACGAAAATCGGGTTATTTTTGGCTAAAATGGCTATTGTGATACCCGTCCAACCATAACCAGGAAGTTCCCTCCACAGGAAAGTGTTATATCGGCCAAGAACTTCAATGCCACCGCCAATGCCTGAAAGGATGCCGCCGATCACCTGGGAAAGGATGATGGTTGCGCCCACCTTCATGCCAGAGTACTTGGAGAATGGCTGGTTAATGCCGATCATGCGGATGGCATATCCCCATTTCGTGCGGTACATGAACAAAGCAACAATTACCACAAATAAAAGGGCTACAACAAAACCCCAGGAGAGCTTTGAGTTACCCTCGACCATCTGTGGGATCAGGGCTGTAGACTCGAAAGGAAATGACTGTGTGGCACCTTTGCTGCGATCAGCGAAGTTGAAATTGAGGTAATGGAGGATAATGAACATAACGATGTAGTTCATCATCAAAGATGTCACCATCTCACTGGCTCCCAGTTTGACTTTTAATACTGCTGGGATCAACATGATCACGCCACAGGCAAGTCCACCCAGTAACACACTGACCACAGGGTGCAGACCGGTTGCCATGGGCAGATAAATTGCGACCAAAGCACTGACAAAACCACCCAGCATGACACTGCCTTCACCTGCCAGGTTGAACTGGTTGGCAGAGAACATGACACACACAGCAAGACCGGTGAAGATAGTCGGGATCATGGCAGCCAGGATTGTGTAAAGTCCCTGGGTGTTGAATGACATGACCCCATTCCTGATGCTGACCAAAGGGCCGATCAGTAAATATCTCAGGGCAGTGAATGGTTCATCTGAGCTAAAAAATATGAATATTGCTCCGACCGCCAGCGCCAGGATAATGGCTGCCGCGCCCCGCAATATGTTAAACATAAGCATTCGTCTATCACTCATGACACACCTTCGCAATTTCCTCGGGAGTCTGGTGCTTGAGGCCCAGCATGTATTCACCCATTATTACGTCATCCAACTGGGCGGTATCCTCGAAATAAGCAACGATCCTTCCGCCGTACATGACGATCAGGCTGTCACTGAGTTCCATGACCTCATTAAGATCGGCAGATACGAGAACAACAGCAGCGCCTGCGCGGCTCAATTCAACGATCTTCTTGCGGATGAATTCCGTGGCACCCACATCGATGCCGCGGGTGGGTTGATCGGCAATAATGAGGGTCGGGTTGCTGGATAACTCGCGGGCAACCACCACTTTCTGAATATTGCCGCCTGAAAGCATCTTGACCTGCTGTTTGCGGGTTTTGCATAGGATCGTAAAGGCATCGATAAGGTTATCGCTTTCCTTGTGGATAAAGCGCATGTTGAAGAATGGACCTTTATTGAATTTCTTCTGCGAGTAACGGTCTGAAATGACATTTTCTTCGATGCTTGCAGCATCTGCAATGCCATAGGTCATGCGGTCTTCCGGGACCAGGGATACGCCATACTCGCGGATCTTCTTCTGGGGGGTGTTGATGATGCTTTTTCCATTGACTGTTGCAGTACCAGAGTCTGGGGTGTTGAGGTTGAATAACATTTCGACCAGTTCCCGCTGACCATTGCCCTCCACACCAGCGATGCCGAGGATCTCGCCTTTTCGAACTGAGAAGGAAACGTTATCAAGCATTTTCTTGTCCCAGCGATTGGTGTATTCAAGGTCCTGCACCTGGAGGACGACATCTGTAGGTTGTGATTTTTCTTTTTCAACTGACAAAACCACATCGCGACCCACCATCAATCGGGAAATTTCCTGTTCACTGATGTTCGCTGTCTCATACACTCCCATGGATTTACCGCCACGCATGATGGTAAGCCTGTCTGTCAGCTGTTTGATCTCAACCAGCTTGTGGGAGATAAAGATTATCGTAAAGCCTTGCTCTTTAAGGTTTACAAGTTCCTTAAATAATTCAGAAGTCTCCTGGGTGGTTAATACTGCGGTGGGTTCATCAAGGATCAGGATCCGTGCGCCACGGACCAGGGCTTTGAGGATCTCAACTTTTTGTTTCATGCCGACCGGGATATCCATGACCTTGGCTTCCGGGTCAACCTTCAGGTTGAATTTTTTGGCTGCTTCCTCGGTTATTTGAACTGCTTTCTTGTAATCAATAAAGAGACCATTTTTAACCGGGGCCATCCCAAGAATGATATTTTCAGCAACTGTCAAACTGGGTACAAGCATGAAATGTTGATGAACCATGCCGATACCTTTGGAAATGGCAACCGTGGGAGAGGATAGGTGGACGGATTCACCATTGACAATAATCTCACCGCTGGTTGGTTGTTCCAATCCAAATAGAATTTTCATCAGGGTTGATTTTCCGGCACCATTTTCCCCCATCAGTGCATGGATCTCCCCCTGGCGAACAAAAAAGTCTACGTTTTGGTTAGCTGCGATTCCGTTGGGATAAACCTTGCTGATCCCTTTCATTTGGACAATATTGTTTTCTTGTTCCATAGACGGGTTTCCAATTCGTATTAATTTAAAATCGGGGGGAGCGGTCAGGCTCCCCTCGATATTGTCATGACGCGCAAAAATGCGCTATTTAATTGACTATTACGGCTGCAGTGCGTCGCGCAGGGTGACCACAGCGTTGGTGGTGTCACCGATAGCGGTTGGGACGACGATCTCACCCTTGACAATGGCTTCCTGGGCAGCGAGGACAGCGTCCTGTACGGCCTTGGGAGCAACTTTGGCGAAGTTCTTGTCAACTACGACACCAACGCCACCTTCACTGATACCAAGGTTAACCTGGGTGCCCCAATAGGTGCGGCCAGCATCCCACTCATCGAAGAGCCAAACAATGGATTGACCAACGTTCTTGAGACCAGAGGTCAGGGTGATCGCTGCCAGTTCGGGAGACAGGGTCAGTTCCTGGTCGGAGTCAACACCAATGAACCAGGCTTTGCCACTCTCGAGGGCGGCTTCAGCGCCACCGTTACCGGACAAACCGGCAACACCCCAGATGATGTCACAGTTGTTGTCGTTGATCATGGAAAGGCCAATTTCTTTGGCCGTTGCGGTATCGACATAGCTGTTGACGTAGCGGGTGTCCACTTTGATGTCAGGATTGGTAGCCTGTGCACCGAGAAGGAAGCCATAAAGGAAGTCATTGATGACCGGGCTGTCAATGCCACCGATGAAACCAACCACAGCATCGGGGTTGATGTTGGCAACAGAAGCCTGGGTGGTCATGCCGGCGGCGAAAGTGCCTACCAGGTAGCCCATATCATTCTGCTTGTAGGTGATATTTACCACATTGGCATTCTGACCAACGTAGGAGGCATCATCGTAGATCAGGAATTTCTGATCGGGATATGCCGTGGCAACTTCCTTGAGGTAATCAGGCATCTGCCAGGTACCGACGATGACCAGGTCGTATTCACCAGTGCTGGCAACTTCGTTGAGGGTTTCCAACCACTTGGGTTGATCCTGATCGGTGCCGCCCATTTCGATGGTCTTATAGGTGATCCGACCAGCATCGGCAAGTGTTTTCAAACCTGATTCTGCTGAATCAAAGAAGGATTTATCACCAAGATTACCATTAACCAGGCTGACAACATTGTAGACTTTTGTCTCACTCTCAGCCACCTCGCCTGCCTTAGGGCCGCATCCCACGAGGGAGATCGCCATAATGGCAACAAACAAAAACAACACTAATTTCTTCATTCTCTTCGCTCCTTAAATTTGGTTTGTTAAATGGATATTAATATCCGAGATTGAATTTTAAGCAGATACCCCAAAAGAGTCAATATTGACAGGTGATGATTTGTGAGTAGGTCAGCACATGGTATACACTTTTTAGATAAGTCATACGAGTTGTACCGTGATCGATGTTTGGAGTTATGGGGGATAAGATATCAAGACATCGAGGTGTATATTGATCAAAGCTATAAC
>Ga0209723_1006777_pt1 | contig 10819 bp, 9 predicted proteins | sample BiotimSIPDNA_2_FD_185750 | JGI IMG/M metagenome (GOLD analysis project Ga0209723, IMG submission 185750) | Anaerobic biogas reactor microbial communites from Washington, USA - Biogas_R2 time_0 SIP DNA (SPAdes) (version 2) | ecosystem: Engineered > Bioreactor > Anaerobic > Unclassified | place... | reverse complement strand
GTCTTTTATTTTTCTGATAGCACATGACAAAGCATAAGAGGTGGCCAGTGTGTCAGAACCTGCGAAAGCTCTGTCTGTTAGCAGAAATCCGTTGTCAGCACCCCTGAACAGACCTTCACGTATAATGTCAGCTGCTCTTGAGGGACCCATAGTCAACACAGTTACCGTGCTTCCCTTGTACTTATCCTTCAGCCTCAAGGCCTGCTCGAGAGCATTAAGATCCTCAGGATTGAAAATTGCAGGAAGAGCTGCCCTGTTGACTGTTCCATCGGCTTTCATTGCATCCTTACCCACATTGCGGGTATCGGGAACTTGCTTGGCCAGAACAATTATCTTTAATCCCATTTTATGAATTTTAAGTGATTTTTAGAATGAGGACAAATATAAAAGAAAGCCGGCTTTCATCAAATCCAATAAACTTTCTGTATAACAATCATTTATCATAAGACTTGACCATAAAACAAAAATCTGCTATTTCGGATAACTTTATACTGGTTTTAAAAAGCGAGTCTACAACCACTTACACATTCTCTGAAATTATGACTTAAATCATCAAACGGGCGAATCCGATATCCCGGCCTGCGTAATTTAGAATTAGATTAAGTAATTCAGAGAAGTGAACTACCGGGGCATTTACTTGTTCTTCTTGATGAAAACAACTAAGTTTATCGAGTTAAATATTTGGCAATGCGGCATAATGCAGCCATATCTGTTTCATTACTAATCACATTGATGTTTACCAGCTGCAATGTAGCGGCTCAAAAAGATACTGTCATGAGCGAAGAACTAAAACTCAGAAAACTGACTCCGGAAGAAGAGTGGGTAATCATCAAGAAGGGTACTGAAAGGCCCTTCACCGGGGAATACAATGATCATAAAGAAACCGGTGTATATGCCTGCAAGCATTGTGGCGCCCACTTGTACAGGAGCCAGGATAAGTTTGATTCACATTGTGGATGGCCTTCCTTTGATGATGAAATAGAAGGTGCAGTTCACCGCAGTCCGGATCCTGATGGAAGAAGAACTGAGATTACCTGTGCCCGTTGCGGTGGTCACCTTGGCCACGTATTCCTGGGTGAAGGTTTTACTCCACGTAACACAAGGCATTGTGTAAATAGTATATCTCTTGTTTTTATTCCAGCTGAAAAACTCAAAGAGGCAGGAAAGTAACTCTCCAGCTTATCTCGAGGTCACTTGAGCATAATCTTAACTGTAACGGCTTGTTGGCTGGTAGCTGATTGCACATTAACAAGGTAAATGCCCTTGCGAAGTGCTGAAATATCAAAGCGGCGTATAGGAGTCTCAGGAATAGAAGGGGCTTTTAGTACCTCTTTACCGGTCAGGTCAAACACACGTACTGCATAATTATCGCTTACACTGTTGTTTACTACCAACTCACCGGAATATGGATCCACAAAAACCTCAACAGTCTTATTCTCATCCGGTGTCGCAAGTGCCTCAGCCCTTGCTTCGTTCAGAAACAAAGGCAAGAGCATCATAGCGATGCAAACTACGTGGAAAATAATCCTGTTACCCTTCATCAATTTGCAGATTTACTACTCACTTATACAAACATAACGATAAAAAGTTTCCGACAAGCGCAATAATCCCAATTTTTCAACGTTTCCTAAGCTTTATTTAAAATCTGAAAAGGAGATTGCAGCAAGACATAAACTTGTAACCAGCAAAAAGCATGCAAAAAAATAAAGCAGCGCCCACAGGGGCACTGCTTTTAAAATATTGTAATACCGAGATTTAGGCTAAGCCCAACAAATTAATCTCTGATCTGAAGTGAATGCAGTTTTTTATACATACCTCCTTTTGAAAGCAATTCTTCATGAGTACCCGTCTCCACTATCTCACCTTCATGAAATACACATATCATATCTGCATTCCTTACTGTCGACAGCCTATGTGCAATAACGATAGAGGTCCGGTTTGCCATCAGGTTTTCCAGTGCCTGCTGAACCAATAGCTCAGATTCCGTATCAAGAGCAGAAGTAGCTTCATCAAGGATCATAATAGGCGGATTACGCAGCACAGCCCTTGCAATACTGATCCTCTGTCTCTGTCCACCAGAAAGTTTGCTTCCCCTATCCCCTATCACAGTGTCATATCCGTTATCAGTTTCCATAATAAAGTCGTGCGCATTGGCAACTCTGGCTGCAGCAATAACCTGTTCGGGAGTAGCCGAGTCAACACCGAAGGTTATATTATTATAGATAGTATCGTTGAAAAGTATTGGATCCTGGTTGACATTGCCCATCAGGTGGCGCAGGTCATATAGTTTCAGGTCACGAATATCAGTACCGTCAATCATAATTGAGCCCTGCTGAATATCATAGAATCTGGCAAGCAGGTCAACGAAAGTTGACTTGCCACTACCCGACTGTCCAACGAGAGCCACTGACTTACCCTTGGGGATATAAATACTCACATTTTTAAGAACCGGACGGTCGTTATAGGCAAAGGTCACATTCCTGTATTCAACCCCCTCATTCAGGTTGGCTATAGCCTTGGCATTGGGTGCTTCCTTGATTGAAACATCAGCCTTCAGTATCTTTTCGATACGATCGTAGGCAGCCATACCCTTCTGGATATTAAACAAAGCCTGAGAGAAGGCCTTGGCAGGGTTGATTATCAGGTAGAAGATACCAAGATAAGCAAGGAAGGCAGCCGGTTCCAATCCACTATCCTGACTCAGAATAAGAGTACCTCCGTACCACACAACAATAACCACTACTATGGTACCAAGAAACTCACTAACAGGATGTGCCAGTTCGCGACGGCGCATCAGGCGGTTCATTATTGACCTGTAGTCACCTATCTCCCTGTCAAAGCGCTTTTCCATGCGCTTTTCAGCATTAAAAGCCTTAATTACCCTAAGACCAGAAAGCGTCTCTTCAAGTATACCAAGGATAACCCCCATCTTCTCCTGGCCCTTCATCGACTTCTTCTTCAGAGAGCGACCGATACGGCCTATCACCAGACCAGCCAGAGGAAGCAGCACAAATACAAAGAGGGTAAGATGTACGCTGAAAATAAGCATAGTCACGAGGTACACCAGGATAAGCACCGGGTTTTTGAGTGCCATATCGAGTGACGACATCACCGAGTTTTCAACCTCCTGTACGTCACCTGTTGACCTGGAGATAATATCGCCCTTTTTCTCAGCGCTGAAAAAGCCCATGGGCAAAATCAGAATCTTGTCATAGATCTCCTTGCGCAAATCCCTGACAACATTGTTGCGCAATCCCACACTTGTATATGATGCAAGGAAAGTAGTACCTGTCTTAAGCAGGGTACCGATTATAAGAAAAACACCGACAAAGAGCAGGGCATATCCCGGTCCATAAGAATCCTTATAAAGAGAGATATAATAATAGAGATTATTCTCAAGAGTCTTCATGTCCATAGCCATAGGCATCAGCTCGTACACCTGTTGATCCTGCATTAGGATAATCCTCAGCATCGGAATCATCAGGGCTATTGAGAAAACCGCGAAGAGAGCCGACAGCAGGTTGTATACAAAGTTCAACGCCACCAGATGCTTGTATGGCTTGACATAACGCCACATTACATTTATAAAATCCTTCATCTACAAGTTTTGTATTACTATTTATTGCTGCACAACTCTATAACAGGCTGATACCGGTGTATGTGGACGGAGACAGCTTCCTGAGTTCAGCTTTCACTGACTCTGCAACATTCAATTCATCAATAAAACGGGCTATTGACTCACGTGTAATAGCTTCATTTGTTCTTGTCAATTCCTTCAAAGCCTCATAGGGATTGGGATATCCTTCGCGGCGCAGGATGGTCTGAACACCTTCAGCAACAACTGCCCAGTTTTCCTCAAGGTCATTGTCTATTGCTTCCTTGTTGAGCAATAGCTTGGACAGTCCCTTTTCAACAGACATAATTGCAATAATGCTGTGGCTAATAGGAACCCCAATATTTCTAAGTACTGTAGAATCCGTAAGGTCACGCTGTAGCCTTGAAACCGGCAGTTTGGCTGCCAGATGCTCAAAAACAGCATTTGCTATACCAAGGTTACCTTCGGCATTTTCGAAGTCAATAGGGTTGACTTTATGTGGCATAGCACTGGAACCCACTTCACCCTTTTTGATCTTTTGTTTGAAGTACTCCATCATGATATAGGTCCACATATCGCGGCTGAGGTCAAGCAGGACAGTATTAATTCTTTTCAAACCGTCAAACAGAGCTGCCAGGTTATCATAATTGCTGATCTGAGTGGTAAAGCGTTCCCTCTTTATCTTGAGTTTATTTTCAAGGAAACTATTTGCAAAGGCATCCCAGTCAATAGATGGATAACCTGCATTATGAGCGTTGAAGTTTCCTGTAGCACCACCAAACTTACCCGAAACAGGCACAGCCTTTAACAGATCAAGTTGGGCACGCAGTCTCTCAACAAAGACTATTATCTCTTTACCCAGACGGGTCGGTGAAGCAGGCTGGCCGTGAGTTCTTGCAAGCATTGCAACATCCTTCCACTCTGTTGCAAGCAGCTCAAGATGAGCAATCAGACTTTCAAGCACCGGATAATAAGCTTCATTGAGGGCATCTCTCAGGGAAGCAGGTACAGCAGTATTGTTTATATCCTGAGAAGTAAGTCCAAAGTGAATAAACTCCTTATATTGCTGCAGCGAAAGCGCATCAAATTTGTCCTTAATAAAATACTCTACAGCCTTTACGTCATGGTTGGTTACCGACTCGATGCTCTTGATCTTTTCGGCATCCTGAAGGGTAAAATCTTCATAGATCTTCCTCAAAGCCGGGATAAGGTTTTTGTCAAACCCTTCAAGCTGAGGCAGTGGCAGTTCACAAAGAGCAATAAAATACTCTATCTCGACCAATACACGGTAGCGTATCAGTCCAAATTCAGAAAAGAATTTCGCAAGGCTTTCGGCCTTGCTTCTATACCTGCCGTCGATCGGCGAAATGGCTGTAAGTGATTGAAATTCGGGCATAAGAAAAGATTATCATCCAAAATGGCAAATGTAGTAAAAAGCACCATATTACAGAAGCAAAGATCCCATAAATTGGCTATTTTTGGCTAACAAACACCTTGCAACTATGAAGATCCCAAAACTCATCCTTACGACCCTTACATTAATTTGTGCCGTTGTCACAATGGCAGCATCCGACGACACTACATCTGTCGTTTACAGACTTCCCATTTTCAGCAATATCAACAGCACCACATGGATTCACACCCAACGAGGCTTTGAAGAGGCTGAAGAGATCAATGCCGAAGCCATCCTTGTCCACCTCAACACTTATGGTGGTGAGGTAGTCTTTGCCGACTCCATTCGCACAAAGATTCTCAATAGCAGGATACCTGTTTACGTCTTTATAGACAATAATGCAGCCAGTGCCGGAGCATTGATTTCAATTGCAGCAAAGAAAATTTACATGCGTCCCGGTTCAAATATCGGTGCCGCAACAGTAGTTGATGCCACCGGAGAGGCAGCACCCGACAAGTATCAGTCCTATATGCGTGCTACTATTCGTGCTACTGCCGAAGCACATGGCATGGATACTATCGTATCGGGCAACGATACGATAGTAAAATGGAAGCGCGACCCACGCATCGCCGAAGCCATGGTTGACGAAAGAGTAATAATTCCCGGTATATCCGAGGAAGGCCAGGTATTGACCTTTACAGCCAAGGAAGCATTTGAAAACGGATACTGCGATGCTATTGTAAGCAGTATCGATGAAGTAAAGGAGCAAATTGGACTATCAGATGCAAAGGTTGTTTCATTCAAGCCATCCTTCTATGACAATGTTAAGGGCTTTTTGACAAGTCCTGTACTAAGCGGCATTCTGATATTACTGATTATTGGCGGTATTTATTTCGAGATGCAGTCTCCCGGTATTGGATTTCCGCTGGTGGTGGCAATATGTGCCGCGGTACTGTATTTCGCTCCACTCTATCTGGACGGACTGGCAGAAAACTGGGAAATCCTGATCTTTATAATTGGTATCGCACTGATTGCTCTTGAAATCTTTGTGATTCCGGGCTTCGGAGTAGCAGGTATTTCGGGAATAATACTGACTATCACCGGACTCACGCTAAGTCTGGTAGATAATGTAATATTCGATTTTTCAGGAGTTCACCCCGAAAAATTCTTTACTGCGCTTCTTACAGTCATTTTATCACTTGCAGGTGGAGTCATTTTGGCAATATATTTGAGTAATAAATTAGTTGGAAGCAAGACAGGTCCGTTTGCCCGTATTGCACTCCACACATCGCAGGAAATAGACAAAGGTTATGTAGGTGTAGATACAAGCATTTCTCACCTGGTAGGTAGAACCGGAGAGGCTGTAACCGACCTGAGGCCTGCCGGTACAGTAATGATAGATGGAGAATTATATGATGCACGTGCTACTGAGGGCTTTATTGAGAAGGGCGAGATTGTAAAAGCAATCAAATATCAGTATGGACAACTGAATGTACGACGTGTCTCAAAACAGTAAAAACCTGCTGATTATGCGCTGTGGTAAAGTCTATTATGAAATGAAATAAAATTTATTTGCCCCGGTGGCAATGAAATTTAAAATTTTGTATTTTTCAGGCGTTAATAATCTGTATTTTTAACTTAATAAAATAGCTTAATAAAATGAAAGGAAAGAAGCTTCCCAAGAGAAATTCCGGGATGTATGAAGATGAGAATTCTTTCAGCAAATCGGGGGTAAAGCTAAGTAAACAAAGGCGTTCCAAAAAGCCATCCATTTATGATGAAATGGACGAATTAGAGGAATTAGAATTTGAAGGCAGGGATTACGGCAGTATCGATGATCTTTATGATGACGACGAAGAGTTCGATGACTGAGTATTAAATGAAATTTTCAAACTAAAGAGGCAGGCAGTTAAACCAGGTTTAACTGCCTGTTATATTTTTACTTTAACCCAATATTAACAGCACCAGCACTGCTATCTAAAGGTATTTTTATTATAATTGCGTCATGAGACTCAACACAAGATCCATATTATCACTGTTGGTGTTGCTCACTTTCCTTCCTGCAACAATCGGTTATGCATTTTTCAGGCATAGCTGTAGCATATGCCATTATTCAAAGGTTGAGACTGCTCTGGCAGTGGTAATGCATTCCGAAGACGATCATGAGTGCTACTGCGTTGAAGATTGCGAAAGCGAGGATCACGAGCACGAATGTGACATGGATCTTAAGAAGTTGGAACTACCCTTCACATCTGAGGATGATGACATTAAGCTGATAACACCCGTTGTGCATGACGACAGTCTAGTGGCTGCAACACTCTGCACCTCAGGTGACTTCTGTACCTGCAATGATATCACAATCAGGGAAACACTACCCTCCGTACCAATAAGTGGCCAGAGTCTGCTGGTCCAAAACTGCGTTTTCAGATTATGATGTTCACCTGGCTGACCACATAGGCAAGCTAGTGTTTTACATCGTAATATTTGAAAACAATGAAAATCAGAATAATTAGCCTCGTACTATTTTTAAGTACATTTTATACTCTTTCAGCACAAACTGTTGTAAAGGGTCGCGTCTTTGATACAGATCAAAACTCCAAAAATCCCATTCCAGGAGCCAACGTATACTGGGCTGAGACCACCATTGGCGTATCGACAGATGCAGATGGTCATTTCAGTCTCCCATGGAATGGTGAAAAGAAGAAGCTCGTAATAAGCTTTGTAGGATATAAATCAGACACCTTATTATTAAACTCCCCTGCTGACAATGTACAAATTGCTTTAAAACAAGAGCTGGAACTAGACGAAGTGGTTGTAAGCAGTCGAGGAGCAGGTTCCCACATGTCAAGGGTTAATCCGGTTACCACGGTAGTGATTACCTCAGCCGAGCTGTGCAAGGCTGCCTGCTGCAGCCTTGCCGAGAGTTTCGAAACCAACGCCTCTGTTGACGTCTCTTATTCAGATGCAGCAACCGGCGCCAGACGTATCCAACTTCTTGGTCTTTCCGGACTTTACGTTCAGATGCTTACCGAGAATATGCCCGACAGCCGTGGTCTGGCCTCAGTCTATGGCCTTGACTATGTACCCGGTCCCTGGATGGAATCCATACAGGTATCAAAAGGTGCTGCCTCCATAACAAACGGATATGAGTCCCTCACCGGACAAATCAACGTACAGTACAAGAAGCCCGAAAATGCGGAGACATTATTTGTAAACGGTTTTGCAAGTTCATCAGGTCGTGTTGAGAGTAATGTAAATACTGGCTTCAACGTCAGTTCCAAATGGTCGTCTGCAATACTTGCACATGCATCGGCCGACGCTCAGAAAAACGATCACAATCATGACGGTTTCCTTGACGAACCGCTGACAACGCGCTACATCTTTATGAACAGGTGGGCTGGTCACCTGAATCCTTATCTCACCACTCAGTTTGGTGTTAAGGTTCTTGACGAAGAACGCACCGGTGGTCAGGCAGCTTTCAACCGCAACCGTCCCTACACAGAGCAGGATGCATATGGCATAGCCATCGATACACAGAATGCATCTGCATTCTTCAAATTGGGTTATGTATTTCCCAATGATTCAAACTCAAGTGTAGCAATGGTAGCAAACTACAGTTACCATGACCAGGCTTCACTCTATGGAGTAAAGGAGTATGATGCGACGCAAAACTACTTTGCAGGAAACCTGATTCTGGCATCTCACTTTGGACTAGGTGATGCGCACAAGTACACTGCCGGTATCAACTATATGTATGATGACCTTGCAGAAAAATTAGATGGCGACCTTTCAAAAGTATTTGGTGAAGCTGCACCAAGAACAGAGAGCGTTATTGGTGCTTACTTCCAATATAGTTTTGTTGTACCTGAGAAACTCACTTTTATGTTGGGTATCAGAGGTGACCATCACAATATGTTTGGTAACTTCTTTACCCCACGGATGCACGTGCGCTATAGTCCCAGTGAGCACTTTGTGTTTCGCGGATCAGCAGGCAAGGGCTATCGTACTCCCAATGTACTGGCAGAAAACAACAGTATCCTGGGATCTTCACGTCTGATCTACCTCCCCGACGAGATCAAGATGGAAGAAGCATGGAACTACGGTCTGAACTTCTCCTACTATCTGCATGCCGGAGAGCGCGAGATAACATTCAACCTTGAGTATTACCGTACCGAGTTTGAAAACCAACTTATAATGGATATGGATCAAGACGTAAGGCAAGTACATTTTTACAACCTTGACGGCAGATCCTATTCAAATGTTTTTCAGGCAGAGGTATCAACCGAAATCTTCAGGGGATTTGATGTAGTAGCAGCATGGCGTCTGAATGATGTCAAACAGACGACAGACGGTAAATTGCAGGAGAAAGCATTGCAAAGCCGCTACAGAGGTATGCTCAACCTCTCATATGCCACTCCCCTGCCACGTTGGCAAGTGGACTTCACAGCCCAGTTTGCCGGTCCCGGTCGTATCCCGACCACCCAGGGAAATATGGCACACCTTCAAAGGCCCGACAGTTTTAACTCTTATCAGCTTTATCAGGGTCAGCTTACCAGATACTTTAAGCGTTGGAGCATTTATGCCGGCGTAGAAAATATAGGAAACTTCACCCAGGAGCATCCTATTATTGATGCCGAAAGTCCATTCAGCGACAACTTCGACAGTTCACTGATTTGGGGCCCCCTGATGGGAAGGAAATTTTATTTCGGATTCAGATTTGCAATAGACAGACCAACAGCATAATAACTAATCAGAAAACCTATGAAATACTTAGCAGCGATTTTAGCAACATTGTTTTTTGCAGTTGTCCCAATGACAGCGCAAAAAGCCAGTAAGAACGAGAAAGTAACCTACTGCGTCAGCATAGACTGCCAGGGTTGCATTGATAAGATAACTAAGGAACTGGCCTTTGAGAAGGGTGTAAGGGACTTGCAATTCAGCTTAGAGAAGAAAACTGTAACCGTCGTATATCGTGCCGATAAGCCGGTTGATACAGATAAGTGGGCTGAACAGATCAGGAAGCTGGGTTATGAAGTAAGCTACCTGGACGAAACAACACCTGAGCCTGCCAAGGCCAAGTAACAAGTGGCTGACCGTAGTGTGCCCTGAGCCAGTCGAAGGGACCGCAAAAACTATGAAAGCATTCCTAAACAATAAAGGGTACCTTCGACAAGCTCAGGTACCCTTTTTGTTTTGTATGTGACTAGATGGTGGGCATGAGCCTTTAGAAGCTACTTCACCATAAAGTCGAAGTAGAGCTTATCACCGATATAGCCCTTCAGCCTGTCCCCTATCTTCACAGGACCTACGCCTGCAGGAGTACCAGTATATATCAGGTCTCCTATCTTCAGGGTAAAGTACTTTGACACATAGGATATAATAGCATCAATGCCGTTGATCATATCAGCACTATTACCCTTCTGGCGAACCTCATCATTAACAGTAAGCCTGAAATCGATATTACTAAGGTCCTGGAAGTTTTCTACAGGCGTAAACACGGACGAGATAACGGCCGAGTTATCAAAGGCCTTGCACTTTTCCCAGGGCAATCCCTTTCCACGGAGTTCATCCTGAAGGTCACGGGCTGTGAAGTCCACACCCAGTCCTATTGCATCGTAATAGCGGTTAGCAAACTTCTCATCGATGTTTTTCCCGAGTTTGTGGATACGGAATACCAACTCGCATTCGTAATGAAACTCATTAGCAAAATCAGGTATATAGAAAGGGTCATTGTTTCTCAACAGTGCTGAATCGGGCTTCATAAAAACCACAGGCTCCGCAGGAAGCGGGTTTTTCAGTTCCCTTGCATGCTCCTCATAGTTGCGGCCTAT
>Ga0209723_1006769_pt1 | contig 10829 bp, 6 predicted proteins | sample BiotimSIPDNA_2_FD_185750 | JGI IMG/M metagenome (GOLD analysis project Ga0209723, IMG submission 185750) | Anaerobic biogas reactor microbial communites from Washington, USA - Biogas_R2 time_0 SIP DNA (SPAdes) (version 2) | ecosystem: Engineered > Bioreactor > Anaerobic > Unclassified | place... | reverse complement strand
CGACCGTCCAGCAAGTAAATTTTGTGGGTGGCATAGTTGAGCATGCGCGGGTCATGCGTGGCAATCAGGATGGTCTTGCCGGCCTGGCGCAGTTCATCCAGCAACCTTATGATTGCCAGCCCGCTGGTTGAGTCCAGGTTGCCGGTGGGTTCATCCGCCAGGATCAGCGGGGGATCGTTGATCAGCGCGCGGGCGATGGCAACGCGCTGCTGCTGCCCGCCTGATAGTTCCGTGGGTTTGTGACCGATGCGATCTTTGAGCCCAACCTGGTCCATCAAGGATTCAGCCCGCTCGACCCGGGATTTCTTCTTGACGCCGGCAAAGCGCAGCGGAAAGGCCACGTTGGCTTCGGCGGTCATGTTTGCCACCAGGTTGAAGCTCTGAAAAATAAACCCGACCTTGTTGCGGCGGTACTCCGCCAGAGCGTTCTCATCCATCGTGGCGATTTCTTCCCCGCCGACCGTGATGTTCCCGGATGTGGGCCAGTCCAGTCCGCCGATCAGGTAAAGCAGCGTGCTCTTGCCCGAGCCGCTGGGTCCCATCACCACGGTAAAGGAACCGGCCGGGATGGTGACATTCAATCCCGAGAGGGCGCGTACTTCTGTTTCGCCCATCGGGTAAATCTTGTTGAGATCCTTTGTTTCTACAAACTTGTCAGTCATCTACCATCTACCTTTAAAAATAGAAGCCGATTCCACCGGTTGAGAGCCCACTGAGCAGGCTGCGCAGCAGCCCCGGCAAACCCTGCAGCACCAGCATGATCAGGACGCTGATAACGGTGGTCCAAACGGCCTTCTTTTTCTTCAACCCGGAGACAAGCCCCGCGCCGATGACCAGGAGAATGACAAAAAGCAGCCAGTACAGGTCTACGTTCGCCAGGATACTGCGTAAAAAGCTTATCAAACCGTTGGCTTCCGCGTCAACCAGGTTGGAGAGGCCGGGTTGGGTCACCAGCTGTTTGGAGAAGCCCGCCACCATAAATTTGATCAACTCGCGCAGCGCAAAAGGCAACATTGCCCAGGCTACCAGGTTGCCGATTTTGAGCCGGGGGGCGCGGCTGCCGGCCAGCGTCAGTGCTAGGTAAAGGATGCTGGCCATGAGCATACTGAAAATAAGATACCCTAAAATGCCGGAGAGGGCGGGTGTGAGGATCATGAAAATGGGTGAGGTCTGGTTCTGTTGCGCCTGCATGTACTCCATTTGCTGCTCCTCGGACCAATACTCAAAATTTTCCGGGAGGGTTGCGCCCATCTGCAGTTGCTGGGTTTTGATTGGCGCGCTGATCAGCACAGCCAGGATCACCATCAAGCTGATCAGGAGCAGGGGAGCGGCTTTGATGGAAGTTACCTCCGCCGCGACTTTGGCGAGGGTTGCCCGGGGTTTGTAAAACATTTGGGCCAGCCATTTGATGACGCCTTTCCGCGCTGGTTTTTCTCGCTTTGGTTTTTTCTCTCGTGCCATAGACATGCCTCAATAATGCTGTAAGTTACAGGTATTATCATAACGCTTAACCACCCCCAAAAGTTCCATTTGGGTCATTTTCCATCAAGCTCCCCTTCTCAAAGATCCTTGGAACGGAGTGAGGGTGGATGTGTCCTGGGCTTCCCCGGGGGCTGCTTGCGTGCCGGAGGCTAAGCTGGCTTCTGCCGGGAACCGGACAGGAGACTGAAGAGGGTGTTTTGTCCTTGATCTGTTCAACACAATAAAAACACACTCTCCCCCGCTTGATCCACAGTCCTCTTCGAGGCTGGGACCTTCGGCGGAGCCTCCCTCAAGGGAGGGCTTACCACTAGCGCTAGCCTGCCCCATACGATTTGTTATGTGGGTCTCCAGATACCCATCCACTTCGTGGCGGGCACAGGCCAGCGCGCTGATCCTGACCCTGATCGTGCCGGCCTTACGAAGTACCCCGCCGCCGAAGGCAGGCGTGGACAGGCCGAGCACGAGGATTGACCGTCAGGTCTCCCTTCAGACCCCCGGTCTTTCCTGCACAATCCAGCTGACAGATCGATCCCAGTCAATTTTGTAGGGGTAACCCCCCTGTGGTTACCCAGGGCAGACACAGGGGTCTGCCCCTACTGAGACCATGGCGGTCGCGGTGATTTCCTCAAGGGGTTTTTACACTATTTACACTATTTACACTGTTTTTTAATAGTGCAAGAAGGCAGTTTGAGTGTAAAAACTGGCTGATAGAGTGTAAATCCAAATTGTTAAAGTGCTGGGCCTTGATTTGCAGAAATAGTATAGCACAAACGTTCTATTTTGGGAAGGGAAAGAAATGTCGAAAAACCCTGTCTTAAGGGGGGATCGACGAAGGAAGTTAAATACACGGTGTCAAATAAATGTTCTTACGGCGGAGTGGCGAACCCCGCGAACAGATGCGCGGGCCTGGCCCGCGCCATTCCGCCCTTGTATCTTTATAGTGATCTCAGTTACGCTATAGACAGAGATCAGTCAGGAAGGTGAGGGTGAATCCGGTTCCGCCCTTTGGAGCGAATCCTGAGACGTAGAAAGGATCCCCTCACCCATTTATTCACAAAGATCGGACGGTATCTGGAGCATCAGAGCTCGCATTCACAAGGTTGATCCGAAGATTGCGCCTGACTGATAGCACTAGTTTAGCAAAAGAAAGGGTAAATATGCAAGCAGGAGAAGGGATCATCGGGATAGATATCTCAAAAGACAGTTTTGATTTGGTGTTGCGCGGCACAGGCAGAGAGCAACATCGGGTCTTCACCAACGACCCAAAGGGCTTCAAGTCCTTGGTAGCCTGGGTTGAGAAACAGCCTGAACGGTTAGTGCATATTTGTATGGAAGCGACCGGAAGTTATTGGGAGGGCGTGGCAGAATACCTGTATCAGGCAGGATACACCGTGAGCGTTGTCAATCCATATCAGGTCAAGCGTTATGCTGATTTTCTGCTGAACAGAAACAAAACAGACAAAGCAGATGCCAGTTTGATCGCTGAGTTCTGTGACAAAGAGCGGGAGCGATTGAGGGTCTGGGAGCCCCATCCCCCTGAAATCAAGGCTTTACGCTCGATGGAGAGGCGTTTGGATCAGTTGCGGGACATGAAACAGCAGGAGCAAAACCGGCTGAAGAGTGGGGTCAGCGATCCGGTGGTGATTGAAAGTCTGCAGGAAAACCTGACACACCTGGAAGACCAGATCAAAGCCCTGATGAAGAAGATCAAAGAGCATGTTGATCAGTATCCTGAGCTGAGAGAAAAGCAAAACTTGTTGACCAGTATCCCTGGGATTGGCATGCTAACTGCCATCAAACTGATAGCAGAGATTGGAGAGATTGAGGACTTTGCCAGTGCCTCTCAGTTGGCTGCTTATGCTGGGTTAGCCCCCAAACAATTCAAGTCGGGCAGTTCGGTGCATAAGCAAACCCGTATCAGCAAACAGGGAAGGATAGAGTTGCGCAGATGTCTGTATATGCCAGCTGTGGTCGCTTCAGAGCACAACCCGATTGTGATGGATCTGAAAAGACGTATGTTGGCCAGCGGACATGCCAATATGGAGGTGATTGTGGCTGCCATGAAAAAATTGCTGCACCTGGCCTATGGAGTGCTGAAGTCTGGCAAACCTTTTGACCCGGATTATGGCAAACAATTCTGCTTCAACCCTTGACATTCAAGACGGTATCTACGAAGATTGCCGTTGAATAGTGGAAAATGTTGGAGACCTGTCGGTCAAAAGCCGTGCGCGATCAGGAGAACCCCGCATGCAAGGACACGGGGCAGGCGGCACGAGCAAGTCTACGAAAAAATTTCACCCCCCCGCTTTGTGTAGATCAACGTTTGTATAAGTCATTGACGCGGACCCCATCTTAAGAGGGGGTTGGGGAAATCCAGGCTAGTTAAGGCTGCACCAAAATTTTAGTGGAGCAGCCTTCGTTTTATAAATCTTTACTGATATTGCCGATGGTCTGTTTTCCTAAATGTGCACCTATTTCAAGATCACAGGCAGATAAGTTGGGAAATGCTGTTGGATCACCTTCAGATAGATCTCATCATCGTAATTGTTGAACTCCGAATACGCAACGGTTGCCAAGCCTGCCGAACTGACGCTGACGCCTACAAAAGAAGCTTCTTCTGTGTAGCCAGATCCGCCGTCAAGGGTTTTACAGGACCAATAGAAGAACATGTAACCATCGGGAATGTCCCCGCAATTGCCTACCATCTCGCCGTAGACAAAAGCAGGGCGGGCTATCTTCAGTTGGGTAGGTGCCAGGTCTTCAGAGGCATCCATATAGGCGATGATTGGTTGTCCCTGGCTGTCAACGTCCATCGATATCCCAAGATTTCCCATTACTTTACCTATTGTGTCTATGTAGTAGCAGTTGTAACTTGTACTGGTGCAGTTACCGCCGCTGCCAACGGACTCGGCATAGCGCAGCGATCCACTATAAGCGTTATAGTAAGCCATGCGGGTTTTATCTGTCGGGCTGTCCTTGGAGTGCAGAGACACGTATTCGCCCCTATCCATACCATCATCGATGGTGACACAATTCCAAGTGTTGTTGGAACAGGAGCCGCCAAAGCCTTGGTACCAAGCCAGATCCAAGGAATTTTTATCGGAATTGTAAAAGGCAACCTGTACCTGTCCATCCCAGGTGAAATCAAGTGAAGTGTGGGTGCCATGATCCAACTGTGTAACACTATTGATACGATCAATGGTTTGGCAATGCCAATTGTCTCCATCCACACTGTTACAATCACTCCCCCCAGAGCTTACATAGTGTGCGATCTTGACAGACCCGTACTCTGAGATTGCGTCATACTGAGCGTGATAGGCAATGACAGGATAATAGTTTGTTCCGAATTTCACCGACGAGAAGGTGCCGCGTGTTTCATGTCCGACCCAGACACGCTCATCTACCTGATAGATGGTCCAGCTTCCTGGAAAGGGGAAAGACCTGTACGAAGCAAATTTCAGACCACCATTAGTGTAATCGAAGTAGGAAATACCGATCTTGGTGTAAGCAGGCATAAATCCACTTCCTGGGACTCTGATCACATCGATCGAGCTGTACCTGCCTACGTCTCCTACGGAATCGATCAGTTTGCAGTCCCAGTTATCGTTATTGTGACAGTTTCCCGTGCCGGGAGTTACTTCTTGCGCCATCCAGAGATCTCCGTCGTCGGCGTCATAATAACTGATGTAGGCTCTGCCCGTTGTGGGGTGACGGGCTATGGATAAATGAGTTCCTACCTGGGCGCCTGTAAAGCGATCCACATATTCTTTTGTCCAGGGTTCATTGGGCGGGAGGGTCGCCGCAGAGGCGTCATCAACAATGATGCTGCCAGCCATTAAGATCAAAACTATCATGCAAAAAATTGCTCGCTTGATTTTCATTGTATTCTCCTTAAGTAGAATTGAAGGTTGATCGGAAGTCTGAAGGGTTTTTGGGTTAAAAATGCCAAAACACCTTGCCAGGCAATGTTCCCAAATATATGTTGAAAGTTATCTTGTTGGATGACAACTATATTGTAGAACTTTTGATGAGTAATTTCAATAGTTTTTGAATGAGAATTTCAAAAAAATGCCTGGTTTGATGGGTTTTGGTCAAAAAATGGATACAAAAGAGTGATTGAAGGAAGCAATCGGCCAAAGGAATGAGGGGAGAAGCGCGAGCAACAGACCTTCGTGTGGTGGTCTGTGCCCGCCACGAAGTGGACGGGTATCTGGAGTCCCCAATGAACATCAATGGGGCAGGCCGGCACGAGCAGGTACGCGGGGCAGGGTAGCGCGAGCAGGTTTTTTGTAGGTCGGAATGAGACCGCCGTGTAACCTCTGAGTTATAGTTGCGTTGTGCGGTCTCACTCCGACGATGGAAGTCAAATTGACAAGCCCCGATCTTCAAAGGCAATATGAAAAACATCTAACGGCGGAGTGGCGAACCCCGCGAACAGAAACCCGGGGCAAGCCCGCGCCATTGCGCCCTACGAAGAAGGGTGAGGCATTGCACATTGGGAGGCGACGCGTGCGTCGCCCCTACGACAGTTGACCATTGTTATGGTGTGGGTGAAAGCCCAGGTAAAAACACGGAAGTAGGGGCGATGGCATGCCTCGCCCGGACGGACTGCCTGTACGCAGTGTGAGGAATAGGCAGGCCTATTCCCTACAAGAAGCCCAGGGCAGGCTTGCGCCATTCCGCCCTACCCCAACATTGCCGTTGAACAGTGTAGAAATTATCGAGACCTGTCGGTCAGGTGCCGTGCGCGGTCAGGGAGACCCCGCGAACAGATACGCGGGGCAAGCTTCTGCCATTACGCCCTACTCAAACATTGTCATTGAACAGTGTAAGAATGATGGAGACCTGTCGGTCAGGTGCCGTGCGCGGGCTGGGAGACCCCGTGAACAGAAACCCGGGGCAGGCCGGCACGAGCAGATTCAATTAAAAAGGGCGGTCGAGGGACCGCCCAAATGAACAGAATTCAAATTACTTATTTAGCTTATAACCTAACCCTAGGGTCAAGTTTCATATAAACTTTAGCCTTTGACCGAGCCTTGGGTCAGACCGCCTACAATTTGATCCTGAAGGATCAGGTAGATGATCATGATGGGCAGGGCGGCGATAAGCGCGCCAGCGGCAAAGATACCCCAGTTCTTGGTATATTGACCGGCAGTAAAGATCTGCAAGCCCACCATAACGGTCTGCATCTCACGTTGGGTCAGCAGGGTCCTGGCGATGATAAACTCGCCATAGGTGCCGATGAAACTAAGAATAGAGATAACCACCAGAATCGGCCGCAATAGAGGCAAAATCAACTTTGAGAAGACCTGCCAGTCGGTGGCGCCATCCACATGAGCGGATTCGTCGATATCCCTGGGGATAGTGTCCATGTAGCCCTTCATCAGCCAGATGTTCATGCCCATGGCGCCGCCGGAGTAAACCAAAATCAGGCCGGCGTGGGTGTTGAGACCAAGCCAGGGTATGACATCCCCGATCTGCTTGATGATGGTGAACAAAGCCACGATCGCCAGCAGGTTGGGGAAGCTCTGAATGAGCAGAATGGATTTGAGCATGCTTTGCCGCCCCTTAAAGCGGAAGCGCGAGAAGGCAAAAGCCGCCAGCGTAGTCAGCGAAAGGGTCAGCAAGGTGGAAACGGTGGAAATGATCAACGAATTCTTCAGCCAGGTGAAAAAGGGGAAAATCGGATTCGACACCAATTGGCGGAAGTTATCAAAACTCCAGTTGTCCGGGATCAATTTTTGATTGGCCAGGTCATTGACCGGGTTGATGGCAGCTGAAATGATCCACAATACCGGGAAGATACTGAAGAGGATCAAGACAGCAGCCAGCGCCCAGCGCCAGACCAGACCAATGGTTCGACTGCGTTTGATGGATGATGGATGTTTAGACATTTTCGCCAACCTCCTCCCACATATTTGTGAATTTGAATTGCAGCAGAGACATGATCGCGATCAGCATGAACAGCACCAGCGAAATGGCTGAGGCATAACCGTATTGGATGCCGCGTCCGCTGGCAAAAGCCAGGTTGTAGACGTAGCTGATAATGATGTCGGTATAGCCGGCCTGCGTGGTGGCGGTTGGGATTGGGGGCCCGCCGTTGATGAAGGCGTAGATCAAGTTGAAGTTGTTGAAGTTGAAGATGAAGGAAGAGATCATCAGAGGACCAACGCTGACCAAAAGCAAGGGGAGGGTAATACCCCAGAACTTTTGCCAGCCGCTGGCGCCGTCAATTTCAGCCGCTTCATAAATATCACTGGGGATCGACTGCAGCGCGCCGCTGGTAACCAGCATCCAGTAGGGGTAACCTAACCAGGTATTGACCACTAAAAGGGCAGCGCGAGCCAGCCAGGGCTGGGTGAACCAACGCGGTGATATGTTGAAGACGCTCTCGAGCATGCGGTTGATGACCCCCAAATCGGGGTTAAACATACCGCGCCAGATCAAAATGGTGATCAGGCTGGGGATGGTGTAGGGGATCAGCAGGAGTGAGCGCAAGATCTTCTTACCCTTGAACTTGGGGTCGCCGTAAATAATGGAGATCAGCAAACCCACGGAGAAGGTCAGCAAGAGGCTGAAGGTGGCAAAGAGGAAGTTCCAGATGACGATGGTCACCAGGGGTCCGCGTAAGCCGGGGCTGTTGACGAACTGGACAAAGTTTTTTGTCCCAACAACAGCAGTGTAACCCGGGATCAGCCGTTCCCCGTTACTGGCAGTGTAAGTGCCTTCCTGATCAAAATACTTTGTGCCCGTGGTTTGATCGGTAAAGACGTTGGCTTCAGCATCGTAGGCATAGAGAGGCACCAGCTCAGCTGCTTCCGAGGGGGAGCGCACCTGGATGGTGTTTTCCGGATCGCCAAACCTGATGTTGGTCAGGTTTTTATCGGTGGAAGCGAGGATGCGGTTGAGGCGGGTGTAGCCTTCGATGGTGACCGGGGCTCCCTGCTCATCAAGCTCTCCAATGCCGTTCTCTCCGGTAACCAGGGGGATCTCGGCATCGCCTTCGATGTCAACCTGGGTGACCAGGCTGGTATTGCCTTCAGCGTCTTTGAGCCAAAGCAAATACTCATTGTCCGCTGAGCGGTAAGCGATCCACTCGTAGGCTTTGCCGGTTTCAGGCAAATAGGTTTGGTTCTGGATCTGTTCAACGGCCTGGGCCTGAGTGATCAGGTGACCGTCACCGTAGTTGGTAAAAGCGTTATAAATGGTATAAACAATCGGAAAAATTGAAAATAAAAGCCAGGCTGAGAGTCCTACAGCCATCCATTTGAACATGTGGGCTTTTGGAACCAGGAAGGCTACGCTGATCATAAGGATGATCAGAACAAAACAAATTCCCAGTGGGATATAGCCAAGACTGAAGAGTTTAAACGCAAAAAAGCCCAGGGCAATATCAACAACGAGAATTATCAGAGAGATGAACAAATTGCCAGCACCCAGGATGGTTTTTTTGGCAAAGTCACCTGTGGTTGGTGTTTGATTTGCGTCCATCACATAATTTTCCTTTCCCTGTTGAAAAAAAGGAGGCTTGCGTGAGCAAGCCTCCAGACAGACTAAATGTTAGGGCAGTGCGATATCGAGCAAATGTGTCTCGGGATCGTAGGTGAAGGTCACATCGCCATCAGCGGGGACGGTGAAGAGAATGTTATCGCCGCCAGCGACGCCATCGACACCGTAGTTGGTGTCCCAGCCGCCGTCATGGGCAACTTTGACTTCGTAATCACCGGCGGGGATTGTGAAGGTGGCGGTGTAGAGACCGTCATCACCAAGGGTCATGACAGTATCCGGGCACTTGGGATCCCATTCACAGGCGAAACCAGCAGCTGACTGCCAGGAACCGGGCAGGTTGATCATGCCGGTGGTATCCAAACCGATAGCGGCAACGATAGCTTCCTGGGCGAATGTATAGGCTTCAGCAGGGGTCTTGGAACCATCGAAGATGAAGGTCAGGGCATTGCCCCAGTCAGCCCAGACCTTGCTCATCGCGGGGATGGCGGGCATTGGGACAGCATTCTCGCCGGCTTCGGCGATACCTTGCAGATATGGATCGTCGATCATAGCAGCCGCAGGCAGGAAAGCGGAACCGCGGGGGTCAGCTTCGTAAAGAGCCATCATGGCTTCTTCAGTGGCAACAAACTCGGTCAGGAAAGCCTGAGCAAGCAGGATGTTCTCGGACATGGCATTAACTGCGAAGCCCTGGACACCGAGGAAGGGATAACCACCATCGGGGAATTTGGCGATGCCAAAGTTCAGACCGGAATCTTTGAGGTTGTTGATTTCCCAGGGACCATTCATGAAGAAGGCCACGTCACCATTGAGGAACATGGATTTGGCGGTGGTGTTGTCGAGGTTGTCAGACAGAATTCCGTCTTCTTTCCACTGCAGCGCCATTTCGCCGAATTTGATCATGCCTTCGGAGCCAACACCGACATCTTCAGGATTGTAGTCGCCGTTTTCATCAAGACCGAAAACGTAACCACCTTGAGAGGTCATCCAGGGATAAGCATCGTAGGAGGCACCAGCCAAAACGATACCGAATTGGACTTCACCTGCATCGATGAGTTCACGGCTGAGGTCATAGACGCCCTGCCAGGTGGTGGGGACTTCTTCGACCAGGTCGGCATTGTAGAAGAATCCGAGATTCTCACGGGCATAGGGCATGCCGTAGAGCTTGCCTTCGTAGGAGTAGGCTTTCAGGGATTCGGGATCGAAATCCGCAGCCTTGGCACCAAGATCGAGTTCAGCGATCAGGCCGGATTCGGTCAGGGCGGGCAGTTGGTCGTGCGCGATCACGATGATATCAGGACCTTCGCCAGCGGGAGCCGCCACGAGGAATTGATCGCGGATACCGGAGATGTTCTCAACAACTACTTCCACATTGTATTCTTCTTTGAACTGGGCACCGAGTTCGGTTAGAACGGGGGCGCGCTGTTCGTCAGCCCAAATACGCAGGGTGGCAGCAGGTTCTTCCACCACGGGCTCTTCAACTACTGGCTCTTCGGTGGGTTCTTCGGTTGGTTCTTCGACAACGGGTTCTTCAACAGCTGGGGGTTCCGTTTCGACGACAGGGGCCTCTGTTGGAGTGCCGCAGGCACCAAGCAACAGAGTTGCAATCAGGGCGATTGCTAACAACATATAACTTTTCTTCATTTGTTTCTCCTTTTGAAACTAAAGATCTTTTTGGCTAAATTGCCAGACAATTGTTTATTCATCCTGACCTCTAAATTCTTCCGTATTGCCTTCCTAAAACCTGCGATTTGATCGGGTCAAAATCGGAATTAGGGGTCAGGCTGCTTTCTATTTTTTGGCTTACAGCAAGGTACTCTTTTGTTTCCTCATCGCTGAAA
>Ga0209723_1006768_pt1 | contig 10831 bp, 9 predicted proteins | sample BiotimSIPDNA_2_FD_185750 | JGI IMG/M metagenome (GOLD analysis project Ga0209723, IMG submission 185750) | Anaerobic biogas reactor microbial communites from Washington, USA - Biogas_R2 time_0 SIP DNA (SPAdes) (version 2) | ecosystem: Engineered > Bioreactor > Anaerobic > Unclassified | place... | reverse complement strand
TTCACTACTCCTTATAATTAATCGGTTTTTCTTATTCATTCGGCACGCGGTGATGCTTTTACACAGCTATTATAGTATTCGAATTTCTTTTCCGCAACCGGATTGTCAAATAAATTGCATATTATAGCCAAACAGCAGAACCGATTATCAGTTGCAAATAAAGAGGTGTCGCCGATTCGCCGGCGACACCTCTTTATTTGCTCTTATGCTGCATATACCGACGACAGCTTTTGACCGAAAGCCGTGGATTCGGCAGATAATATAAATGTGCCTGATGAGAAAAACCATACTGAAATCGGAGGTACTAAAGGTGACGCGCATACTGATCTTAAAAAAGCGCATACGCTCCCTGGTGTTGATTTCGCTCATGCTTTCGCTGGGAGACGCCGTCTGCACGGCCGGGGGGATATCACTGGGCTTTATCAGCGAGGGAAATGTTCTGCTGCGCCCGCTTGCCGATTCTCGGCCGATAGCGGCGGCCCTGACGACATTCGCGTATACGGGCATTCTTTTATCAGTGGTTTACAAGCTCGGTACGCGATGCCGCTTTACGGTTCCGCTGCTTATAGGGGTATGTATTGTGAAGCTTGCGGTCATGGGTATTCATCTGCTTTGGATGCTGTCAATATGAAATAACAGCCCTCCGATCAGGATTCAATTACCTCATACACTCCGTCTTTAACGCCGCCGGTCTTATCAATAGTATATCCGTTTGCTTCAAAAGCGGCGACAGCATCCTCGGCATCGGTAAAGCTCAGCGGGATCTCAGCGAAATCCGCGTCGCCGTCGCCTGTGGCGACCACGAAGTTATAATGGTTTTTTCCGGCTGTAAGAAAGACCGCTGTCGAATTTGATCTGTCACCGGACTTGCCGTATTGATAAAGAAGAGCAATGGAATCCGCGTCCGTGAGAACAGACTGAATAACATATCTGTTAACTTTCGCTCCGTTCCTTTCGGTATAGTGCTCTGTGCGCAAGGAGCCCTTATCGCCGTCTAACGAGCCTTGTTCAACAATTCTGTCGCCTTTTTTGTCTTCGGGTGAAAATCCGTCCTCTTCCCGGACTCCGTCTCTGCCGAAGGTTATCTGCGCTCCGTTTTTTTCGATGAATTCGGGCATACCGGAGCCGAAACCGATTCCCTCAAATCTGCCGTCTTTATCTTCAAGATTAAGTATTTCATACATGGGAAGTGTCGCAATGGAAACAAGTGCCGAGGGTACTTCAAGCACCGGCATGCCGTCATATCGGTTGATTGCCGCCTCGTGCAGGCCTTCAAGTTCCACGATGACATCTATATAATCCTGGAGTGAAGGAAACTTGCCGGTTTTTACGGTTTCGGGAGGCTCTTGCCCGCTGTCCTCGGGAGGCTTCTGCGTGTTGTCCTCGGGAACTTCACTCGGACTGCTTTTCGATGAAGACGCATTGAAATCCGCTTTATCCGCGCCGCAGCCTGTGAAGATTCCGATAAGAATTGAAAGCGTGATCAGCACATGCAGCAATTTTATAAATCTGAATGTCATCTTTCCCTGATACTCCTTTTATAATATTATTTGATTACATAATACTAAATACTAACTTGTTTTATTATATTGTTTTACATTTCCTGCATTTATTACCGAATTCCGTACCAGTTTACAGCATATCCTGATGATATTCAACTCAAATCGAACGTGCTGCATTCGGCAGTGAAATCGGCAGCGGCTGATTTGGCTTTAAATTAGCGGAAAACGGTTATTCTTCTGCCGCATAGTATCGTACGCTTCGCGGCCGGAAAAAAGTGACGCAGGAGTTTTTAAATGTTATAATAAAAAACAAATACTGCATATGAGGTGACTTATTGTTATGGGTGATTTATCGCATTTGGACCGGCTATTGGAAGATTTCATCAAAGATGGTCCTCCGGGCGCAGGCTTGAAGGTGCTTATCGGAAACACACCGGTATATGAACGATACCTGGGTTACGCCGATCTGGAAAACGGAATTCGTTTTAGTTCCGGAACAATTCTGCAGCTCGCATCGATGACAAAATGTATAGCGGTTACGGCTGTCATGCAGCTCTACGAGCAGGGGGAATTTCTGCTGACGGATCCGGTAAGCAAATTTATCCCCTCATATAAAAATCAGAAGGTGTTTAAGGTTGACGGCCGGGGCAATATCACTGCCCTCCCTGCGAAACGCGAAGTAACAATCGGGCACATGTTTGATATGACCAGCGGCCTTACCTTATCATGGGATTGGGAGAATCTTAACAGCAAAGCCATTACGAAAGCATACCGCAGACTGGTGGAAGAGGATAAGAACACCCTACAGGAATTCGCTAAAGCCGCGGGAGAAATACCCGCCGCTTTTGAGCCGGGCGAGCACTACTTTTACGGTCAGAGTCATGATATCTTAGCCGCTATTCTTGAGATAATCACCGGCATGACGTTCGGTCAGTATCTGAAGAAGTACATCTTTGAACCGCTGAATATGCCGGATATGCATTTTTTCGTGCCTGAAGAGAAGACAAGCCGCATAGCCGTGCTATACAATCTCGCCGACGGGAAACGTACTCCCGGGCAGCTGCCGCCGATCTTTAATACAAAGACATTTGAGTCCGCGTGCGGCGGCCTTTACGGCACTATAGAGGATTATAGTCACTTCGCCGTCGCGATGACCATGGGCGAGTATAACGGCGTTCGTCTTTTAAACGAAAACACCATTCGGCTGATGGCAATGAACCGGCTTAATCCTCAGGCGATGAATGATTTTGAAAATGCCTATTTAGCCGGATACGGGTACGGACTCGGTCTGCGCACACGCATGAAGCCGGCAGCGGGCGCTAACACAAGCATCGGTGAATTCGGCTGGACCGGCGGTTTCGGAACATATGTCCTTATGGACCCCGTTAAGCAGATAACTATTGTTTACGGACACAACTCTATGCCAAATCGGGAAGAATACATACATCCGCGTATAAGGAATATAGTCTATTCCGGAATATGAGCTCCCGACAGATAAGCACCTGTAATGATCAAATTAATGCTGATCCCCGACACAAATGAGGATCAGCATTAATGGCAATATGAGCGAGTTTACGCCCACGGTTATGTTTATCGAATCATCAGTGTTTTGAAAGTGAATTCTGAATAGCGCCCGGGGCTGTGCTTATGCTCTTGCGCTTGATCGGGGGTAAGTTTCCGTTGTTGCGAAGCTCATCGTACATGTGTATCATTACCCCCGTGTCGGCGAGGCTATTCTGAAGAGCCGGTATGTCAACCTCCTGAAGTGTACAGCCGGCGCGTATTGCCAGAGCCGCCGCGGTACCGCTTGCCTGACCGGTCAAAACGCAGTTGGGGATGCATCTCATTATCTCCCAACCGTATCCGCCGGCGGATACCATACGTCCGGCTGCCGCGATGTTGGTAATCCTGCCGTCAATAAGCGCTTCATACGGGAACTCGTACACGGCCCCCGGGGCTTCGAGGCTGTGAACGACGCATCCTATTGAGCTGTTCACGTTGACTCCGGCCGTTAAGTCCATTTCTTTAAGACCCTTGAGCCTTCGTGTCATACGGAACTGCGGTATGAACGGGAGTGTGAGCATCGCATAGCCGTCACGCTGGTTCTTTTTGAGATATTCGAGCGCGAGAGAGCGGCTTATGCGCAGATACTCGTTGACGTCTTCGCTGGTAGTCCCGTAAAGCATCGGAATGTCACTGCCGCTGTTATCAACATCGGGTCTTAAGCCAAACCAGCGCATTCTGATGTTTTGCAGCACGTCGTTTGAGGTGCTGCCGTTCCTGATATAGTCCATATCAATTTCATAGGTCCAGTGTGATACTACATTTTTCCGAAGTTCACAATCGGCACCGGCCCGGTAAAGCACATCGGAGTCACCGGTGGAATCTATTATCATCCTGGCAAGATAAGCTGTCCTGCCGGACTTGTTCTCTACGATAACACCGCGGCAGGTGTTGCCGTCCATTATCGGCATACAAAAGGCCGTGTCGAAAACAACGTTTACATGCTCGTCGCGCATGAACTCGTCGATAGCGAGTATACATGCCGGTATATTGAAGGTGGCGCTGTATCTGGGGCTTGACGGATCAACTCTCGCGGGGCCGCTCTTCCAGCAGTCCGGGATGGTATTGTAGCTGTATCGCGAGCAAACGTGCATAAGCTCCTCGGCGAGGCCGCCGTGAATTTTATGACCGATACCGTCGTCTATCGGAAGATACACGCATACGTGGCCGAGAGTCGCAAGTCCGCCGAGAACGCAGCTCTTCTCGAGCAGAGTAACGCTTACCCCACTGCGGGCCGCGGCAACCGCGGCGGCAACTCCGGCAAGACCGCCGCCGATAACAAGCAGATCGGATTCTCCGGCTACCGGAATGTCGCGCTGTGCTTCAGTAATTGTTTTCATATATCTCATCCTTTGTATTTATTTTAAGTCGGGTGTTCTTAAATATGTCTCCGCTGATACCTTCTTTACCTGATGCAGATATAACATTAGCATCAGAAAACTGAGTATTAAACTGCGATACGGCATCATCGATAATAGAAATCTCACTTGTGATATCTCCTGGGCACGAGATGAGAAGATCATATTGGACAACATTTTTAGGCATATTTTTACCTCACACATGTATATTCATCAAATTCATAAAAGACACAAAATACTCCGGATGTTATTAAGGAATAGCACCATTTAACGGCATATATTGTGCCAATTAGGAATTGTGGTGTTGCCCTTGTAGATGCTTCCGAAGACGGATTGTTTCTGCCAATAGGCCAACCACATTTTCAATATGCATAAAGCTATCAAGGGTAAGGGTCTCCCCCTTATGCTCTTTAAACCACTTATCCAGCACTTGATGACCGCCAATCTGATATTCCCATACTACTTGCGGAATGCCGGTGATTTTCTTGTTGGCATTCAAGTGTAGCACGCCGTTTATATACTTAACGGCTCCGATTCCCATGTTATCGGGAGTGTTGGGGTCGAGGTTTAGTTCCGCCGGAGTGGTAATCTGCATCAGATGTAGCTTTCTCAAGCGCTCGCCTGTAGAAACATACGCCTTATATAATTCCTCGCTGACGTAGAAAGCACCTTCTGCTCGCTCCGCCTCCGGCTCATTGATGATTGGAACACGAGGAAAGTCTCTGCAAAGATATTGCTCATATTTCTCACAGTAAACTGGGTCGTACAGAATACCATACACATAGTCGAATATCTCTATCGGTGCAGGCTTTACGGACAAATGCTGGGTCAGCTTTTCATAAGCGTCTACGTTCAAATTTGCATCCCAGCTTTCTCCGGTCATTTCAGACTCGGATCGCAGGTATAGTGGAGCAATGTAGGTGATTTCGCACATTGCAGAAAACAGACGGTGAGCAATGATATTCTTTGATACAAAGGGCGAGAAAAAAGTTCTAGAAGTTTTACAGAATACCAATCCGATGTTGGCTCCTATCGGGCTAGTCGGTTCGGCCAGCAAATGACCAATAGTGCTTTTTTCTCTTGGCCAAAGAACCCATCCACAGGAATTGCCGGAATAATACGTCCATCGAGAATCAAATGGACGGAAAGAAATCGGAGTTGCCACACCTTCCGACAAGACATCATTCTGAATCTTCTCTGCTGTTTGCCCACGACTGAATCTACCCCATAGATTAAATATATCTTTTTCATCGATGGTATTCTTGACAATGTCCATTCGTCTATTCAATTCAGTTTTTGTAGGCGCAATAGCGATGCCATCATTGCCAGAAACAATTCCTGTCACATTTACCGGGAATAGCTCTGCAAGACTGATGCCTTTATCATAGGCTTCTTTATCACTACTGCCAAAAGGAATGAAATACGCCATCTTTTGATCTATTTTCAGTTCAGAAAATGTGAGATTTCCTTTGGAAAGAGTATCCAGCTTCATATCATGTGTTCCCCAAACATCTGAATAGTAAACCTTGGCCCAATCGGATTTCTTTGTCTTCTTAACGCCGATGAACAAAGAAATACCCTGCATGATGTCAAAAATATTTTCATCCTTGCTGCCATCGGGCGCAGTTTCCTTTTTATTTGCACTGCCATGAAGATTTACGATATAGATTTTGTCAAAGGTTCTTAGCAGACTGCCACGCATTCCTCTGAAGGTTGGATTATCCAAATAGCCGTTGTTGGATACAAAAGCAAGTACGCCTTCTTTGTTTTTGTTGATAATCTGTTCTGAGAAGCGGAAGAATTTAACATAATCATCGTTTAGCCAATGCTTTTTCTCGCCAAAATCGGTTATTCCATCTGTTTCTGTCTTATAGGCAGAAATATCATACGGGTTTGTTGAAGCGGCCAGATATGGCGGATTTCCAATAATCACCTTAATTGGACGGCGAGTTTTCCAAGTATCTGCATTATATGCTTCATCCGTAATAGCCGCAGAGAAGTCAAACAACGTTAACTGTTCACCATGCTCCTGCTCAGACATCGGAGGTGCAAGCGTATTTGTCAAGAAAATATTAGTGGGTAATTGAACAGTCGGTAAATGCCCCAGTGTTTCATCAATAGTTCTGCGAATTTTCAAGTGTGCCACAACATAACTGGTCATCATAATCTCAAAACCGATCAAACGAGAAAGCAAGCCGTTTTCCTGCTGAATATAGTTTTCATAGAAAGCTGACCTGGCACCGGAAAAGTATGTGCTTTTGATGTATTTGATAATCTCCGCTCCAAAAGAACCAGTTCCACAGGCTGGGTCTAAAATGGCAACACGAGGAACAGATATTACTTTCTCGCTTGCCCATTTCGTTTTTGTAACTTGATACGGCTCGCAGGGAACCTTCACTGTAATTTGTTCGTTATTGGACAGACCGCCACTGATGTCAAAATCTTCAACAAGGATTTTATCCACCGTGGAAATCAAATACTGCACTGCTGGGGCTGGCGTATAAAATACGCCAAGAGTTTTTCGTAAAACAGGGTCATAGAAGGTCAGGAATTCCTCGTAAAAATGGACGATGGTGTCCTTTCGTTCATCACGCTCCAATAAAGCGGAAATATTACAGATACGATACAAAGAACACAGCTTTTCAATCACACCCTCAAGCGTAGGGTGCTTTTTCCCCGTTCCTGCAATGTGCATGAAGAATTGTTTCAATAGCTCGGATTCTTCTTGAATATTTCCGATAGCTTCGTATTTATCAAATGATTCTGGTGTTGCATCATTATAACGTGCAATAAACAAACCATACACGATTGTCTGCGCATACATATCCGCAAACTCGCGAGTATTCATCGTCGGGCGGAGGTCAGATTTAATCTTACTGTATAGTCCGTAAAGTACCTTAAACATCGGCAACCGCTTTTGACTGTCATTCACAAGGGGCTGACCGCTTTCATCATCCTTAAGGATACCGGAAATGATACTCCGGATGGTTCTGGCGTGCATTGCCATATACTCAGCAAGCTTCGTAGAGGATTTGATTTGTGCAGGATCGCGAAGCAGAAAATCCTCCAAAAGACTGATGAACAGCTCGACATATTCTTCCTTCAAAATGAGTTTCTCATCTACCAGCTCTATAAGCTTCAACCCGGTGTACATCTCGGTATCACCTGCACGCCAGAAACGCCACTCCAAATTGTCGGTAAGGATGGCATTCCCGTAGCGCTCGGCCTCGATTTTGATTTGAGAAAGTGCCCGCTTATCAATGCCACCTATTTTCTTGACCTCGACTCCTGCAAACGGCTCGGACTCCGTGACTTCTTCCTCACTATGCCACAGCTTAATATCGATATTTTCGCCAGTCTGCCCTTTGCGCTCGCCTGATAAATCACGGGCAGCACATCCAATGCTGGTGAACAATGACATAATCGGCGAATTGTAAGAAGACTCCACATTTCCAAGGCGGTACGCATCACACACCGCCTTGAAATATGTTGTTATAATTTCAAATGATTTTTCTTTTTCCATAACATTAACCCCCGCTTTCTAATAAATGCGGCTATGTTTCATCTGAAATCAGTTACTCCATCCGCAGTTTTTAGCAGACCAGCTTTCAGCAAATTCTTTATTTTCTACTGCCGCCGCAAACGGCTCGGTCAAAAACTCTTTTATCGTTCTCAGCACCGTATCAAAATCATCGGTCTTTGTATCAATCTTCCGGCAGAACGCCTTCCATTTCTTTTGCATAGCGTCATCACTGCCGAAGGTCATGACCTGCTCGAACTGCTCCACGGTGAAGTGGTGTCCACGGTTTTCAAAAGTCTTTTTCAGAGCTTCTGTCAGCGTTGCACCGTCGAAGTCGAACTTGTTTGCCAGATAATAAAGGTCGTAATAGTCCTTCATCCGGCTTGAAAACTCCATCAGAGAAAGAATAGCGTCGAGCTTTTCGGCAACCGTCGTTTCCAGCGAATAGGTGTTGACCGTCGGGGCGGCAAAATCGTCAAGTTGCGTCGGTATCTTCCGTTTTTCCTGCCTCGGGACGATCACATCGCCGACGCCGAAGTCGATACCGAAAGGCGTTTTGGTGTTTTTGATCTTCGCCACGAGGGAAGCACCGATTCCGGCGTATTTCTTTGCTACCGCAATGGGCGCCACGTCCTTGATTTCAAAGGCAATGAAATCGTTGCCGGTGTCCGTCGCTATGATTTCTTCCAGTATGGCTTTGAGCTGCTCCGGCGTGTTCGGTATCTTCCTGAGCAGGAAATCAACGTCAACGGTAATGCGGCTGTCAAAGTCCATAAGGGAGTAAATGAACAAACCGCCTTTGAGGACAAGGTTTTCCGCATATTTGGATTTTTCCAGTCGGCGCAGAAATTCCTCCTGGCAGAAGAGCTGCAGGCAGAGCTGATAGCTTCTGCCGCTTTCCGCAGCCTTGTTATTGAGCCGTGCAAGCACGGATGCGGCAATATCAGCCATTCAGTAGCACCTCCATTAGTTCGGTCACTTTTTTATACACACGCAGTTTCTTTGCGTATATCGAAAGATTCTGCAGGTTTTTGCCTGTGTCATTTGCATATGCGTTGAGCGCCTTGTTAAAAGTCTCTGTATCGAGCCTTGTGCGATATTTGAAGCAGTCGCAAATCGTTCGCTCACGGTCATAAACAGGCAGCATTACTCCGTTAAAAGAATCACTTGTTTTCCCCAGTTCGTAGATGTCCTGCTGAACGTAATATGGCTGCAAAAATAGAATGTTATCTTCGAGCTTCGTTCGTGACATGGAGCGGGGTACAGCAATCGACCATTTGCGAGGAGCAAAATCGCTATATCCGTAATGAAAGAGTGCTGATTCCACACAGACAATTCCTTTGGGAAATAGCTTGGCAAGCATTTGCTCTTCCGAAGCAGTGTCATTCTCGGCAAGGCTGTAATACCCGTGACGGACACGTTCAAGAAAGCCCTCATTACACAAAGAAACCACTTGAACAGCGGAAATACCGGCAGCGACAAAATCGGCGGATTTGGCAATTCCGCCTTGTTGGACTATTATATTTTTAACTTGATTTTGAATATCCATCAGCATACCTGCTTTGCAAAATATCAAACACATGAAGAGCTACCATGTATTCAAATTTTATTATACTCACAATCTCGAAAAAATCAATAAAAATTACACACATATCCGAATTTTATGTGCGTAAAATTTTGACCACATAGCACCCGGGTACGCAAATACCCGGGTGCTGCTTTATGTACGCACCGCCGAAAACGGCGGTGTAGGTGTCTGTTGTCTTATCGTTCGTCCCTGTCGCGGTAGTAACGCTTTGGAGGCTTTTGCGCCTCTTCCCGTATCCTGTGAAGCTTTTCCAGTACGCTCTTGCGCTCCGGCGGTTTCTTTTCTTCGGCTGGTTTTCCCTCAACCTGCTGCATCCATTCCGCAAGTGCCCACTCATACTGCTTTACTATGCGCTCAGCCTTATTGTAGGCGGCCATGAATGCCTGTCCGTCGGGGTAGCCATGCGCCTGTACCATACGGGAAATCCTGTCTTTGAGAGTGCTGACCTTCTGTTCTTTGACCTTTATCCTTGCTTCAATCTCTTTTCTCTCCTTGCCTTTGAAAATGCCTGTAGTTTCTGAAAGCTCTTCTCTCAGCTCCGGCAGCTCAGTGTCCTGTATCTGCTTGATCTCGGATGCATACTTTCTGAGCCGGTGCAGAAGCTCCTTCATCTCTTTGAATACTGCCATGTCGATACCGGGCTTCGGTTTCGGCGGCAGCTTCGCCTGACGGATCAGAAGCTCCAAAATTGACTTTGCTTTCTGTACGATGGTGCGGAATAAGCCCGGCAGCCATCCGTGTTCAGAAATGGAGTATTTACTCCTGTTCTGGATCTCCTCGTGCTTGATTTCAAGTACTTTCTCCTGGGTTATGTCATTCATCCTCAATTTCATGGGCTGGGATATGCAGCAGAAGCTTTGAGCGCTGTAATTATATATCTGTTCGATAAAGGATATAGACAGATTATCGCGGGTGCATTTGAGAATAATGTCGCCAGTATCAGAGTTATGCAAAAATGCGGAATGGTACAAACGGATAAAACGGCTATGATTCCCTACCGCAGTGAAATACATCGATGCATTTATTATTCTATCAAATCACCAGATTGAGCACGCAATTTTGAATTGAGCCCTTTTATTTTCCTTGAACTCCGTTATTTTATATAGAACTCTTTTATTTTCCCTCGAAGGGTATTCAAATTGCGCCTTTAGAAGAGAATACCGGAGAAGCCCCGGAATGCAAAAAAAGCCTGTATTCAAGGGCACTGAAAAAGTCAGTTCTGCAAAGGAACTGGCTTTTTTAGCATATAAATAGTAAAATTGATATAGGAAAGGCGGGATGGCAATGCTAAAAGACAATA
>Ga0209723_1006752_pt1 | contig 10853 bp, 8 predicted proteins | sample BiotimSIPDNA_2_FD_185750 | JGI IMG/M metagenome (GOLD analysis project Ga0209723, IMG submission 185750) | Anaerobic biogas reactor microbial communites from Washington, USA - Biogas_R2 time_0 SIP DNA (SPAdes) (version 2) | ecosystem: Engineered > Bioreactor > Anaerobic > Unclassified | place... | reverse complement strand
GTTTTTCCAGCATAAGCTCAACAGCCTGCTCCTGCAAGATGGTCGGGTCTCCCTTACCACCCGAATCGGCATAAAAGGAAAGGGCTTTTTTCAAGTCCGAGGCGATTCCCAGGTAATCCACGATCAATCCTCCCGGCTTGTCCTTGAACACACGGTTGACCCTGGCTATGGCCTGCATCAGGTTGTGCCCCTTCATGGGCTTGTCAATATACATGGTATGCAAACACGGCACGTCAAATCCTGTAAGCCACATATCCCGCACAATAACCAGCTTCAGTTCATCCTGGGGATCTTTCATGCGATCGGCCAATACCCTGCGTTGGCTCTTGGATGTGTAATGTTTTGCTATCTCAGGCCCATCCGATGAGGCAGAGGTCATAACGACCTTAATCACGCCTTTGTTCAGGTCCTTTGAATGCCAGTCAGGACGCAAAGCAACAATGGCCTTATACAGATCGGCAGCTATCCTGCGGCTCATGGTCACTATCATGCCCTTGCCGTCAAAAACCTCCTGCCTGTGAGTAAAATGCTCAATAATATCACAGGCAACCTCTTCAAGACGATCTTTACTGCCCACCAGTGCTTCCAGCTGCGTCCACCTTGCTTTTACCTGTTGCGGTACCGGGAGGTCTTCCATGTTTATCTCATCATCCAGCTGTTTGACCAGCTCCCTGCCCTGGTCACTCAGTTTTACTTTGGCCAGTCGACTTTCATAGTATATCCGGACCGTTGCACCATCTTCCACGGCTTGTGCCACATCATAAATGTCCACGTAATGACCGAAAACTGCAGGTGTGTTTACATCGGTACTTTCTATGGGAGTCCCGGTAAAGCCCAGGTAGGTGGCATGCGGCAGGGCGTCACGCAGGTATTTAGCAAATCCATAAACGATCTTCTTTCCATCAACCATCCCTTCTTTATTACGGGTATCAATGGTCTTGGCCTTGAAGCCGTATTGGCTCCGGTGCGCCTCATCGGCAATGACAATGATATTTTCCCGTGCCGAGAGGGTTTCATAGACGTTACCTTCCTCGGGCTGGAATTTCTGTATGGTGGTAAAGACGATGCCGCCCGAAGCGACTTTTAGCAATTCCCGGAGGTGCGTTCTGTCCTCGGCCTGGATAGGCTCTTGCCGAAGAAGCTGTTTGGACGAAGAGAAGGTGTCAAAAAGCTGATCGTCCAGATCGTTTCTGTCCGTAATCACCACTATGGTGGGATTGTCCATGGCCAGTACGATTTTGCCGGTATAGAACACCATGGAGAGCGATTTGCCACTGCCCTGGGTATGCCAGACAACACCACCCTTACGATCGGATACCGGCTGTTTACTGACTCCGGGCAATCCATAGCTCTCGGGTGTCTCTGTCCATATCCACTTTTTGTCATGCTTAAGAACATATCCCGAGGCTCGAAGGGTGGATTCAACTGCTCTGTTAACGGCATAGTACTGGTGGTAGGCGGCCAGCTTCTTAACTGTGGTCTTGGTGATGATGCCGGTTTGAGGATCTTCCTTTGCCGATTCGTCAAAAACAATAAAGTGGCGGATGATATCCAGCAGGGTATTCTTATTGAGCATCCCCAGGATAAGCGTCTCCATTTGGCTGGTTGTTGAAGAAGCTTCTTTCTGTCCGTCCGCGGTTTTCCAGGCCATGAACCGGCTGTAATCGGCCGAGATGGACCCGGCTTTTGCTTCCAGTCCATCCGATATCACCACAAAGCCGTTGTAGGTAAACAGTCCCGGAATGATGGTTTTATAGGTCTCTATTTGCTTGAAGGCCGAGTAGACAGTAGCCGTTTCATCGGCAGCATTCTTTAGCTCCATAACCACTAATGGAATGCCGTTGACAAAGAGAATCACGTCGGGACGTTTGTTGTTGTTATTCTCTACCACGGTGAACTGGTTGGCCACAAGGAAATCGTTGTTATCCGGGTGCTCAAAATCTATGAGCCACAGGCGGTCGCCCCGTTCATACCCTCCCACGTTTTTTGATACAGGAACGCCTTCGGTCAGGTACTTATGAAAAGCTTTGTTGTTGGCCACAAGGTCCAGGGAGGCTATGCGCTGGACCTCTTTGATAGCGTACTCCTGGATATCATGGGGTAAGTGATCGTTAATCCGATTTATCGCTTTTCTTAAACGCCCCAACAACAACACTTGGCTGTAGGACTCCCGCTCGGGGGCATTGCCGTCGGGAGCAATGTCGGGAGCATATAAGTATTCATAACCGAGTTTTTCGAATAACTCGATGGCGAATTCTTCGATGCTTTGTTCATTGATTCGGGTCATTTATGCGCGTATTTTCTCCAACATATCGGGTTGATGTCTTTGTCTCCATAAAATAACCCCAGCGCCTTTACTTTCTAATGCGTCCAGATATTCCTGTTTTATTTCTTTATCCCAGTTATTTACTATGGCCAAACCTTTTAATTCTTTACCAGAAACCCTTTCGCGTTCAGGCTTAATATCTTCCCAAGCAAAAAGGAAATTTGGCACATTGATTTTATTCAAAGAATTAAATGATTTTAAAACCAATTCCTTTTGACGACCGGCAATTTGAAAATCAAAAGTAAACTCAATGCCGGTAGCACCCTTTGCGATGAATTGCGGTGTATAGATTATATTTTGCTCATCCAAATATGATCTTACATCTTCTTTGAAGAGGGAAGAAATCGTATGCTTTGCCATCATTGCCATGTCTGAGATTTCAGAGATTGCACAAATTAGGTTGTGCTTTTTCTGGTTAAAATCCTTTTCAGTGCCAATGGCCTGGAGCTCATTATTATTTATGGTAATGCCATAATTTAGAACAACCATATCAAGCCATTCCTTACGCTTAGGAGAACGTAATACGGGAGCACCTGTAAGCTCGAGATTCGCCAAAGTCATTCCATCATCAGATAAAATAAGTTTTCCGTTATCCAATTTTGCATATATCTCAATATTGTCATTAAAGAGACCAAGAAATGGAGTGGTAATAGAATACCATTTCGTTTGCTCATCTTCTCTTACAATAGTTTTTTCTCGCAACCAATTGTAATACTCTGATATGCTTTTATCTATCCAGTTCATACAAGCAATTCATTTACAAATATTTCTGTTTTAATATTAACTGTTTTTGCAAACAATTTTATAATATTAGCAAAAGTAGCATTTAAATCTGCTCCATTGTCTAATTCCTTGATTTCAAACTTATCAATGGTTAACGGAATAGCCCATACCAAAGATCTATAGCCTTGGACATGATAGTGAATGTGATGCTCATCATAATTAAAAATCTTGCCAACATATGGACGGAATTTTTCAGGAACATGTTCTGATATTGATTTAGGATTTTCATGTCCATGGTTAAAATCAATCCTAAGCAGTCCTATTTTACTGTCGTTTTCCTGATAATGAAGACTTATATGGAATCTATTCTTTGTACTTTGATTAATCACCCATAAAAAACAAAACTCGACATCTGTTTCCGAAAGCAATTCAAAGCGGGCACTAAACGGAAACTGCTGGTCAATGGTCTTCTTTTTTAAAAGTACCTCGTCTTCGAGTATCTTTTTTGGTATAGTTAACAAGTATTCAGCCTGTTCGTTTGTTATTTTCATAACTTATAATTTAATTATGTAGGATCGTAACTTTAACTCATTAATGATGTGGGTACTTGTTTTTATTCTTCAACTATTTTTGGCTCAATTATTATTTCTGTTTCTTTCAGATCATTTGGGTCAATGACTTCCACATTTATGGTTCTGTCATCATATTTTGGAATAACGTTTATTATTAAATGTCCATCTTTCTTGTAGTTACGAGATCTTACGGACCAGTTCACATGAATTCTACCCACATCCGGTTTAGGTTTCACTTCCACAATAAACCTTCTATAATCATCTTGAACTAATGTTTTATCAAGGGGACGATATTCAATTACATTCGAATATTCAGATGATTCAAATACTTCTCTTTTTGCTTGTTTCGATGCGTTTATTTGAGCAACTGCAGCTTGATTCATAAAAGGTGAACTTAGGTAACTAAACATGTCATCTAATTCTTCAATTTTACTAGGCTCAAAAGCCAAATACAATTTATAGTCTTCAATTACTGTACTACCTGTATTCACTATTTTAATAGGAATTTTACACCAGGTGTAATTAATTCTCTGTGGCGGATTTATTTGATTGTACCAAGGGCTGATTGGATTAGCACTTTTATATAGATTTAAAAAATCTGAATCCAATATTTTATACAGCTTATTTAAAGAATAGGTCTTTGTTGTTTTAAAATATTCTGGATGAATAACATATTCATTACCATTACCAAAAAATACTTCTACATCTGATAGATCCTTGTATTGACAATTGTTTATATACCAGTTAAATGTATTCCTTCTTCCTTCCATCAAATCTACGATATCTTCCCATGATGCAATATAGATCTCAAAAAGTCCTTTTTGAATATGTTCTAAATTCTTCATTCTAACATATTCCTCAATAGCTGCATCTTTGTTTGCTGTTGTGGCAAAAATGAATCTTTTAAGCTTAGGAATAAAGTTGAAGGCTTTATCAACTTCTCTATCAACTTCCCCCACGGTTAATTTTGTATTTGTATATCCATCTTTCCCTTTGCATTGTATTCCAAAATAACCAGTTTCATTTTTTGGTTTCCCATATATATCTACTCCGTTTTGATCTTGACCACTTCTACCATTTCTTTGTATAGTATCAGCACAATCCCATATTTCTCCCCATAATTTCTTACAGAGTTTCTCAAAATCCTGCCAGTTCTCAGGTTTGCGTATTTGCGTTGGAGCTATCATAAAGTCTCACACTTCGACCCTTACTTCTCCGCTTATTAACTTCGGCAACAAGGTATCGCGCAAAGCAGTTAGGGTGCGGATTTGGATGTTGTTTGATTTTATTTTATTAAATAAAGGTTCAACAATTAGCTGAAAATCTTGCGTAACTTGTTTTGGAGGTATTTGAAGCTGTAACGTTTTAAATGCAGATTTACTTATTTCCATAAATGTTGAACCATTTGAGAAGCTATGAACAACATCCATATTTGCCTTCAACCACAAATAAATAAATTCTTTAGAATAACCCTTGTTATCAAGAATTGCTATATACCCTTGGTTGATTGCAACTGGAACCTCACAAAAGGCTAAAACACCTACGGGTGCTCGTGATGACATTAAAAGAGTCCCTTTGGGTAATAATCCTGAACTTATTTTTGAAAGTCCTAATTCAGTGATTTTTCGTTCTGTATCAAATAAATATATACCATTTAGATTGGTAATATCTTTCGGTGAAGTCCAATGAATATTTCCATTCCAATATGTTGGTTCACTTGTGCTAGGAGTAGCACCTCCTTTGACAGTAAGAATATCATCTAGCGTACCTTCATCCCAATCTTCCTTCGCCTCTTCCACAAACCACTGCCTAAACAGCGTTTCGGCCATTTTTTCCAGGGTGGCGTTTTGGCGGTGCAGCAGGTCTATTTTATCGTCCAGGCTGGAAAGGATGGAGGCGATGGCGCGTTGTTCGGGAAGATGGGGAAATTCAACAGATAATTCATGAATATGATTTCGATTAAGTGAAGGGACTGCGCTTCCAGTGTTGAATTGAGAAAAATCTAATGTTTTAAGAAAATAGAATAAGAATATTTCAGAATTACCTTTAAAGTCTTTCACATACAATACTGTATTATGTGCCCAAAAATCATTTTTATAAAAATGAGGCGTTCCAATATTTCCACTTCTACCAATGGTAATTCCAGGACCTTTAGTTGTATACTTCGAATGAAATCCAATTATTCCATTCGAACCAGCAACAGGATAACTCCCTTCAATCATCTCAGTTCTTGGCAGGTCATGCCCTCTTTGAAAAGTTAAAACATCTCCTAATTTACATTCCTTCCACTCACTCATTGCTATTAATCTTTTGCAGGTTAGCGGCTATTACCTTGTTCAATCGGGCTTCTTCCTTCAGCTGTTCTTCCAACTCTGCTTTCAAGGCTGCGAAGCGTTCGTTAAAGTCAAAATCATCTTCATCATCGGGTAAGCCAACATAGCGTCCGGGAGTAAGCACATAATCCAGATCGGCTACTTTACCAATTGGAGCAGAAGCACAAAAACCCGGGATGTCCTGATAGTTCCCGTCGGGGTTACGCCAGTTGTGGTATGTATCTGCTATCTGCCGGATATCGTCCTGAGTCAATTCTTTGGTGCGTCGGTTGATCAGGCGACCCAGGTTGCGGGCATCAATGAACAGGATCTCGTTGCTGCGGTTCCGGAATTTACCGTTTGTGCGGTTGCGGCTCATGAACCATAGCGAGGCCGGTATCTGGGTGTTCAGAAAGAGTTTGGCCGGCAAATTCACGATGCAATCTACCAGGTTCTTCTCGATTAATTCCTTTCGAATATTGCCCTCTCCCGAAGTTTTGCTGGTCAGCGATCCTTTAGCCAGAACAAAGCCGGCCTGTCCGTTGGGTCCCAGATGGCATAGGAAGTGCTGTATCCAGGCGTAATTGGCATTCCCCACAGGGGGCACTCCGTATTGCCAGCGACCGTCGGTGCGCAGCAGGTCCCCACCCCAGTCACTCACGTTGAACGGAGGATTGGCAATGATGTAATCGGCCTTCAGATCCTTGTGGGCATCGTTCAGGAAAGATCCTTCGTTGTTCCATTTGACCTGCGAACTGTCAATTCCCCGGATGGCCAGGTTCATCTTGCACAGGCGCCAGGTGGTTTGGTTACTCTCCTGTCCGTATATGGAAATGTCATTTGTTCTTCCTCGGTGTTCCGTTACGAATTTCTCCGATTGCACGAACATGCCTCCCGAGCCACAGCAAGGGTCAAAGACCCTGCCCTGGAAGGGTTGCAGCATCTCGACCAAAAGCTCCACAACACTTCTGGGCGTGTAGAACTGTCCGCCTTTCTTCCCCTCGGCAAGAGCAAATTCCCCCAGGAAATACTCAAACACATGGCCGAGGACATCAGCGCTCCGGGCTTTGGTATCGCCAAGGGCGATGTTGCCCACCAGGTCTATCAACTCCCCGAGGCTTGTGGGGTCCAGGTTCTGACGTGCGTAAACCTTGGGCAAGACGCCTTTGAGGGACGTATTTTCCTTCTCTATGGCATCCATAGCCTCGTCCACGACCTTGCCGATGTCGACTTGCTTGGCCTTGGAGAGCAACAGGGACCAGCGGGCTTGCGGTGGTACAAAAAACACATTTTCCGCCTTGTATTCATCTTTATCTTCGGGATCGGCTCCCTGGACCTTTTCGGCATTCAGCCGGGCGTATAACTCCTCAAAAGCATCGGAAATATACTTTAGGAATATCAGTCCCAAAACTACGTGCTTATACTCCGCAGCGTCAATATTCTTCCTGAGCTTGTCGGCTGTCTTCCACAGCTGTTTCTCCAAAGGCTCGCTGGTGCCGTTTCCGTTCTTCTTTGTGGTCTTACTCATGTGCGGTATGGTTTACTTATTCTTATTCACTGCCAGGATTCATAGTATCATTTTCCCCTCCATGCTTGAATCGGGAGCTTTTGTAATGACTCACGTTATCATACGATCCGTTTTGACCGGATCAGCACAAAGGCACCCGGGGCAAATCTTACAAACAAACAAGGAGTGTGGCACCACTGCATCTATAGCAGTAATGCGTAAAGTTAGTAGTTTCGGTGATTATTGCAAAGTGTTTTCTGTCAAATTCAGCTAGTTAGATAAAGCCACTATATAAGTGCTACCGAAATCAAACCCAAACCGACCGGAATCAAAGTCTTAATGACTGAATCACTTGCTGTTTATATGCGAGATCCCATAAAAATCTTCAACAGCAGAGTAAAAACAAAAAGGGTGCTATATTCAGCACCCTTTAGCATTCGCTGTTAGATTCTAGATTTTGGTAAATGTTAACCAATCTTCATCTCCATCTTCGTTTGGTCTAATTCTGAATGATGTATTTGAAATTAATTCAAAGTCGAAAACAAATTCTAGAGGCACAGCTCCAGTAGTCATTAATGCTATAGTATTACCATCTTCTGAAATAACGACGTAGCAATCAATATTTGCTATATATGGACTCTCTTCAACGGGTATTGGTGCTCTAACCTTGCCGTGAACTAGAATAGTCACAATATCAGCAAATAAAACTTCTCTTGGCGGGTTATATTTTTCCAAAATTATTAATTGAAACTCATTATTCCCGCCTGTGGCGAATGTCCCATTCAATACTTGTAGCACATCAATTTGTGCTTGGGTGAAGTGATCTAAATCCATAGCATCCTGCGGTTCGCAAGAAGTCAACAACAATGCAAGTCCGGTAAAAATCACAAATAGCTTTTTCATAATGTTATAATTTTAGTTTTGGTTAATATTTTGATAGTTGATTTTTTTCGGATACTTGACAGGTTTGACCAAATATAATAAATATGGGATCACATTTCATTGAATGTCTGTTATATAGACGTTTTGTTTGTTAAATTGACACTTAATCAAGAAACGTCTTATCCAAAATCTACTCAAAACGATTCTGTATATTACTTTATTGAGCATATAGACAATGATGGAAACTCAATTATCATTTCACAAATTTCTGTACGTTGCCTCTCTGTATTTATTTAATTTCCAATATGGCCCAAAATAGATACCCTGAACGTCAAAACATGACGTAGTAGTAAAAAATGTTAAAAAAGGGTATAAGTGAAAATTGGAGACTTGTAGAATACTAATTTAGGGAAACAAAAAGGAAACAACTCTCTCAAAAAGGATCTTACCTAAAACCGAGGATTAAGCCAAGGTATCAGTCATCCTCCATTCCGCCTCGCTCCATTCCGGACTACAAACTCTTGACGCTCCAGAATGAATCGGTATTCGCTCCGCTCATGATCCTTATTCCCGCCCGGCGAACTGTAAACAGAACTTAGGCAAAAAATCTGAATATTATCATTTATTTGCCATAAGCCATTAATATATAGCTATGGATGGTGTATTTATTCATTGAAGTTCTTTTCCGCTTTTTCAAGCAATGTTTGGATAACCTCCGTTTTCTTTGATATCTCGCCCTTGTTTAAACGTATACGGTAATTTCCCCATCTCTTATCGTAACTCATTTCATCAAGATCATTGCTCTCGATGATTTGGTCAATCTCTTCAGATTTCTGGAGTCTTAGTTCGATTATCATGTAGTTCTTTTTGGGTCTGCAAATGGCAAAATTGTTTGGTTGCCCGTCTTTTGCCAGCCCAATATAAAATTTATTGTATTTGAGTTCATAACCTGGCTTGAATGAACTAATTATTGCCAGAATTTCATCTACCATTTTCACAGTTGCCTGGGTCCCGCGTTTTAACCAATATTCCCGGTCGGTAATCTCTTGGATTTCTTCATCTTCTTCCACAAGTCCCAATGGCATTTCGTCAAGAACTTTAGTAAAAACAAGCCCTACTTCGTTCCCAATTCTGTATGCATTCATCTGAATTGCAATTACTGGAATGAAACCGTTAAACAAACCTATGACATTGAGGAATCTGCTTGTAATATCTTCAGCAATGAGAACGGCACAATGATCGTATTGAGGGTAACGCTTTTTCTCGATATCCCAATATTCTATCGTTCGAATTATGTGACTTTCATCTGTCTTGCCAAGTTGGATTTCAACTTCATAACGCCTGTTTGTGTCAGGATCTTGCATCAACAGATCCAGCCGACCAGCTCTTGGTTGGATTCTTTCCTTGTCTTTTAGGACCAGTTCGCCGAGTCCAATGATTGAAGGATCGTCAGCAATTATTTGTTGGATGCTTTTTTCGTTGATCCCGTCAAGTTTTGAAATCGGAATTCTTTCAGGTTTAATCAATTGTGTCATATAATTTTTATTTCATTATTTCTTGTTGAAATGTTTACATTTATCATAAAATTCTTCTAGGGTAGAATCTCTTGAATTTTCAATTAAATCTTCCCATGTTATTAATTTGATATCAATTTTAGTAATATAATTATCAAGATTAACATCTAGCCAATCGAAAATCCCTTTCTTATTATTATCATTTAGCGGATAAAGTGACATCCTACTTATTATTGTGTGCTTAATATTTTCTTTATCTGTAAATTCTTTAAAAGTTGGCTCATTTTTAATCTGTTCTTCCGGAAGTAAAACATAAAACGCTAATTTCTTAAAATAGTCAATTTGAACTGGTTTTTGTTTATTATAAATTAGTTGGGCTATACAGGCAACAGTTCGTGCAGCTTGGTTAAAATTTTTTGCATTTTTAGTTCCTGTTGACAATTTGCTATACATTTTAGCCTCAATTACATAGAAGAAATTACATAAATCATTAAGAATCAAATCCCCTTTCTTCTCAATATTAAATTTACCAACAACTCCATCGGCGTGTGTCCTTGTCTCACAAAGTTTATCTCCTTTCATCCTTGCTGAAAATGGAGTGGGTAATAATGCTTCTGAATACCAATTAATACCATCATCGGTAAATGTTAAATCCGGGTGATTTATTCTTTTTTCTTTTATCTGTTGCAAGACTGTCCTAAGCATCCACCCTTCGTTATACAATAAAGTCGGCGGAATATTTGTATCACGTTTATCTGCTTTTTCTAAAATTTCAAGAATCTCTTTTTTCATTTTAAATGCTTTAATATTGTTATAGTATAGTTATGTGTAAATTTTTATTAAATGAACAGACCTTGAATTTACCACTTTACCCTCTATAGCTATTATACATGTTGAACTAAATCCGCCTTCGCGGATAGCTGTTTAAAATTACGCGATTCTTTCTATACTCGGAGATTATTCATCACTAAAATTTCTGAATATGAGAAAGAAATCTGGTTTTACTATGGTTGAGCA
>Ga0209723_1006751_pt1 | contig 10854 bp, 12 predicted proteins | sample BiotimSIPDNA_2_FD_185750 | JGI IMG/M metagenome (GOLD analysis project Ga0209723, IMG submission 185750) | Anaerobic biogas reactor microbial communites from Washington, USA - Biogas_R2 time_0 SIP DNA (SPAdes) (version 2) | ecosystem: Engineered > Bioreactor > Anaerobic > Unclassified | place... | reverse complement strand
GTGTTATTATACCGGTTGCTTCATGTCCTAGTACAAGTGGAGCTTTTGGTACTCGGTACCATTCGATGACATCGCTTCCGCATATTCCACTTGCCATAACTTTGAACAGAACTTCTTCGTCGTTTATGGTTGGTATTGGTAATTCTTGGATGCGGACGTCTTTATTGTTGTAGTAAAAGGCGGCTAACATAAAAATTCACAAAAAAATTGAGAAACTACGCTTTTAGGTTTCTAACTTGGTTGTAGAGGTCTTCTGCTTCTTTAGCTGTGTAGCCTTCATGAATTATTGCCCGTATAGCCCTAATTGAGGCAACTGGATATTCGGTTTGCCAAATGTTTCTTCCCAAGTTTACTCCTATTGCGCCTTTCTGCATTCCATCATAGACGAAGTCAAAGACTTCTCTTTGAGTTTCAGCTTTCGGTCCACCTGCAATCACAATTGGAACTGGGCAGCCCTCCACTACTTTTTCAAAGTTTTCTTTGCAATAGTATGTTTTTACTACTCGAGCTCCGATTTCTGCGGCTATCCGAGCGGACAAGGCTAGATAGCGGGCTTCACGTTTCTCAAGTTCTTTACCTACTGCACAGACTGCCATAACTGGAACTCCGTAGTCCTCGCATTCGTCAACAAGTTTTGATAAGTTAGTCAAACTTTTATTTTCATATTTGCTGCCTACAAAAACTGACATAGATACTGCGGATGCATTCAACCTGATAATTTCTTGGATAGATGTAACTACACTTTCATTTGCTAAGTCTTCTCCTACTACAGATACAGCCCCGGAAACACGCATGATGACTGGTTTTTCCGTTGCTGGGTCTACACAGTTACGTAGAACTCCCCGAGTTAACATTAAAGCGTCTGCATACTGCATTAAGGGTTTTATTGTTTCGCCAGGTTTCTCAAGGCAGTGTGTTGGACCTTGAAAATATCCGTGATCTACCGGTAAAAAGAGGGCTTTGCCATCTTTCTGAATTAGCCTGCTTAAGCGGTTTTTCATTCCCCACTCCATAAATCATTACTCCGAGGAAGCCTTTGGTTTAAGAATTAAATAACCTTTTTCTATGAGCCAATGATGAAACTGCCATGTAGTGCATAAACAGGCGCTACTACATTTTTTGCGGGTCTGCTCATATTCGTGTGAACCCTCTTTTTGTCTACCTAATTCAAGTTGAACTGGACATTTAACGTCTTTGCAGAATTCTCTGCGTTTATACTCAACGTAACCTTCAGGTGCCATTTTGCATCGGGCTAATTTCTGGTTTAAACCATATAAGCGTTGCCAGTTTCTGAAACGCCATCTTAGCCTACAAGCAGTCGGCGCCGAAGACCATTACGATTAACTATGCATAAACCAACAAATAGAAGCAACATAGAGACATGTACAATTAAAGAAGCGTATGTTGCTCCACCTAGTAGGGGAACAATTGGGCTTGGCGTCTGATACAGAGGGGTAAATGGCCAAAACAGAGGATTATATTCATGATTGGCAACGTCCAATAATACATGGGATAAAACTCCGATAAAACAGGAAAAGACAACAACAGTTGAGAAAACACATTTCTTTTTGAGTTCTTCTTTTTTAATTGAAAAAATGTTGCCAACCAGCCATGGGTAGACTAAGACAGTTAAAGCCACCGCAAGTAGCGTCCCAAAGGTTAATCCTCCAAGCAGGCTATGAAGAATAAGCCTATCCTGCGTTCCAGTAAGTAACAGCATAAATGGAACTTCAAGGTCAGGCGTCATTGACCCAACAATTAAAGCTGGCAGACTCAGGTGTGTTTTACCGCTGAAGATGTGGATGAGTTTTGCAATTGGATAATGAAAGGGAGTAACAGGCAAGGCTAACTAACACTTCTAAAGGAGATTATGGCCTCATTCCCAAGATATTATTATTTGTTTTTTACTGCATAAAGCTAAGAGTAAAAACCGTAATCTCTATATTATTCAATTGGAACTTTTTCAAAAGCACAGATTTGTGGGCCCGTGGCTCAGTCAGGCTAGAGCGGAGGACTCTTAATCCTTAGGTCGCGGGTTCAATTCCCGTCGGGCCCGCCATTCCAGTAACAAATTTAGCCCATGCACAACTACCTCATCATTTAAACTCAAACCAAAAATAAAACAGCACATAAGTAATTTACAATAAAGCATATTTTACTGCGCTATGTTACGGTTTCTCTTGGCTGAACTATTCCTCTCTTTAATGCTAAAAAGATAAAGAACTGAGCACACGCTGCAATAGAGGCAGCCTTCAAAGCAGACAAACCATCCAACCCCGCCACTGAGCCACCGCCCAAAGTACTAAAAAAAGTTAGTCCACTAATGATTACAGCGTCAATAAGCGCATTACTCCAATCAAACCTACTCGCAGTAGCACTAGTCAGTGCGTTTGAGCAGTAAATAATAAAACCTTTGGTTGTCAAGGTCGGAGTAACTCCTTTCTTCCTTAGACAATCACTCTTAGCCAATGCCTTAACCAAATGTCTCTCACCAATAATTTAACGAATTACCGCCAGAAAAGGCCAATCTTAATGGATAACTACTGCTTGTGTTTCCTTAAGTAAACCAATAGACCGATAACACCGACAGCGATTACTATCGCAATTACAATTAGTATAACCCAAGGCAAAGAAATCGTTTCATCGCTCGGAAAGGTTGATTTTAAATCGAACTTGGCAACCCATAATTCCTGATTCGGCCCGGTTGTGTCCCCTTGACCTCCTGCAACTATAAAGCCATCGTTGCCAGCTAAAGCAACTGAAAAAGCATTGTAACCAGTCATATTCCATTCAAGTGCGCCACTATCGTTCAACTTAACAATGGAGGGACGTCCAACTGCAATATACCCTCCATCAATCGTTTGAATGACAGACATAAATTCAATTCCTCGCAATAACTCGTTCGCGGGTTCCTCACGGTGGAAAATCCATTGAACAGCGCCTTGACTATCAGTCTTAACAATCCATCCACTCCAAGGAACTTCTTTACTATCTATATTGTACCCAGATAGGACAAAACCTCCATCTATTGTCTGAGATACCGAGGTAAAATGCGCTCCAACGTTTGCAATTTCATCGTAAGTTTGATTGAAAATCAAGTTACCGTTAGAACCAAGTTTGGCGAACCAAAAAGTGGCATGCCATGAACCCGTTATTACATAGTCACCACTAGATGTTTGCCCTATGTATTCCGCATAAACATCATTCCGCTGTGGTAAATTTGAACTAAAAGTCTTAGTCCATAACGTATTACCGTTTGAGTCGATCTTCAATAAAATAGAATCAACACTATAGGCATTGTCATCAATTATTGTATTTCCTATTATCGCGTAGTCTCCATCGCTTGTCTGAATGGCTCTACAGTTTTCTAATTCAGGGTATGTTTTTTTCCATTCGACATTTCCTTCCGAGTTTACTTTCAAGAGCCAATTGCCTCCACTCAAGGCATAACCTAAATCTGTAGTTTCAACAATAGAATTAGCGCGATCTAAAAAACCACCGTCTCCAATATTTTCATAGGTCTTGTCCCAAAGAAGACTCCCTTCTTTATCAATTTTTATTAGTAATGCTGTGTAGTTTTCCCATTCAGGGGGCATGTGAGGTTCGAATGGTCGGTATGTTGCATTTTGACCCGCAACAGCAAAGTAGCCATCAGTAGTCTGGATGACTGAATATCCGAGGTATGGTCCATATGTTTTGGACCAAACTAGAGCTGGCGCATCTTGAGTACTAGCTTCAGCTCGTAAAATAGAGAATGGCTCAATAGCCAATAGTAAAAGTAGACAGATAACTATTGTTAGTATACACTTAGCCTTATTCATGATTTATCGATAATTCCAGGGTATTTAATTAAGTTAATTGAAAAAAGAAAAAGGAAGTTGGGGTTTAGTACGATTGATCAAAATCAATATCGTGGCTTACTGAACCAATAACTCGGTTCGCAGCGGCTATGCCAGCGCATGTAAGGTAAAACCCAGAAATCTGGTTTCCAGTTATACAATCATTAGCATTGCCCGCACTGAGGTCTGCTCCGTATCCATTTGATGGCCCATTCACCGTTAAACTGGTTAATCCATATTTGATTTCCCCACGTCTCAGTCTTAATCCGGTTCCTCCAGCTGACTGAATCCAAACGTGCGCTCGCATAAAAGAGCTATATGGATGGGCTATCGCCACAGATGTATCAGTAGTGTTACCGACTTGTATGCCAACTGCTGAGCTATCATTCTTTAGTTGAATTCCTACATCATCGATTTTTGTAAAAGCAAAGCTTCCATCGCCTGTTCCAGTGTCAAACAGAATACCTGTTTTAACGTTTTCCAATCTTACATGCTTTATCGTGTTCATCTCTGAAAAGTTCCTTACTGCTCCACCAGTTGAGACCGGATTTCCACCAACAACATCATACTTGTCTGTTGCAGACAGCTTAATACCCACTTCAAAGTTCTTGATTGTAACGTTTCTTACAATGCAATTATAGACATCTTCTAGTTTAATACCTATAGCGTTTGTTGATCCTTGGCCATCAATAATCAAGTTTTCGATTACGGCAGTCTTTGTCCAATCTGTAAAAATGTTTTCTCCCGTTTGTTCGTTACGTAGCCAACGTACGTTTGGAGTCACTGTTATTGCACTATCGCTTCCAGTGTAATTCAACGTAATTTGTTTACTTCCGACTCCTCTAAGAAGGCCATCCTTAGGTACTGTAGTGGGTGTACTTGTGGTGCCTGGATTAGTAATCCACTCTATAAGAGTCATATTATTTCCTCCTTATGAGCGAACTACAATACCATAGTCATAGGTACCGTTGTTTACCAATCTATAATCCGTGGGGGTTTGGTTGATCCCTAGTGCCGTCAGCATAAAACTTTGGTTATCCCAAACGGTTGCTCCTGCGCTAATGTATACGCCATATCCATTGTAGGCCGGGTCTTCTTCCACTTCAAGATTAACTAAGCTAAGCTTTAGTTGTCCATTGATTACCATGCCTTTTCCACTAGAACTGCCAAGCCAAACTGTTGCCTTGATAAATCCGCAGTATAGGTTCGCATAAGGTTCACCGATTTTTATACCGATAGCCGTTGAATCACTATCTCTCAAACTGATACCTACATCATCTATTGTAGTATAAGAGAAGTCACGATTGGTGCTAGTACCTGCAAATAATATTCCAGTCTTAACGTTTATCATTCTAATGTGTTCGAAACGGTTAGCATGTGCCCAGTTGCTGCCTGTTATGCTCACCTTTATGCCAATATCACAGTTTTTGATAGTGAGGTTTCTGATATGGCAATTGTATACGTTTTCAAGAAGAATGCCTGTTGTTCCGGTTGGCCCTCCTGAGCCGTCGATCACTAAGTTCTCAATTACTGCGCTTTCACCAGGATAACTCGGTATATTAGCTTCTACGCGCATAATTGTGCTAGCGCCTGTATATGTCACTGTGTTTTGTTTGCTTCCATCGCCTGAATACCGTCCATTACGGGGTACAACAATTGTAGAACCAGTTGAGCCTTTAAGGGCAACGATGCAACCGACGAATCCCGAATAGGTACTGTATCTGCCGCCTGTGACGTTGCAGGATGCGCTTCCGGTTGATGTGACTATTTTTTCTAGGTATGCCAATGACTTTGTTTGACTATATACTGCTCCAACGCCATCAAACATAGTGAAACTGTTTGTTGGTGATGTGTCGATGTCGCCATTGCCTAAGTCGCATACGTTGAATATTCCGCCTATCCATAACTCGTTAGCTTGGTTTGTAGTCGTGATAGTTCCGGTTGATAATGATCTTGTGCCATTTGAGCCAACACTATCTGCTCCGTTACTTGTATCGTACAAACTGCCTGTATTGAGTCCGCTGTATTCACAAACGTCAGCGATTACGGGGTCGGCGTATGCGGAGCCGCTACCGTCCGAAGGTGCTAATGTAATAGTTAGGTTTGGCGATACAGTGCCAGATACGATGCCGGTCCAGATTTCAACACGCCTTCCATATAGGGTAGATGTACTGCGGAATGCTCGTTGTGTCCAGGTAACGCTTCCAGTCTGTTGTGATATGGACTGTACTAGCGGTGGATAGCTTCCGAATGTACCGATTACCGCGACGAGAACATTTCCACTGGTAGGAGTATTATCCAGCGTAAGAGCAAGTGAATTGCTATTGCCTGCGAGTCCACGTTTAGGACCTTGAACTCTTGCAATCGGCATTAACATACACCTCCTATAATTCGAGATTTCACTCCGAATACTTTAGTTTCTAAGACAGAAGTTGCTCTCCGGTCAAAAAATGAAGGCATATTCTGTCGTCTTTTTTGATTGATTTTTTGTTTTTCTTTCATGTGGGTGTCACCTAGTGACTGGGATTTTTGGAAAAGGAAAGGGGGAACTGACTACTCGGCAAAAGGAAGTATTACGAGACTTTCTTCCTAAATTTGGCTAAAAAGCCATTATTCGACCTTTGTGTCTGTTCAGGTGGACGTTCAAGCGCTATTTCTTCAACATGCCGTTTGACAAGAATGTATGCTCTTTTTAAGCAACCCAAAGTGTGTCACCTCATTTTTCGAGTTAATGCTAAATTAAATCAGGAATAAGCCCAAAAGGTGAGGGTAAAATCAGGATTTTCGGCGACTTTCCATTTTATCCATCGCCTGCAAACTTCCCCTGCCCCGTGGATCAATTAGGACTTCGCCCTTTCCAATGTCTGGTATAAGATGTACCTCGACAGGTTCCTTTAGCTGCCCCATGACGTCTTCACGGGTAAGTTTGGATATGGTTTCGCCGTGTTGTTTGTCGTGGTAGCTTCCGTTTAGTATGATGGTTTGGATTTTTCGCTGTTGTAGTTTGTTTGGGCTTCGTTTATGCATTAAAATTACCTCTAAGGCCACTCTTCGGCGGCAACAAACAAGATTTGACTATTTACCTCATTTGTCTGGCACAACTACATTAGACCTTTAAACATTTAAGACAAGTAGAACGGTTATAGTAACTGGGTAACCCAGTTACCGTAAATGGGAGATAACTAAAAGTGAACGATTTAATGGTAAAATCGTTGAAAGCGCTTCACTTTCACTTACCCCGCCCCTACCCAAGAGAACCTTCGTACCCCATATCTTATAAGGTAAAACAGAAGGACAAGACAAGTTCCTAATTGGTGAACTGACTTGGATTTAGAAACAATATTGTCTTCCTCTTGCAGACGAAAAATAATAAAGTTCTTAATTAAGAACGGTTCATGCAACATCATGCGACTAACAGTCGGAATAAACGGTAAATACCCACAAGTTAATTCTGAACTACAAATTCTTCAAAAAGAAAAAATTATTACCGACAAACACATCGCTCGAATGAGAATTATTAGCCTAAACAAAGAAAACCCAAAAACAGGCATTCTACTACAAGCACTAAAACTACTCCACAACACAGACAATAAATAATCCTTATTTCAATATTCTATATCAAAACAGAAACAAATTAACAAACAAATAATATAACACACTTTTTCTATAATTACTTTTAAACAAAAATAGTCAACACTTAAACCTCACCCAAAATAGTAACTAACTATCTTTTATTTCTCAACAAATCAGTCAAAACCTCATTTAGTTCTTCAACCCCTACAACACCCACCACAAAAAACAAAACAACACAAAACCAATTCACAAAAAAACTAAAACATACCACACTACCCAATACCACAAAACCTCTTGACTAAACTAGCCCTCACTTTAACGCCAAAAAAAAGAACATAACACACGCCACAACAACCACAACCTTAATCCCACATACCATACTAAGTCCAGCAACAGAACCATCACCAAGCGTACTAAAAAAAAGTCAAGCCGCTAAAGATTACCACATCTACGAGCGCATACGCACAATCAAAATTCTCTAAGTCATCTACCACACCGTTCGCACAGTAAAAGATTAATCCCCTAACCGTTAATCTCGAGATAAATTTTTACTTTTTTATTAAAATTGAGCAAGCTCTAAATGTTGTTAAAAAGTCTTCTCGTTATTATTTTTTATGAAAAAAAAGGGAAAATTGTTCGGGGTTTTTAGGGTTTATTTGTTTTTACTTGCTTAGCTTTCAACTCAGCATTTTCCTTCTTGAGTTCAGCGTTCGTCTCTATTAGTATCTTGATGACTGTGTTTAGCTGCACCATCATATCGTTGATACGTAAGTTTAGCATGCCAACTTGCTGCATGATGGGGGAGTTTTCTGCTTTAGTCTGTTCTGCCAATCCTAATCTCCTCAGGAATTTGTTTTTACTTCTTGAGTTATGCTGCTAACTTGGTCTTTAGTTCATCTACTTCATGTCTTAGCTTCTGTAATTCTACCAGCATCGGCACAGCCAGTTTTTCGTATATAACACCTTGAAGCTTACCAGTCTGAACATCGTTAAAGGTTAGTAACGGCGCAATCGGCTGAACCTCCTCAGCTACTAAACCTATTTGTCGACCGAATAATTGTGCATCTTTGTCATCTTTCCAATCAAAGGTTACTGGACGCAGACTATAAATCCATGAAGCGTCATCCAGAGTCTCAATATTGGTCTTGTATACCATTAGGCTTGTGCCTTGGCAGAGTTGGTGACTTGAGTTAAAGTATACAGCTGAACCGGTACCGCCTGAAGCATACGTACCCACGGCTACTGTACCGTCTGCAACAAATCCGGACGAGCATCTAAGATAAGCGCTGTCCCTGTAGAGCCACATGCCTCCAGAACCAAATTGTATACCTGCTTGAGTTCTACTCTGTGCACCCTGCAATGACAACCTATTAGCGTTATCAACATCAACTATATAGATGTCATCGCCAACTTTGAATGCGTCTCCGCTGCCTCCTCCACCATGAATAACACCTGAAGAGCTTATCGAGCTAGCAGAAAGAGCACCTGTAATTCCTGCACTGGTATTTACAGCTAAAGCATTACACCATAGGTTCTGTTCAACAATTAAGCCAGCACCACCGGGTGTTTGAACTCTTAAATTATTTGCATCACGGTAAAATCTAACGTTGTCGTCATAGAAGTTTATAGCTCCTTGGGCAGTTAAATTACCCAAATCTAGATGTGCAGGTGAAATTCCGTCTGATTTAAACAGAAAGATTGTGTCATAGTAACCTGAAAAGTTTCTAGTTATCCATGAACTGCCGTTCCACATTTTCTTGGTTCCGCTGTGGTTAAAGAGTTGGCCTTTTTCAGGATCTGGCGGCAGACTTGCTCCCGATGGGTATTGTATTCCTGAAGACATCGCCTCAATGCATGGTGGAGATGATAGTATTGGTCTGCCCACTAAGCCATAGTTCAGCCAAAGAGCGCCTTGTATGCTGTTTATGAAACCTCCTACTGCGAGGTCTTTCTTAACGAGAAAGCCTTGATCAGTCATTAATAGCGGTGCAGGAGGGTCATCGGGGTTATATACAACAAATAGATAGGCAAAGTTATCTGATTTTGAGTCATGTAGCTCTATAGTGTTTGTACCTGTTGGCAAATTGCCCTTGTGGAACCCTGCGCCGGGTCCAAGATTAACCCAAGTGAATTCGCTTTGATCGTATTGAGCGTATATTCTTAGTGTTTCGTTGTAGAAAAAATCTTTGTCATTCGGTGACTGTGGGTAAGAAGGACCGTGAGGGACTTCATAACCGACCTTTAGCCATTCCCAAAGTGCGGCATTTGTTACTTGGGGTGCCCTGTTTGATATGCTCATATTTTCACCTCCTTATACCTTTTATTGTTACAACGTAACTTTCAGATGCTTGCGTTTGAGGTGTAATCTCAGATAATACTTCGGTTTGTGTGATAATAGACCTATCGTTTTGTAAAACGCTGATTTCTTCATTTTTGTTGTTTTCAGTTGAGAGATCTTTGTTTAAGTTCAATTTATCACCTTAACACATACATGCATTGAAATATTAAGGAAAGATGGGTTGTTTCTTAAACACCCTATAAAACAAATTAAGCCTTGCAAAATGAGCGCCTCCGTAAGAAATGTTTAAATTTAAAGTACCGTATATATAATGAAGATTAGCAATGAAAAAACCATTCAGATCATTCCTGATCTGCATAATGGTCATCGGACTGATTCTTGGAGTTATCGCAAATCTTTGTACAGTTTATGCTGAAACATCCATACCTAAGCCCTCTGTCCCAGAATTCACTGTTAAGTTGGTAGACACTTCTTATGATGAACCCACGACTTATTCGATTGACCCGTATACAGGAGAGAAACTGACACATGCTGGCTCTCATGTTGAACGTACATCTTTAGAAGTTAGGATTAAAAATCAACCCTTCACCGCCAGTAAAGATGTTGAGGGGATATCGTTTTTTTATAATATCCGAGTCAAGGGTCATTTCTCTGAAGAGTGGGTTGAGCTTTACCGTGCTTCAGATGGATATCCGACACAATCAGATTCTGAATATACCGTGATGTTGTTAGGAACTTTAGGGGAGAATGGTCTTTCTTTGGAGTCAGGAACAGTAGCTTTAAGTATTCCTCTTGGCGGTCAGGTTGATTTTCAAGTGGAATCCATGATCGGGGGGGTGTCTCGAGTTTATGACCCTGATGCAACCAGTCAGTTTGGAATGTATCCTTGGCGTTTTTCTGGTGAGACAAGTGGTTGGAGTACCACACAAACACTAACTATCAGTGCTAATGGTCTTGAAGAGCCAGAGCAATCACAGGTGAACCCAAATGAAACTTCAGTCCCAAATCAACAATCAGGCATACCATGGACAGAGATTAGCTTGTTTGCCTTATTTAGTGGCATAATCGCAGCGCTACTTATTGCGTTGATATATAAAAGAAAAGCTATCCAAAGGCAATTACCTTCGCGTGATGCCAGAATAT
>Ga0209723_1006749_pt1 | contig 10854 bp, 17 predicted proteins | sample BiotimSIPDNA_2_FD_185750 | JGI IMG/M metagenome (GOLD analysis project Ga0209723, IMG submission 185750) | Anaerobic biogas reactor microbial communites from Washington, USA - Biogas_R2 time_0 SIP DNA (SPAdes) (version 2) | ecosystem: Engineered > Bioreactor > Anaerobic > Unclassified | place... | reverse complement strand
ACAGGTTAAGACTCTTAACTCAATAGCGTCATTCTACGGAATCGCGTCGAAAAATAAGCGCACCATGCAGGGACTTGAACGAATGAACATCATGGATGATCAAATCGCAATCGACATGGGGCTCGGAGATCCGGAAATCGACAAGGTGAAATGTCCGCTGCAAGACAACCTAATCACCCGTTCTGAATGCCTTGACTATTCCGGGGCGCACTATGATGACTGCATGGGGTGCGAGATAGGGGCCGCGACAAAAAGGAAACTGTTAGGTGAATGCGATGGATAGCAGACTGAGGATCAATGAGATTGTGGCATTGCTTAAGCAGATTGTGACGAGGTTGGATAAGTGAAGCCACGTATAGCATCAATCGCAAACAGGATAGAAACAGCAGACCTAAGCAGAGGCGCAAGGATACAGACTGAGCGCATCAGAGGCTATCGGCTTGCTGTTATCAGACAGCGCATCTTGTTACGTGATGCGTACACATGCCAGATATGCGGGCGTGTGTCGGCACAGTTGGAGGTGGATCACATTGTGCCATTGGGTATGGGTGGGGCTGAGAGTGACGCAAACAGGCGTTGCCTATGCAAAGACTGCCATGATGAGAAGAGTGCAAAGGAGAAAGGATAGGGGGGGCATTGAATCTTTGGGGGCTTATGACATAGCGTAACCGAGATGGCCTCATTTGGAGATTATTTCTGCCTGTATGAAACCTTTGCCGGGGACAATCAAAGGAGTTTGAATTGGAAATAGAAATCAGAAAAGTCAATCTCAGCGCGATAAAGCTGAATCCGGACAATCCCAGAACCATATCTGACGCCGAAATGGTCCGCCTGGTAAAATCCATTACGGACTTTCCCGAAATGATGTCTCTGCGTGAGATTGTGGTCGATGAAACCATGACCGTCCTCGGGGGAAACATGCGGGCGCTTGCCCTCCGTAAAATTGGAGAGAAGGAATGTACAGCCAAGATCGTCAGGGGGCTGACCGATGATCAAAAGCGTCAGTTCGTGATCAAGGATAACGGATCAATGGGAGAATGGGATTTTGATCTGCTGGCAAACAACTGGAGTGACTTGCCGCTTGATGATTGGGGTGTGGACCTCCCAAGTGATTGGGCTAATTCATTGGATATGGATTCCATGCCAGAGGCTGGCAGTGGGGAAGAGAAGAAGAAAGAAACAATATGCCCTAAGTGTGGATTTTCCTATGCAATCTGAAATAGCATTCCTCGCGTATTATCCAGACAAGCAGAGGCAAAAGAATAACAGTTTCGAGGGAAACTATAACATCGGGGCCAACGTTATTATTGACGTACTGAGGCGCAAGGGGATTAATTGCGATATCTGCACGCCCGACACGGCGCAAAAATACAAGATCGTGTTAATTTCCCTTACATCTGATTATGATTGCCTTGCCCTGTATCGGGCCGTCGCCTTACTTCCCACTTGGCAGCCGGGACGAAAGTTCAAGGTAATCGCTGGTGGGGCGGGGATGCAAAACCCGACCACGATCAGGAAGTATGTTGACTGTGCCGTGTTTGGTAGGGCTGAAAACATTATCCATCCACTAATCGATTGCATCATGGGCGGCAGCACTTTTACCCATGAAAGCGTGATGAATCTACCTGATATTCATCCGGTAAAACTGGCTCAATCGTTTGAATTGTACCCACATAAAGTTGATTTAGGTAATGGACGTGGTTGTCGGCAATGGAAAGAGTCGTTTATTGGATGCCCAAATAAGTGCCTATTCTGTCACTATACATGGGCTCGCAAGCGGGCCGGGAGCGGAGAGACATACTATCAAGGCGATTTGACCATGAAAAGGTCTATCGAATGCCTATGGAAAGACATTCCCAAGATTACCAAGAAAGAGGGACGTATCAGGTCGGCAATTGATGGATTCTCTGAACGCCTTAGAATGGCCTATGGTAAGAAGATCACCAATCAGGAAATCATTGAAGGGATAAACCACCTCGGCAGTTTTAAGGGGACCACCGTTATTTTGGCCTATAATATAAGCAATATGCCGCACGAGTCAGAGGAAGACCGGGAGGAGCTCTATTTAACAGTGAGGCAGGCAGCCCCAAAAAACAGGGTAATCCTCGTCTTCCAGAGCACGCCTTTTAGGCCATCACTCTTAACGCCCCTGCAATGGGCTCCCGTGACGCTCTACCCGGCAACGTCGGATCTCTCCGCCCAGGTGATCCATGATAGTGATAATCTCCGCGTGATGCACAGTTTCAGCAACGAAAGCCCGTGGTCGCAGCTTGAAACGGTCATTGTATCGAGGGCTACGCCTGAGACTGACAGGCTATTTCATGCGATATGTTTTCATCCGAAGCTAAGGAGCGGTACGGCGCGTCAGAAGGTCGGATTGCTGCAGAGAAGCTTTGATCTTTCTCCGTATCTCAAGGAATACAACAGGGAAGAAAAGCACCCTGCGTGGTTCCTGTCATCCTATACCGACAACGCGAAATTACGCAGGGCTTATGATGTTGCGGAGGGTAAGTTCAGATGACCTCTTTATCTTTCCTCGGCCTCCCCCCTTTTTTACCATTGGCGCGGGAGGCGGCGGCCTTTTTCTCGGACCGGACGCGGCCCAGGGCGGCAGCGGCGGCTGATCGGGCAAATATCTCCCTCACCTCTGACGGCTCGGTATATGGCGACTCCTCTCGCCATACAAAATCCTCATGCTGGTCGCAACAGCAATTTCCAGCGTGGCCGCCGTGCAGCTCGGTCCTCCATGATCCTCTTTTGTCGCGGAGTAAAACGGCGTGTGAAAAATTAAGGTTGATATTTGCCAATAACTCCCTCTGTGCTGATTTTGCGTCCATGATCCTACTCCTTTCTCGCGCCGATAATGGTGCGGGTGATGTAGCTGTCAAGCATACTGTCTTTAACGGTATCGTTAGGCAATGCAGCCGTTTTCTCGATCCATCCTTTAGGGGTTTTTACTTTTGCCGTGATATCTGTGCTGCTGGCTTTGGTGTATATTTTGGTTGCGCCGTCAATCCTTATCGTGTCTGCATAGACGACGGTCCCTGCGGGGATTTTTTCCCAACCGGCAATCAGAAGCGGTTCAACCTCACTCGTTCTAACGGTGATATCACACCCGGCAATTTGTCGTGCTGCCTCTTTAATTTTTTCGGCTCTCTCGTTCATTTTCTTAATCCCCTCTCATGTTGTTTTGTGATTACAAGATAATCCTAGCGTTAGGATTTGTCAAGAAAAATAATGCACCATAACCAATTGAAACAACCAACATTTTAAAAAAATAGTCACGGAGGTGAAAAATTGCCACGCGGCGGATATCGTCCGGGCGCCGGACGTAAAAAAGGCGCAAAAGACAAAGCTCCCCGTCAGGTCAGTCCGGAAACAGAAGAGAAAAAGAAGCTCCGTGAAATGCTGGCCTACGACAAAAAGGCGAAAGCGAAATTTTACCAGGAATTCTTGGTCCGGATCAGCAAAGGGGAATCCCTGTCAATCTCAGAGAAAAAGCTGATGGACAAACTCGGCACGGAGTTGGCGGCGGATCTTGCAGAATCGGCACCGGAACCAGAGGCCGGCAATCTTGATGCCTACGATTACCTTCGCAGTGTGTGGAACGATCCGAAGGTGGATGCTGCGCTCCGGATCAGGGCGGCGGAGGTCGTATTCCGGGCGCAGGCGGAGGGCAAGGGAAAGAAAGAATTGTCAGAAGAGCGCGCCAAAAGAGCAGGCCAGGGCCGGTTTGCCCCGTCTGCGCCTCCTAAGCTGGCGGTGGTGAAATGATGGACTGGTCGACATCCTGCCCGTCATGGGAACAAAAGATCGCCACACGGGAAAGCCTTATATCCATTCCACCCCTCTTCCCGGAAGAGGCCGACAAAGCCCTTGCCATTTTCAAGGAACTGCGCCTTGTCGACGTCTTGGGGCGCCCAACTCTCGGAGAAGCTGGCAGGTCATGGCTATTTGACTTTGTGGCGCAGATCTTCGGGGCTTACGATCCAGACTCCGGCAGGCGTTTGATCTCTGAATTCTTTTTGCTCATTTCCAAAAAGAATTCCAAAAGTACCGGAGCCGCCGCAATCATGATGACCGCTCTCATTCTCAACTGGCGCGAGTCAGCAGAATTCCTCATCCTGGCGCCAACGGTCGAAATCGCAAACAATTCATTTTACCCGGCTCGGGACATGGTGAAGGCCGACGACGAGCTTGCCGACCTGATGCACGTGCAAGATCACCTTCGGCAGATTACGAACCGCATTACCGGGGCGACACTCAAGGTCATTGCAGCGGAAAATGAAACGGTCGGCGGAAAGAAAGCAACCGGAATTCTCATCGATGAATCTTGGCTGTTCGGGAAGAAGCCGAACGCCGAGAACATGCTCCGGGAGGCTTGCGGCGGGCTTGCCTCCCGCCCGGAGGGGTTCGTTATCCACCTGACAACGCAATCCGACGAAGCGCCGGCAGGGATCTTCAAGCAAAAATTGGATTATGCCCGAGGGGTCCGTGACGGGAGGATCGATGACAACAGCTTTCTTCCCTTGCTTTATGAGTTCCCTGAATCAATCCTGAAGGAAAAAGAATCCCTCGGAGTCCGAGAGTTCTTCTCGAAATACGCCTACATCACGAATCCCAACCTCGGCGCCTCGGTTGACCAGGCCTTTCTGAATCGTGAATTCAAGAAAGCGGAGGAGGCCGGGGAAGAGTCCATGCGAGGGTTCCTCGCAAAGCACCTCAACATTGAAATGGGGATGGCCCTACGGACTCAGCGGTGGGCAGGCGCGGACTTCTGGGAAGCATCAGCCGGCGCGATGTCTCTCGAAACAATTCTCGAACGCTCGGAGGTGATCGAGATCGGCATCGACGGCGGAGGTCTTGACGATCTTCTTGGTCTTGCAGTTTTGGGAAGGGAAGCGGAAACTGGAAACTGGCTGCTATGGACAAAGGCATGGGCTCATCCGGTCGCGCTGGAAAGACGGAAATCTGAGGCGTCGAAATACCGGGACTTTGAAAAGGACGGTGATCTTGTCATCGTTTCGGACATCGGCCAGGACGTGCAGCAGGTCGGAGAGATTGTGCGGAAGTGCGACGAATCTGGCCTCCTTGACCGGATTGGAGTCGATCAAGCCGGGATAGGATCGATTGTGGACGAACTGGAGGCTGGTGATGAAAACGGTGAGGGTGCGATTGCCCACGACCGAATCGTCGGAATCCCTCAAGGCTGGAGAATGAACGGCGCGATCAAGACAGCAGAGCGCAAGGTAGCAGAAAAGACACTGATACATGGCGGCCAGAAGTTGATGAACTGGTGCGTCGGAAATGCCCGCGTTGAACCGCGAGGAAACGCGATCTTAATCACCAAGCAGGCCAGCGGAACGGGGAAGATTGACCCGCTGATGGCTGTTTTTAACGCGGTCGCCCTGATGGCAATGAATCCAGAGGCGAAGGCACCGAAATCGGCCTACGACAACTTAACGGTTGACGAAATCAAGGCCCGCATGGGATTATAGGAGAGGGTATCATTGGAAAATCTGCCGGAACGTCCGTACTACAAACCGCAGCAGATAGCCGTATTTTACAATGTCCATGTGCGGACCGTTTACGGCTGGATTTCTGAAGGAAAACTGGAAGCTGTCAAGGTTGGCGGGTCGATGCGAATCCCGCGGCAGGCCGTCAAGGAGTTTGCGCGGCCTGCCGTCGAATGACCTACCACAAACCATCTGTTATAACTCCGCGTAATGATTGGAGTTTTTTCAATGCCCTGTCGCGTACAGCGGTTCCGACGCATTCGGAAGCCGATGCAAATGATTCGACGACGTGCTTTTTTCTGGCGGACCGTGCCGAGGAAATCATTTCGTAACCTCCTTCTTTGGCCTTCCGCCCTTTTTCCCGTTTTCGCGGGAGGAGGCGGTTTTTTTGTCAGACCTTACTGAGCCACCCTTTTTCCCAAGGACGGCCCCTGGTGATTCTTCAATCGGGACGATAACAATCTCCTCCTCGTCTCCGCACTCATCCTCATACAGATCAAAGATTTCACGGCTCACATTATCGCCGGTGCAATGGTCCAGGAATCGTCGTTCCCCGTCTAAATTTTCGGCATAAACTGCGTATTTCATTGTCTCCTCCTCCCCGGTGTATATGCCCGCCGGGAGGCTGTCGAGGTGTTTAGCACCATTGTTCCCAGAGATAATTAATATAGTCGTTTACGGTATTTTTGGCGTCTATGTCCGTGGGCGCTCCCTCCTCATCCTCATCGCATTCAACGTAGAGTGTGCCGCTACTCTGCCTATTATTTAGGTCAACGGAAATTTCTGCATCTGGGTATTGTTCACGCAATCCTTCCTCGAGGAAGGCCCTCCAGTTTTCTGCCTGTTCGTTGTTTTTTCCCCCCATTTCCTCTATCGTCTGCACCGCTTCAATTTTCGTAATCATTTTCTTTCTCCTCGTCAAGAAGCTCCTCATTGCCTGAAGTTTATGCGCCAAGCGGCCCGAATACCTTTTCCAGCTCCGCCAGTTCCTTTGTCGTGGCCTTCTCGACTTGATAGCCCAGGCCAACCCAGGACATGAGGTCAAGCGCGCCCCCATCGGGAAGAACGATCACCGGCTGCCCGTAGCTGCTGGCAGGGTGGTCTGTTGTGACTTTCGCTTTGATCCGCGTCCGTTTTTCGCTGAAAAGATTTTCTCTGTATGATACGATCATTGTCTTACCCTCCTATCGCAATCTGAATGATGCTCAGGATCCGCTTGTGCCCTGCCCGCCATCCCTTCAGCAACTGCATCGTTTTAATCTTTAAAAACTTGGCCCCTCATCATCGGGAGTCCCATTTTCTAGAATTTCCCTTCCGTTCTGCAACTCTTCTTTTGTCGGAGCAAGTGCTCCAACTCCTGCATATTCGTGCCCGTCAGAGCGCTCCCTTTTTATAAGGGAACCTGTTCCACGGACCTTATCCATGCCGCCCTTCGTGATCTTGGTCTGTGCCGAGGAAAACCCGTCACAGATTCCGCACAAACCGGACCAATGTCTGGGTACTTCCCGCCCGCATTCCTTACAAATCATTTTATTTCCTCCTCTCTGTTTTGTTGAAAATAGTATATCCAAAGCGTTTCGGTTTGTCAAGCGAAAAGATTAAAATAAGCGGAGGATATCATTTTAAATACCCCCTCATCAATGCAATGATTTTTGCCTGCTGGCTTATGCCTTCCTGGGCGCATCGGGACTTAAACTCTCGGCGGAGCGATTCCGGGACATTCCGAATGATCATCGACACCGTGCCTATGGGGTTATTTTGACAATCTATCCCGTAATCAACAAGACTGCACGTCTTGCAATCGCCGTCATTTTGGGTGCAATATTCTTTCTTTTTCATGTCACACCTCATCAAGATATTTTGCGGATACAAAATCATTCAGCTTTGCATCATACCAAAGACCATGCAACGTCCCATCGGGTCGTTCGCTCCAGTGGGTCGCGGTAATGAATCTTGCACCATTACCCCCTATTGTGTGTTTTGTCCCTTCGGGCTTTGCGAAACAGCCGCCTTCTCTTCGTTCTGTTACCGTCCCGATCCTTCCGTTTTGGTCGATGATCTTCATGTCAGCCTCCTCCTAATATCCCATGATTTTGCGCATCTTTGCTCGGTGAGCCTCATATTCACGACCCGCCTTCTCTGCTTTCATCTCTTTCTCGATCTTTGTTCGCCATTCCGGGGTGTCTTCTATCGCTGCGATGGCGTCATTAATTTTGTCGAGATTTTCTTTCGTAATTCCTAATTTTCCAATTTTGGCAACGGCTACCGGGTGGTTTGCTTTTTCTGGGCGACCGTAACCAACAACCTCTCCGCCAACAATAGCCCTAATATTTAATTCGCAACATTCAGTTTCCAAGTTATAGCCATCCGCGAATAGCGTTTTCTTTGTTTGCAGCTCAATTTCGACCTTAACTTCTTTTCCGTCTTTTGTGTTCCAGGCGATTTCGTTTTTCATTTTCGTTCTCCTCTCTGTTTTCTTGATTAAATAGTACATCAAGATTGGAAAGCTGTCAAGCAAAAAGATGAAAATAAATGAAATATTTTAAAAATAATTTGCAATTTGCGCTAATTGCGCGTGAAAAAAATCAATACAATCGTCACAATCCACCCATACGACACGTTTTCACTCATCAAACTTTGTATTTTATGGCGTGGATTATGACTTGAATAAGTTAAAAAAGACTTACAATTCAATCAAATCCCGGTTCGGAGCCATCAAAAATGGCTTTGACGTTCGGGATTTCTTCGTTTTGGGTGGCCTTGCCTTGCTCGGGTATGGCCTTTTTTTGTTTCGGCCATGGGTGTCGTTCTCTGTTTGCGGTTGCATATTGATGTTGATAGGATATTTCATGAAGGATAGGGCGTAAATGGGCATTGTTTCTCGGATGATACGACCTCATGAGTTCAAGGATCTGTCGGTGGCGGACCCCAAGGCGTGGGATCGGTCGCTATGGAATCTTGCTGGATCGCAATCGATATCCGGAGAGAACGTCACAGAGACAACGGCGATGACTTACGCTGCCGTCTGGAATGCTGTCGAGCTAATTTCAAGTACAATCTCAGCCCTTCCCCTAAACCTTATGCAAGGACAGGGGAAAATGGATCGCATTGCCGATGATAACAAACTCCATGACGTGCTCCACCGTCAGTGGAATCCCTACATGACGGCGAAACGTGGCCGGGAAACGCAGATTGCCCACGTCCTGACATGGGGTAACGGATATGCAGAAATCGTCCGTAATGGATATGGAGAAGTGGTCCAGCTATGGCCTATAGCTCCGGATAGAGTGACTCCCAGGATGGAGAACGGGGCGCTTGTCTATGACGTTAACATGGGAGGTCAGCCAACATTAACCCTTCCCCGTGAAAAAATCCTGCACATCATCGGACCATCCTACGATGGAGTTATTGGTTATTCCCGGATCGCTGTAGGGCGCAAGTCGCATGGCCTCGGAATGGCCATGGAGACGTTCGGGGCGCTCTACTTTGGAAAAGGGACACACCCGAGTGCGGTGATCACCCACCCGAATCAACTCAAAGACACAAAGGCATTCCGGGATGCTGTATCAGCGGTGTACGCTGGACTCGGAAGCTCTCATCAACTCATGGTGCTTGAAGACGGGATGAAAATTGAAAAGATCGGCATCCCGCCCGAAGATTCACAATTCCTCGAAAGCCGCCAGTTTCAAATTCAGGAAGTTGCGCGATGGTTTAACGTGCCCCCGCATAAGCTGAAAGATCTCACTCGGTCCAGCTTCAACAATATCGAATCCGAAGATGCCAGCTTCTTGCGTGATCGCATTCTTCCGGATCTTATCGATCTTGAACAGTCTTACGATATGCAGCTTTTGACGGACAGCGAACGCAACAAGTCCGGTCGCGGACGTCTCTACTGCAAGCACAACGTAAAAGGGCTTCTCCGGGCAGACACTGCGGCGAGGACGTCCTTTTATCAGGCAATGCTTGATCGCGGCGTATTTTCGATAAATGAGGTCCGCGACCTGGAAGACATGGACCCGATTAAGGGTGGAGATATCCACCTTATTCCGATGAATATGACTACACTGGAAAATGCCGGGAAGCCGCAGGAGTCAACGCCCGCTCCGGTTGTCAAGGAATTGCCGGCGCCCGCAAAGAAGCAGGGCGAAGGAGAACAGGCAAATGAAGACATGGTTTGAAATCATCAATAAGGCAGAAAAGGCCGAGATTTGGATCTATGAACAGATCGGGGAAGATTTCTGGAGCGGCGGAGGTGTGACGGCGAAGCAATTCCAAAAGGAATTATCGGAAATCCGGTCCTCGCAAATCGACCTTCATATCAATTCCCCTGGAGGCGAAGTCTTTGACGGCCTGACGATTTATAATCTCATCAAGCAGCACCCGGCAAATGTGACTACGTACATCGATGGCCTTGCCGCTTCCATCGCCTCCGTCATTGCCCTGGCTGGTGATAAGGTCATTATGGCCGAGAACGCCCTGTATATGGTCCACAATCCTTGGGGGGTCGCCATAGGTGACTCTTCTGAGATGCGCAAAATGGCCGACAGGCTCGATAAGGTCGGCGGATCGATCGCCACGGCTTACACCTCCAAGAGCGGCAAGGGTGAAGATGAAATCACCGCCTTAATGAACGCGGAAACATGGATGACGGCGCAGGAAGCATTCGATTTCGGTTTCATTGATGAAATTGCGGCTGAAATGGATATGGCGGCTTGCGTGAAGTTCGTCCCAGCCATGCAGAAAGCGAAGTTCAAGAACATCCCTGAATCGTTCAACGGACAGAAGAGAACCCCTGACCCCAGAGAATGCGAGCGGACCCTGAGAAAGCTCGGATGCTCGGCTACCCAGGCAAAGGCCATGATTGCCGAAGGATTCCAGAATGGACAACGTGACGTTGATGATTCTGAGATTCCTGAAGATGACGGACAACGTGACGTTGATGGTCAGCATAAGGCCAAGCGCGACCGGATAGCAGATTTATTGATCAGGGCGGAGATAGTTGCACCATCACTTTAACCACAAGGAGCAGGAGAAAAATATGAAAACCATTACGCAGTATAGAGACGATATCGCGGCTTTGATGAAGAAATCCGCAGATATCGACATGAAAGCGGTTGCGGAAAACCGCGACCTGAGCGAAGCGGAGCTGGCCCTCAAGAACGAAATCCTCGATGCAGTCGAAGAAATCAATAAGACTGTAACTACGATGGAGCGCCAGGAACGGATGAAGTCCCTGCTGGAAAAACCGCAGGAGGCCGTGACCGTGGAAAAAGGAAAGAAGTTCTCCGACAGTGCCGTCATTACCGGAGGCGAAAAGCAGAAATCCTCGTCTTTCGGC
>Ga0209723_1006748_pt1 | contig 10855 bp, 11 predicted proteins | sample BiotimSIPDNA_2_FD_185750 | JGI IMG/M metagenome (GOLD analysis project Ga0209723, IMG submission 185750) | Anaerobic biogas reactor microbial communites from Washington, USA - Biogas_R2 time_0 SIP DNA (SPAdes) (version 2) | ecosystem: Engineered > Bioreactor > Anaerobic > Unclassified | place... | reverse complement strand
AAAAGGTCACTTGCCTACCCTAACGCGCCATACTCCATAGTTACTCTAGGCTTTAAAGGCAATAATGGTTCTGCCCCATATGGGGTCTATAATTTTATTGAGGACATTCCTGTGGATGGGCAAGTAGACTTTCGGCTCAGAGCACTCATAGGCTATTTCACCAAAGTTTATGAGTACGACAAATATGTTCCGGGTATTCCAGGAGGCGACCCAACAGACCCAATTCCTCATTATTATGCCTTCACTGGCGAAACAAGTGATTGGAGTAATACGCAAACAATAACCATGTCAGAAAGTTCAAGTTCTCCAACGCCAAGCCCAACTTCTCCGATAGGAACCATCAACACTGGTCCTCATATGCCAGAAACAGAGCCGTTCCCAACTTCAACAGTCTTAGTCGTTGCTTCTATTCTGATAGTGGTTGTTATCGCATCATTTTTACTTTTCAGAAGGCATCGAAAAAACGCTAAATTAGCATAGACATCTTCCAGCAAATGCACCTATCTTAAGCAGGTATAGCTGAAGATAGAGATTGTTCCAAAGCCTAGACTTAAATGCGATTTGAAATACTATAGAGTATAGGAATAAGCTTGAATAGCAAATTAGCTATAGGAGCATTAATTGCTATTTTATTCGCTTCTCTTTTAATTGGTGGGTATTACTGGTTAAATAGACCAATTGGACTGGTTCCTTTTAAACCCGAACAAATGATTACTTCAGATGTTTCTCCGTTTCATCCAAATGTTGCTCAAGGCACAACTTTTCAAGTAAATGTTACCTTAAAATCTTTTCTTGAAACAGAAATATTCATACCTTTTGAGAACCTTACGTTGAGGTTTTCAAATTGGACCTATTACGATATTTCGCCACAAGAAAAAACATTCAACTACACATTTAATCCCAATTCCCTAAGTATTGCCTCAATGCAAACTAACTCTTCAATTTTGACAGTTGAATTGGCAAAAGATATCCCAATTGGTGATTACACAATGGTCATTGCTTTTGGAAATAGTCAGTTGACCAACAAAAGCGGAGACACCTTCAGCCTAACAGTAACAAATCCTTAAGAAAAAACCTGCTGAGATATACATTGACCTTTTCCCACGCTTGGGTGTACCCACCCGCCTTCTATTATTTAGTCAAGAAACCTTGACGAAAACACTTTTAACCCTAAACAAACCAAATCCAAACAGAAGAAAATGCAAAAAGAAAAAAAGGAAATTTCCCCTAACCTGGATTCACATTGATGGCATCCACATGCAGTCGGACAGGGTTGCCTCCTGGATTATAGCCGCATATTGCGATATACCTGAATTGTCCTGAATAATAGCCAATATAGTCCCAGCTTGGTGAAGTATGTCCAATACCCAAAGGAGAACCTACTTGAGTCCAGCCTCCGCTTGGACTTGCAGATACATAGACATATAAGGGGCCATGGTATCCACTCTCAGAATAGCTGTTTACCAATATAGATCCTGTCGAATCGTCGTTCATTTGAGCGACAATTCTTGATGAAGAACCACTATACATATCGATGAGGGTTGCATAGTTATCGTCTGTGTATTGACCAAGGATGTTTTCAGCATCGTAAAGTTCTCCACCGCCATATGTGACTGTATATGTCCAATTAATGCTTGAAGGGTAAAAGGAAGTGACTCCTGCCCACCAGGAATAGTAATCACTAATCCAGTTATGTGGAACGCCAAAGCCGTTTGGCCAATTATACGTTTCATATCCTGGCCCAAATATCCACCAACCCCAAACGTAGTCCCATGAGGATTCTGCATAGTACATTATTTCACTAGCTTTCAAGTAATTAGTATCTGGCCAATCCCCGCTATAATATGCTTCATAAATATCCCAGCCAAAATCATTATCTATGTACCCGTTGTTCGGTTGTTTATATATCCTGTCCCATGTGTCTGCAGGATAATTATAGAGATATGCCCCCCATGTATTGTCATACCAAATAATAGTAACATCATAGTAATCGTTGCTGAGATAACCTTCTGTATTAAGTTCGCTATAAGTGTAATCAACATCGGTGAATTCCCCATTGTAATGATCATAAACAAACAGGAGCGGCGTAGTAGAAGTGTATTTGACTCCAACTTCCAGCGGACATGGTTCAGGGCTCTTGAGGGTGGGCGCATATAGTAGGTGGTCGCTATCACTAAAAATGAGGCTTCCTGAAATTTGATGTCTAGCATAAACGCCAGTTATTTCCCATGATGCTCGTATACCTGTCCCCCAATGACAATGTTCACTGTAATCCGTTATTCTTTCAGTACCTTGGATGTTTGGAGCTGATGTTGAACTGAAAGTTTTAGGGCTATATTTAGGTGAATTCTGTTGTTTTGCACGACCAAGTTCATGTTTTTCAGCGAACTCACTTGATTCATCCAGCCTTCGAATTTTGGATGGGTCAAAGGGGCTCTTTTGCGGTGTACGATCTTTCAACTCCTCATCATTAGGTAAGCTTTGAGCATTATCTTGAAGAGAATCTGTTGCAGTAGCAAAGGAATTGACAACTGTTACAAGTACTAAGGTATTTATCAGTATAAGTCCTAAGTATTTTTCTATTAATGTTCTCACCTCCAATCACCATTTATTTTGGGATGAAAACTTGTTTTTTCTTCAAAATTATTATGACAAAAGCTAATGCGATTAATAGCGCTATCACACTAATAGTGCCAATTGTAACAATATCTAGGGGAACAGGAGTAATTTCATCTTTAGGTGGATTAATCATTTCATAGTAAATACTAATATTGCTGTTTGAACTTGATACCGTTAACCAACCATCAGAAGTGATACTCCACAATTCACTTGGAATTATCTCATCGTTAATATAGACCGTCCAGTTTAGGGGTTGAAATGCCGTTGACGTATAGTGAAGATTAAAGGATTGGATTCCGGTACCGTTAACTGTGTAGTTCAACCAGCCGTGTTTGGGAACAAACCTCGCCAATATATCGTAGTTTTGAATCGTAATATTACAATCCTGAACGGCTATGCTAAAATCTCCTTCATTTCGACTGTAATTCAAAACATCTCTGCCTCTAACGATTCCCTTAACAATATCCAGTTGGGGATCACTGAAATTCAAAAGATAGTTCGCTAATACCAATCCATGAAAATTTAAAGTGCCGTTTTTCTCCTCTAAAGAAGTATATGACCCCTCAAGGACGAAGCTAACTGAACTGTTTAAAGACAAACTAATGAATTGATCTGCATTAGAAAAAGTAGTAATCTGCTGTTCTGTTTCAATTGACAGATTAGCCTCAACGGGTAAGATTGTTATAAAAAGTGTTGTCAACAACAGCAGAATTAAAGGTAAAAGTTGCTTTTTATTCAAGTTTTCACCTCATAAGCAATATTGTTTTACTGAACAAACGATATTTAAAACTACGCATTTTTTTATTTTACAGGAATACTGTTCGTTATATCTTCAAGTTGCTCAATCGGAACTTTCATGCTAGCGGCAAGTTGATAATAGTTTACATCAGTGTACCACGTTACCGTATGCCAAATGTTTCCACCGGTGCAGCCGAAGAACACGTTTATTGTTACTGGCTGAAGAATACCTATATCATTGTTGGTTGTTTCTATTGTTTCCAGATATGGCTTATTCCCCAATTGGGTTTTAAGTTTTTTTAGTGTATCTGCTAAAAAGTTGATTTTTCGCCTCATGTTTTTTATGCCTTCTATGTCTGAAAAGATAAGGCGCGAAGCGCTTAAAGGGGGTCAGGTCATTTTTTTAAAAGCATCTTTGCCTTTTGGTGTATGGCATTCGTCACACATAAGATATATTTCATTGCGTTGAATAAAAAGAGATTCTGCTGTGCTTCCGCAAGTTAGGCAAGGCAAGCCTTTTTTTCTGTAAAAGGGTTTTTGGTTGGTTATAGTTATCTCCTTCGCTGGCGCTTTTTGGTCTTGGTTTTTTGAGTACATAAAAAAAATATTTGTGGTGTTGTGCTTAAGAGTTTTTCCTATATCCGTTTAGCTGGCTAAGTTTTCGCATAAGCTGACAATTCTTTTAAGGAATTGGGCGTGTTCGGCTCGGTCGTTCTTGTAAAGGGACAGATTATTCAAGAAAATAAATTGAACTCAGAATATGAATGGGTCAATAAAGAGCTAAACAGTTTCTTTAACGGTAATTTAGTAAGTTTACTGGTGAAGCCAATAGGTTTTGAGCCGATTAATGTTGTTTCTGTAAGACCTTCGTAGTATAGAAAACGTTTGCTTGCTGAGACCAAGACTTATGAGTGTTCTTCTGCAATGATCATCAAAGTTTAGCATGCAACACACCAGTGAAATACCTGATTATTGTTAGCTTTAATTTAAGAGATTTTATATGAGCCGCTATCCCATCTTCAGACTTATTAGCCCAATTCTATCTTGTTATTTGAGAACTTAGCTATCTGGGTTTACCAAATAACAAAAAAGATAACAGCTTGTTAGCCTTATCTAAGGTCCGTTTAGTAGGTTTTGATGAGATATACTTCTAAAGGCTTCGTATTCAGTTAAATTTATAAATTTAACAATCTATACAAACCCATAAGATGGTAACAATGCCTAGTTACAAACACTTGGTAATCATCAACATTATATTCGGTATTTTGTTATTTTTATCAAGTGAGTTTCTTCTTTTTATTTTAAAGGATAAACTAGTAAAAGACATAGGTCTGTTTATTGGTTATACTTTCACAGATTTTCCTCCACCACCTACGGTAACAGATCCTTTGCCAAATTATCCTTTGCTTATGTTCATAATCATGATTATCATAAACTTGGCTTACTTAGTATGGTTTTTGCGAAGAAGACATCAAAAAACGCAAGTTTGAAGCAATGACCTTTTCCAGCGATACGGTGAATGAATCTTTCTTAAACCCAAAATTTTACATTCATGAAAAGCATAGCCCATTATGGTGACAATTTGAGAAAATGGTTAGTCGCAGGAAGTATTATTGTATTGTCTTTTACGATAATAGCGGCTCTATTCATTCTTTATAACATTCCCTCACTCTCTCCAGTTGATTACTCCTATAAAGGGATTGGAATTGGGTATCCGATAAGTACAGGAGTTGATGAATCGTTAAAGCCCTACATTAAAGTAACCAGCGGAGGTCAAGGGCACAGTCAGGGAGCTGAAGGGTGGATGGTTCTCAATGGTACAGTCAGTTGGATAGGTTCGCCCCAAGATTCAATCAAATCATTAAGTGATATTCACTTAGTAATGTATACCAAAGTAGATGAGAGAACGTATATCAACGGCAGCATTTTGACTCATGTATTTGTCGGTGTCCATCTTGAAGCTTTACCAAATGAACTTAAATTATCCAATGACACAATCGACCATAGTGAAGTTATCATTCCAATGATTGGTTTGGATATGCCGACCTATCCATACAGCCTTAACTGCTCAACGTCAATATCTCAACAAGATGCTGATGGGTTATCGAATGCATCGAAAATCCTTAAGTAGGAATAGACCTTTTCCCACTACAGGGAGTACCCCACCCTCTATTATTAGGAAAATTAACTGTTAAGTTAATGTTATATCATCTTTACTCCACTTAATACTAAGTATGGGTATAATCAGCAAAACCTTGGCTTTACTGCTTGTTGGACTATTCCTAATATCTGTAGCTACAATTCAACCTATTACTGTTAAAGCCCAAAGCAAAACAATAGTTGTTCCCAATGATTACATCACCATTCAATCAGCTATAGACCATGCTAATAATGGTGACACCGTTTTTGTAAAGAAAGGATACTATCCAGAGACTTTGGTAGTTAACAAATCAATCTCTGTCATAGGAGAGGACAGAAACCTAACCATAATCGATGGGCAGAAAAAACTATCACAGGTTGTACTGTTAAATGTAGATAACATAACTTTTTCTAATTTTACGCTTGGAAATAGCGGATTTGAGCCTCCGAGAAACTCTGGCTGGTATGATTCTAACGGTATGGGGGAAGGCATAAAAATATATCCAAGTGGTTTTCCCACTCCACAGTTCATCAATATCATAAACAATACCATAGTTGATTGCCCATACTTTGGAATAGAAGCAGGGGGTAATTCATGGTACCACACCATTGTAGGAAATACCATTATAGGAAGATATGCTGGTGACCCACCGCTACCATATCCAACATGGGGTCTTGGAAGTGGTATTTCCATTAATTGTGTTGACTCACTTTTTGCATACAATACATTCATCAACACAACGGTCAGCTTTAGCTTTTACACAGAAGGCTATAAGGATAGAAACACTTTCATAGAAAACAAAGAGATAAACACAACAATCACTTATTCGCCTTTTCCTTCAATAACGCCCACAGCATCACCGTCTCCATCCCCAACAATCAATAATGGTCCACATACAGAGCCATTTCCGAATTATCTTTTAACTGTTGCATCAGGTATTATAGCTCTCATTATCATCTCAGTTTTGCTTTATAGAAGACATCAAAAAACGCAAGTTTGAAGCAATGACCTTTTCCCACTCTTGGGTGTTATCCACATCTTTCAGTTGGTCAAGAAACGTTGACAAGGCTTAGTCAAGAAACCTATACAAGAACGCTTTTATCGCCTCTATAACGCTAATAATAAGTATGGGTAAAATCAGCAAACCCTTCGCATTACTGCTCACTCTGATTACTGCTATATCAAGCCTAACAATATTGACGATTAATCCTGCAAATGCTCAAAACCCTTCGCCCACTCCATATCCTATACCATCCACTCCTTATTTCTCAATAACAATAACTAATAGCTCATATTTTGTACCAGTCACTTATTCAACAGACCCATCTACTGGTCAAAAGATAGCTAACAAGAGCTATTATAGCGGTTACGTGGATGCATTAAATGTAACCATACAAATTGAAAACCAACCTCTTGCCTTATCCATTAAATCCAATGAATATAGTGGCTTTAAATACTTCATTGAGCTAAAACCCCATAATTCTGCCAATTGGACATCTCTTACAGGGTATTTGAGCGGTTTAGGTACTTACATGAGTGGATTAGGTTTCTTACCATCAAATACATCACAAACACAACTAACTTTTCAATTTAGCAATCCCTATTTCCCTGTAAACAACCAAAAAGAGTATCCAGTCAATTCAAGTGGACTTACCTATGCAACCAACCCATTCTTTACTGTAACAGTGGCTAAGAATGAAACATTAGATTTCAGGGTTAGAGCAGGAATAGGTAATTTCCAATACATCAGCATGGGTCAATTACTGTATGATGGCAATTTTAGTGATTGGAATCAATTCACAATAAAAACGCTTTACCAGTTATTACAGCCCACAACGGTCGCTTCACCTAAAAACTATACAGTGCCGCCTCTAAGCAGTCTAAACTTGAATGTTAGTTTGCCCAGTTTTGGTGGAATGCTAAAAAGTGGTGGCTTAATATATGTAAAGGGTGGAAGCGGCAATGACATTAACCTGAGGGTTATTGACCCACACGGCAAAACTGTTCTTGATTTAGGCAGAATATCAAATGAGAAGGAGTTTTATATTACTCCTTACGAAACGGGCAATTACACTATTATACTTGACAACGAATTCTCAGTGTTTTCTTCGAAAGAAGTCAAAGTTTTTTCCTATACTTATCCTGAAAATGGTTTTGAGTTTGTTGGGTTTTCTATCAACTTTTTGGCGATTATTCTTATTATTGTTTCGATTGTGGTGATATGCTTAATCGTGGGTTTATTGCTCTATAGAAGACATCAAAAAACGCAAGTTTGAAGCAATGACCTTTTCCTACGCCTGGGTGTACCCACCCGCCTTCTATTATTTAGTCAAGAACCCTTGAAGAAAACACTTTTAACCCTAAACAAACCAAATCCAAACAGAAGAAAATGCAAAAAGATAAAAAAGGAAAGCATAAGGTAGAACGTGGTGGACTCTTTTTTTAATAGAATAGCTTTAGACAATACGTTTTATTTTAATTGTAAAAATTGATAAAGACATTGTAGTGATGAGGGGTAATGTGGGCAAGGCTGATGACTCAGAGGCTCCGATAAAAATCAATATAGCAGATATTGACAATGAAGCATTTAAGAAAAATTTTTTATGGATTAGCTGTTTTATAAGTTATTATTAGGTGGGGGTTTATGTCAAAAATAGAGTTTTTTTGGAAGTGATTTATGTTTGTTTGTTTTCTCTTCTATAACTGTTCCTTTAGCTATTCTGCTTATTGGATTTCTTATCTACAAATATAAGCCTCGTTATAGGTTGGCAAATGGGGTAGCTCTTCTTATTCTTGGAAGTGTGGTATCACTGCTCTACCCACTAGTGGAGCGGTCGTACTCTTCTACAAGAATGTATCCCGTTGATTTAACGCTAACTACAACATCTTATAGTCTTTACGGCTATCATCATTATTGAGATTTTGACCTTTTGCTTAGGAATATATTCTATACGAAAGAGAATTGCCTCAAATAAATAGTACTTGTAACACGTGATTGGCTGTATTAATTAAACAGACTAATAGTGTATGTATTAGGTCATGAATAGCGATAATTCTGTGTAAAGAGCAATAGTAGTTGCAAGTCACCATAAAATCCATTACAGCTTTGTCCAAAGAATAATCGTTATTCTCCTTACTGACCAGAGAACTTGGGCAAAAGTGATATCCTGTCTTTGGTTGCTAAACAGGTTCTCTTAAATGAAATCAAATAATCAAACTAATAGTCAGTTTACTTAAAATAAAAAAATTGAATTCTACCTATTTTCCTTTTTTATAGGTAATTATTCCAAAAGTAACTATTACAGCAGCAGCTACTACCCCAATAACAACGTAGATTATTGGAAAACCGCTATCCTCCGTTGGCTGAGGAGACTGTGTTTGTGTGGCTTCTATTTCAGCGACAGTCCAAGTTGAAAAGTGATTTGTGTTACATACTAAGTAGCCATTTTGGTCCATATAACTCTCGACTGGTTCCCATTCTGCTCTAGTCTGGTTCCAATACATCCATGTTAATCTAGAAGCGTTTACTTCTCTATTCAGGGTTTGGCTTAGGTCTGTCTGGTTGATGTGGAGTCTTATCTGAGCCTGAAACAGAATAGGCTCTTTAGGTTCTATACACAAATAAAAGTTTAGACTACGCTGATTTACCAGTGCTCCTTGAAGTGGAGACTTAGATAGGTTCATAGTAAGGCTCATTGTCTGATTTGGCTCTACTGTTAAACCAAAAACTTTAGGTGAGACTTCTCCGTCAGAATTGAATTCTACTTCACAATTCTGTGTACAATTCATAAGCATAGTCATGTTTCTATACTGGAACATTATTGCTTCATTTGCTCTTACTTGTTCTCTTTGATTGACTGGTGTCACATCAGGTTTATTGATTTGTTTTATGTTATCTGGAAAAACTGGACCATAATTAGAAGTAGAGTTTGTTGTTGAATTGTTATTGTTTCCTGTTTCGTTTTGTTGTCCTTGCTCTGAAGTGTTTTGAGTGCTTGCAATAGTTGTCGACAGTGATGCAGCTAAAACTATAATCATAAAGATTGTTAGCAGAACATCAAGTTTTTTTAGACCAGTTTTTAAATATGTCATTTTTTCACCAAAGATAGTATTGTAATAGTTGAACTTAAGGGACATTATGAAAAGACCGTTCCAAATCTGGAATAGATACTGGGAGATGCTTCTACTGGGTTTACTTACTCATTTAAATCTAACATAAAAAAATCGCTTTTTCAAAAGTATCTTTTGATATTAGATGCTAATGCAATTTCATAGTCGGTGTTAGAACATGGGTATTCACCTCTTTTTGGTCTAATTTTTTAAATTGTATACCAAAAGATGAAATCTTCAGTTGATTAAGAACCCATTACTGAGAAATTACTTTGAACGATTTTTGATTTCTTAAGAATAACAAATGATATTGATTATGTGAGTTTATGCAAATCCAGATAAAGCGATATAAGGCAAAATTGAGTAAACAAAGCAACTGGAGAATCTAAAAATGGGCAGCGTAAAAGACCTTCAAATAATAAAAAAGCCAACTAAAACAGCTATGGGTATTGGGAATTTTCTTTTCTCGGACCGTTATAGTGTTTTTGATTGGGGAGAAATGCCTGATCACATTGAAGGTAAAGGCGCTGCACTCTGCCTTATGGGTGCTTACTGCTTTGAGGAGCTAGAAAACATAGGCGTTAACACTCATTATCGAGGCTTAGTTAACTCCAAGGGCAAAGCGGTTAAACTAGCTGAACTTAAAGAGCCTTCATGCATAATGGAAGTTGATTTAGTTAACGTTTACAGACCCAAAATTAACGTTTTCAAAGGCAAATTAACGCATGATTACAGTCAATATTCTTCTGAACTTAAGAACTGTTTGATACCTCTTGAAATAATCTACCGTAACGGGTTACCTGAGGGATCTTCTGTATTTAAACGGTTAAGTCAAGGAAAAGTTACGTTAGATGAGTTAGGTTTAGATCATGAACCTAAACCCGGTGAAATCTTAGTTACCCCAATTTTTGATGTAAGTACAAAACTAGAAGAAACTGACAGGTATATAACTTGGAGTGAAGCCCAGAAAATCGCTGGATTAACCGACCAGGAACTAGTGGATATTAAAGCTGTGCTTTTGAAAGCAGATCAAACAATAACTAAAGCTGCGTCAAATGCCGGTTTAAAAAACGAAGACGGCAAAATAGAATTAGCCTTCGACGAAAAAAGAAGACTAATAATTGTAGATGTTTTAGGTACTTTGGATGAGTGCCGATTTACTTATGATGGTATTCACGTAAGCAAGGAAGTTGCAAGACAGTTTTATAGAAAAACCAGTTGGTACACTGATTTAGAGCAAGCTAAAAG
>Ga0209723_1006745_pt1 | contig 10859 bp, 18 predicted proteins | sample BiotimSIPDNA_2_FD_185750 | JGI IMG/M metagenome (GOLD analysis project Ga0209723, IMG submission 185750) | Anaerobic biogas reactor microbial communites from Washington, USA - Biogas_R2 time_0 SIP DNA (SPAdes) (version 2) | ecosystem: Engineered > Bioreactor > Anaerobic > Unclassified | place... | reverse complement strand
GCCCCCACTACTGCCGCCCCTAAATGGTTGTAGCAAAAACCATGTTCACTATAAATCAATACTGCTCCGGCGGTGCTGGGATAATTAAGCTTGGGTTCGCCCAAGTTTAAAAGGTTGGCTGATCCGGCAGCATTTTTCATCCAACCGCTTGTGTTGCAGTATGAATTGTAATAATCAGCCCATCCGAAATAATATATACGCCCTGTCCGTATATAACCCACCGTAAAATTCCCGCTGGCTGCGCCATAACTCTCGTCTAGCAACTCAAATTCGCCGCTGTTCAAAAATAAATCTCGGACTAATGCAACCTGGGCGGGAATGTCATCTTTTGTTGTAATCGTTATACTATGGCTCTGGATCGGCATTTATAACCCTCCCTTATTAACTCCAGGCTTCTATTTGCACGATCTTACCGGCAGCCGAACAAGCAAAATAAACGGTCGCAGCGGCTAAATTAACCTGATCAACGTCTATAACCTCACCGATCCCAGCATTATAATATGGCGCTGTGGGCGTGGCTACTTTATCCGCTTCATAAGCAACCCGATATGCTGTGTCTTGTGATTGCAGGCTGATCCGATAGCGCTTGCAGCCAGCGGGCAGCGCTTGACTGTACTCGGTGTCTGCCAGCGTCATAGTTACATTATATATGGCTGCGGTGGTGGCTGGTTTTATAGCGTCTGTGGTTACGCTCCCGATCGCGTTTGCTCCGGCTGGCAGCGCGGGCAGCTGTGATACTATAACGCTCCCGATCGCGTTTGCTCCGGCGGGGATCGCGGGCAGCTGTGATACTATAACGCTCCCGATCTCGTTTGCTCCAGCGGGCAGCGCGTTTAGTATGCTGTTTACGTCAACGGTCCCCAGCAGCCCGCTGGCGTTCACGGTGGCGATTTCCTGGGTCTGCGCGATCATGGTCGGGTCAAAATCTTTTTCCATACTGCCCACATACAGGGTACTATTTCCCGATCCGTATAGCCAAATCTCCAATGGCGGGTCCGGGCGGGCATAAGATCGGGTTCCATACGGCGGGATGATCATTTCAAACACGCTGGTTGATACATTGGGGCTAACTCCGACATAAACATAATTAGCGCTATTATTTACGAATAAAAACCAGTTCGGGCGGGTGTTGCCTTCGCTGAATTGGGTCGGCGTGTTGGCTGGTATGGTTATACGGCTCTCCCGGAAAGTGCTGTTTTTCATATCTTCCTTACCTCCTATTATTTACTCATGGCGGGCAGCGCTGCGGGCGGTGCTACGTCAAACGCTTTGAAAAAGGCGAAAAAGGCAACAATAACAACTATTAAAAATATGATCGTCAGGATTCCAGCAGTAAACAATTTATTGGATAGCTTTAGATTGTTTTGGTAGTTTACCTCCGCTTGCAGCGATTCGGTTGGTAGGTCCAGCCCGTATTTTTGGTTAAAAGATTCGCGCGCTTCTAGCTGATCGGCAGCGCTGGGATAATTGGCGGTGGCTCTATCGGTCCCTTTTAGCCAGTACCAGGTATCCTGCGCCTTGCCTTTGATCTGCTCCAATATGCTTGGCTTCCAGGCGCTTATAGTGCTGTCCGGTAACCCGCTTGGGATCTTGGACGGGCTGCTGCCGCTGGTCCCGGTTAGATTTTTGTAGATATTGAAAACGGCGTTTGGCCAGTTCTGATCTGTGGCATAAATGCCGGAGGGCAGCTGCCCGGTGTTACCCAATATTAGCCGGTCCAGGGTTACGTTGCCGGGTGTCATTCCCCATGATTTCATCTTTTGGGCAGTTCCTTTTACTTGGCTTTCAAACCCGGCTAGACTATAATCTGATCCGCTGTCATAGCTGCCATAGCCGGTATACATACCTGATTTCCCGTCTCCCAGGCGGCCCCACTGGGTTTCATGCCAGCCGATCGCCAGGATCAGTTTGGGGTCCACGTTATACTGGGCGGCTATTTTGTAGACCGATTCCAGCTGCATGGCATCCAGCATTTCACTTGCATCCATTGTCTCACATCCTTTTTAAAACGCCCGCCCGATCGCAACCAACCGGGCGGGCGGCTGTCCTAAGCCCAAGTGTAGGTTCCGGTGCTGGGGTTGTATGTCCCCCCGGCCGATTTTGCGATACTCTCTGCTCGGGCATGGAGGATTTCCCGGGTGGCTGCGTCTGCCCCCGCCCATTGTTCACCTATTGCCGCTATTCGGGCTTTAGCTTGATCCTGGGCGGCGTTACCCGTTAAAACTAAATCACTTCTAAAACTGGTTACGGGCTGGGTTAGCCATGTATATGTTCCGCTGGTTGGGTTAAATTGTCCCCCGATCCGGGCGGCGCTTAAAAGGTTTTCGGCGTGTAGGTCCATAGCTTCAAAACTCGGGATTCCCCCATTTGAGGTCACTAGCTGGGACCAGCGATCTCCCACCGCATCCATGCGGGCGCGTATCTCGTAGGTTTCCGGCTCCGGGATATTTAAATCAATCCGTTTAATTCCGGTACTTAGGGCGCTGCCGATCGTGGTCAGCGGTTGCCCGGTTAGCGGGTTGATCTGTTGATAGGGATTAGCTGCTGGTATCATGGCTGGCTGCTGGAACGATAGCCCTTGCAACTCTCCATATAGGCTGTCAAACTGGGCCGATATGTCGCTGCCAAAAGCATCCAGGCTTTGGTTCACCCAGCCGGTTAGGGATTCCATCTGTGCGGCGTTTTCATCGGATATGGTTCCCAGCACTCCGTATAGCCCTTCCATCTGGGTATATAAGTCGGCTATCTCTCCGCTGTAATCGGTCCCACCGCCCGCCCCGCCGGTCATATCCGGGTAGTATGATCCAGCTATTGGCTCTCCGCTCTCCTGGGTGCTGGTTTTGGGTTTAAACAACACCACTAGCAGGACCGCTCCGCCCAGCAAACCGGCGGCCAGGGCTGGATTTTTCTTAGCCCATTTTATCACCGGGTTGGCTTTGGCTGCTGCTTTAACCCCTTCAAAATCGCTCACTTGATACCACCCCCTCTATAGGGAAAACTGTCGGGGGTGATCTCGGGATACATCTTGATATTTTCGTATTGATCGTAATTTACCGCTACCGGCGCGCGGGCTGCGGGCTGGATCGGCGCGGCCAGCTGTGATGCGGCCAGGGTTACGGGTTTCAAAAATTCCGCTGGACCGATCGCCAAACTATCAGCCGGGCGGCTAACCGGGTTATATACCGCCTTAAAACCATGGTATCGGATCATCTCCTGATATTGGGACATAATCTAGCCCCCTTCCTATGCTCTCCCTTGCAGGGTTTTGATCCCGCTTATACTGTTGGTCCCGATCGAATTTATCAGGCTGACGGCTCCCCGGTAGTTCCAAATCAAAATGCCCAGGCCGATTAGCAACCCGATTCCAGATAAAATTTTAACAACTTGCGACATATTGATACCTCCTATTGTAGATATTTTTTCAGCATGGCCGATAGTTTGACGCTGTTTAGGACCAGCATGGATAGCAGGACTAGAATCAAATAGCCATATAGCGGCTTATCTCCTAGGGTCATACTGATTAGCAGCGCCCCGATCAAAAAAGCCACCGTAAATCCTAAATCCTCGGTAAGTACCGTCATGGCTGTAGCCATCATTGCAGCCCCCCTGTCACCATCTCAACGACATTTTTGGCGATCTTCCCCAGCCGCTTGTCTCCATAAAATTGATCCATCAGCAACCAGACCGCCCCGAAAAATAGGATTATAAAAAATATGCGGGTGGTGGTGTCCATACTCTTTACCCCCTCCGGCGGGTTACAAAAAACCAGAAAGCCAGTATTACAAAAATTAAAACAATGATCTTGTTTCCCATTATAAAATCTCCCCTAACGGCTGCACGTCTTTTTCAGCTTCGGTTTCGGCAGCTGCGATATAGGGGCAGGGCATGGATACTATGGCTGGTTGCTCGTAGGTCGGCACGGCAACCGGCGCGCTGTTTTTGTTGCCGAAATAAAAGCCGACAACTAGCAAGCTCATGTCCTTGATGGGGATTAGGTCGTCCCCGCCCACCACGAAGGTGGCACCGATAAAAGCCCCCACGATCGCCAGGGCTAACAGGTCTCTGGTATCAAAATCCTTAATCAGCGGTATCACTGGCAACCCTCCTAACATGATAGTATTCTCGCCGTACTCGCGGCGGCTGCGGCTCTCGCTGGTTGCAGTAGCTCACGACCTGGATCAACCCATTTATAGCTTCGGCCAGCTTGGCGTTGCTGGTCGATACGGCGCTCATGCGGTTTTCCATGCGGACCAGCACATATACTGCTACGGCAATCGGAAAACCTACATTTGGAATCGCTGTGATCAAATCCAACGCTCCCGCCCCCTTTAGCGGGACATTTGCAGCAGGACGATCAAGACCACCATAACAACCAGCGCCATGGTGATATTGTATGACTTGGCGCGATCGGTGGCTATGATCTGCCCGGCCCCATCAGCAGCCAGCGCGCTTTGGTTTTCTCCGTCCACGGCAGCCAGGGTTTTCAAATCCTCACCCATGGTATCGGGTCCATAAATATCGCTATATGCATACATTTTAAAACCTCCTTATAATAAGGGACGGGGATAACCCCGCCCCCTTTGGATCGTTCCAGGCGTGTCTACCGTTTCAGGACCGACAAGGTTTCATAGACATATTCCACGCTCCCTGCGGTGGCGGCGGTAAACTCTAGTTCAAATTGGGTAAGCTGGGCGGTGTCGATATAATCGCGCGGTGTCCCAAAATTGGGTATTCCGCTGTTTTTGGAAAAATCAAACACGAAAACCCCGGCGGGCAGGGTCAACCCATAATCCTGGTTGTTGATCTCGGCTAATACCCGGTGGGGTATGCTGTAAGGCATATCAGCGGTATTGAGCTTGATTTTAAAATCGGTGGATAAATCGCCATCCGCTTCCCCGCCGCTGGAATCTTTAAGCCATACTGCTAGTTTGCGGTACATATTGCCGGTCGGCAGGGCAATCACCTTGGTCCCGGCTGCGGCTATGGTTTCGGTGCGGCCCTGGACCAGCTTTAATATAGAAAGGTCCGGGCGGGCTTCCATGGGCGCGGGGATCGAAAAGGTCTCTATAACAGGCTGTACGGTCGCATCGGTCAGGGCTACGGTCATACCGGTTGTCACGCTGAAAAGGTCGGCCAAAATATCGCCCATAGTGACATTGACATTGACCAACACGTCCGGCGCTTGCAGCATGATTAGACCAGCCGGATCACGGTCATTCAGGGCAATCGGCAAATCAATTATCATTTGCACCCGATTGGCTGCCCCGGTGCTGCTGGCGGTCAAACCTAATACGTTTTTAGCGCGGCTGGCGTTGGTCACGGTGTTAGTGCCGGTGACGGGGCTTACGCTCGATCCATGCGATCCTAACAAGTTCATAATATACGCCTGGACCCCGCTTACTACATAGGGCGAAAATCCGTTGTTAAGGTTAACCTCGATCTTTTTGACCAGGGGAAACGGCGCATTGGCCACGGGGACAAAAGCAGTCTCGGTGGCGTGAGTTACGGTTATGATCCCGGAAATGAGTAGCTTGATCTTAGCCAGTAGGCGGGCTTTCGGGATTTCAAAGGAAACGGTCGCTCCTTCGGTCCAGGGTTTCGCGGGTAATGCCTGGATATGCTGCCGGGTCAGCTGCATAAAATATTGGTTACGCTGCGCGGGGCTTATTTGCCTCTGCTGCTGGGTGTTTACGTCTGCCATTCTAAAAATACCTCCCTATAGTATATTTTGGTTAAACTCCTTCAATCATTTCACCAACTATGGGCAGCTTAAACTGGGAATTAATCCATTTAAAACTATAAATCCCAACAATGATTAAAAGAAGCCAAATCGCGTATTTACCGATATTTCCGATACTCATTCAAGTAAAACCTCCCTTTTACGTACGTAGTTAGACAGCATGAATAACCTCGGTAAGCCCATTTATAGGCTTTTCCGTAACCAGGACTTTGACCGCCAGTTTCAAAAGCATAAAAAAGATAAAAAGAGACAGGGCATTTCCCAACCCGATACCAAACAATTTTTCACTCACATTCGGTTACCTCCTTCCCTTTTTGATGGCCATGATCCCCAATTGGGCGCGGTCCCATGTGATATAGTAGTACCAAAAATAATGCTCTCCCCTGATCTTTAGCTGCTCCCGCGCGAATTGATCCGGCTTTATTCTGATCTCGGGGCTGCCCGTTACTTGTGCAACGCGCTCCCGATCCTCAGCCATGTTTAAATCAAAAATAAAGAAATGTTTGCTTTCCGACATAATAACTATCGGAATCCCGCTTGGGCGCTGGGATAAGGACCAGCAAGCAGTATTACGGCTGCGACCCCTTGTCAGTATCCCTTTATAATACTCCGGGATTTTATATGGACTTGGGCAAATGCTCATAACTTCATCAATCCATACAATACAATTTTTCCGTTCATAACAATATCGAAAAAATTCATCCCAATATTCGGGCTTCATTTCATCCAGCGCCGGACGATAAATAACCTTGCATCGCGGCTGCCCGGCGGCATACGGTAAATCAGCCAGCCGGGTTATTATGTTTAAATCGTCTTTTGGTACTTCTCGCCATTCCAAATCTTCTTTTGTGTCTAGCGCTATAACCGCCGGATAATTGGCTAAATATGATTTCGCCAGGAATGTTTTGCCGCAGCCTGTTCGCCCCGCGATAAATACGCTTTCGTTGGGCTTTATATAAGCTATTGGCTTTTGCATGGCTTTCCCTCCTGGCTAAACTTTATTTCTCAAATAGCGCGGCTGCGTTTCCATACTCGATATAGTCAAGCAGCGCGCGGGCGGTTTCGCAAAATTCCGGAATCGTGTTCGGGTCAATTGATCTCGTATAAGGCATTAAGAGGGTTTTGGCTATCATTTGATACTGGGCCGGTAGTTTCCCGGTCAGAATTTCTATTACGGTTGTCATTCTCTCCAACACGGCTTACAACCTCCCTTTGCGGCGCGGTCAGGGTTTTGGTCAGGATCAACCTGGGCAGGACTATGAGCGCCAGTGATCCCAATAGCAGGGCATAATCGGCGTATTTATTGGTGGTCTCCAACTGCCCGGCGCGCTCGATGATCCGCGCGGCGGGCTTGCTGATCTGTGACAATTCATCGGGACGGATCGCCCAAATGTCGGGCTGCTTGGTTGCCAATCCAACCATACCAAATCCGGCGGCGGCTACGTATTCGATATTATTTTCTAACTGGGACAGGTCCGGCGCTGCCGGGGTTTTCTTTTTGTGGGATCTTTTTGGGGCTGGCTCCGGGGCCGGTTCCGGGATGGTTACGCTAACTATTTCCGGCTGTTGGGCTACCAAATCCGCTGCCACCACGGGCTTTTTTCTGGTTCTGGTTCTGGTTGCGGCTGCGGCTGCGGCTCCGGTTCCGGTTCCGGTTCCGGGTCCACTATCGGCGGCGGGGCTGGTATTTTTTGCGCTGGTTGGTTCGGTTCCTTTGGCTGCGGCGGGGTCAATAGGTTGATTATCGTCTTTGCCCATTCTGGTACATCCTCCTTTGGTTCTTTTGGATCGTCTATGATCGGTTCTGGCTCTGGTTCCGGGTCGATTCGTTTTGCCACATTTGGCACCCCCTTCCTTATTACTACTATTATATACAATATTCGACAAACTGTAAGCAAAAATTAAGGCGCGCCCCGTTTTTGTTTAGGCGCGCCCCACGGTTTTATTTTTAAAGCGGTTTTCTTTTTAGGATCAATAGCCGCAAACGGCGGTTGTCTTGTAACAATTCATAAATATAATTTAACAATTCCAGGTTTTCTTTTTTTAAGCGGCTATTTTCATTTTCTAACTCCAGGCAACGCTCCCCTATATAATTCCCGTTATAAATAACCCGTAATCCTTTACCCATGTTTAACCCTCCTATAATTTGTTTATAAATTCGTATAGCGCTTCCGAATCCGGCAGCGGGTATCCTTCCCCGGCTAATTCCTGAAGCAATTCCCCCAGCGTATAACCGTTTTTGCGTCGCGCCCATCGGGGTATGGTTTCATAATCGGGATCGTTCACCCCTCCTAGCTGAACTATCAGCCGCCGGGCTGCTTTCCGCTGTTCCTGATCCAGCCGGGCCGCTTCCCGCTGCTGCTGCTGCTCCAGGCTGATCTGATCCGGGCAGTATTCCGCTTTTAATATTTGATAATTTTCCGCCAGCGGATCGGGTTTAAATATTCCCCCGTCCAGTATTAGCGGCGCTATCCAACCCCCGGGCATGATATTTCCTTTATGGTACTGCCGGGATAATTGTTTTTTTACCAGCATATTTTTATAACCGTCCGTTTTACCGTCCCGGATCATGGTTGATAAACTAGCCCATTGATTGATTATAAATTCAGTATCACTAATGCGGATCGCGTTTTTACTGATCCCCTTTATTTTCTCTTTACCATTAAAAATATAATCCTTTACTCCATGGACGATCAAATCACCTTCCTTTTCTAGCTTCAACGCTCCCAACCGGGACGGATCAACAGCGCCCGCTGCTTGCAGCCGATCCAGCCCGGCGGCGTTCACAAATAGACTGTCTGTGTCCATGTAATAGATATTACTAAACCCCGCTGTTTCTATATAGGACCATAGCAGCATACGGGCGTGTGCGGTAACGTGGGCAGCGATCGCGGGGAATGAATTGGTTGATTCTGCTTCTAACCCTTCTTTTTTAATGCTCTGGAATACGCTGCCGCCGAATATTTTCACGGTGCGGCGGGTTCCGCTGTTTATATCAAAAACCTGATCCACCTGGACAATATCCGGCGGTGCTTCTCCAACTAATTCCCAATCAACCGCCCTCTGTCCAAACTTGCCATAAAGGGAATTTAAAAATAGTTTATACATTAAATCGTGTACCCGGTCCCCCGCCGATTTAGCTTGCAGCCGGGCGTTGTAGAAATATTCAACGTAATCGGCGAATATCGGCGCGCCCTCATATATGCAAGCATTTCTGATCCTGGTTATGATCCCCCGGCTGATCCCGGCGCTGATCTCTGGAGTAGTCAGCGCGGTTGTATACTTTCCAACCGGAAATATCAGCCGCCCGGCTTTAACCGGGAAAATAGGAATATCGGTATCAATATCACATTCCGCGACCAGCAGCAGCCCGGATCGGATCATGGCGGCTGCTGTGTCCAGGTCCAGGCGGTTACGGATCGTTTTAAGCATTACCGGGTAATTATTCTGCAGCATAACAGCTGGATACTGGCTATTCACGTCCAGGACAAATGTTTTCTCTGGCGCTGGTCCCATGATCCAGGCTTCGGTCCTGCCTCCGCTGTACGCTGCCCGCTCGATCGCCAGGGCGCGGGGATCGGCATGGATATATATTTCATGGGACAAAAACCGGTGCCGGTAAGCCGTAAACGCTTGTCCGGCGATCGTTTGCGCATAGTTGCCTAAATCCTCCCTTTTAATAAATTCAATAAAATGATCCATGGCGGTTTTAAGGATTTCAACGTCCCGGCGGCAATACGTGATTGCTTCCTTTAAACCAGCGTTGAAAGCTGCATCCAGCTTCGGCAGCTGGAATATTTCCCCCAACTCAGCCAAACTGTTTTTATAGTAATTGGTGCTGGATATTATCATAATCGTTTTGTTTTTAACCTCACCCGGTTTGACCAGCTTCATTAAAAAAGGGTTGTCGTCGGAAAAAGACACCACCTGGTAGCCTCTCCGTACCAGCCAATGGACCGCGCCCGCCGCTAGTACGTCATACTTGGCGTTATGCGCCATGACCCATGTTTTCCTCCCCTCCTGGGTCCAGTCGTCCACCGCCCGCCAGAAACGCCGCTTAAAATTTCGCCCGTGATAATCCTGCCAGCGGTACCGGCGGCGGCGGGAAAAACAGGCACATATCAGGTATGTGTCATGCTGTTTTTCAACCGTGTCACCAGCCAAAACCTGATCAATATATTGGGTGTCATCCGTTTCTACTCGCGCCTCGGTATCAAAATATATTATGTTTTCGGGGATTTCCACCTTTTTGGATTGGGTCAACATGTGCGCCCTCCTGATCCTGCCCGACACATTAAAAACCGTCCTCATTATAGATAGCGTATTCGATGGCGACGCTGGACCAGGCGATTAGTTTCAGGTTGTACTTATTATCGCCGTTGGCTTCCAGGATCGTCACCGCTTCGGCTAGTACCTGATACCCGTACATATCCCGGCTGCTAGTGATGGTAATAAAATGCTTTTCGTCGGATCGTTTGTGCCGGTAGGAGACGACCCAGCTATAGCGGGACAAATACGCTTTTTCATGGTCCCGCACGTCTATATATTCAACCCCTCGGGCATGGGGCTGGCGCTGCTTTGGTTCGGTTGGCGGTCGGTAGCCCTTGGATGACTTTGGAGCGGTCGGACCCATGGTTATTTTATGGGTCACTTTTTCCGGCATCTGCTTTGTCCGGATCGCCTCCCGGACTTTCTCCGGGGAAGCGCCTTTAAGCCTGGTAGCGTCCTTGCTGGAAAATCCAGCGTCACGCAGGGCTTTATATTGGGCGCGCCGGTCTACACTATGCCTATCTTTTGCCATGCTTACACCTTCTTAGCTGTTATAAAAGCCCGCCGCCCCTGGGTAGGGGAGCGGGCTTACAGGGATCGATGTTTAAGCTTCGACGCGCAAATCGAATTTTTTGAAGGTCTTGCCTTTGTTCTTTTTGGATTTCTCATCCCCGGTGTATTCGATCTCAATATATGATCCCATAAGCGCTTCCCAATCATAAAGCGCCAGGGCGCTGGATATGCAAACGCTGATCTTTTCACCCTGGTCGGTCACCATCTGCAAAAATTCAGCTGTCCCGAATTGGGTTTCACCTTCAGTGATCGCGGACAATACCCCACCAGCTACGGT
>Ga0209723_1006742_pt1 | contig 10863 bp, 10 predicted proteins | sample BiotimSIPDNA_2_FD_185750 | JGI IMG/M metagenome (GOLD analysis project Ga0209723, IMG submission 185750) | Anaerobic biogas reactor microbial communites from Washington, USA - Biogas_R2 time_0 SIP DNA (SPAdes) (version 2) | ecosystem: Engineered > Bioreactor > Anaerobic > Unclassified | place... | reverse complement strand
CAAAGTCTGTGTTGACAAAACCAAAAATCATATATTTTAAAATTTCCTGTATGCTCAAATTTTGAATATACAGGCATATAAAAACAGCTGTTATTATACTAAAAAGCATTGCCGCCCGAACATCATTTTTAGATATTGCCAGCAAGAGAATTATGACGGCAGGAAGGACTGTTAATATATGCAGATTGAAATTAACGGAAAACTTCTCTATCAATTCATTATTTGTAACATTTATGGGATTATTTTTTGATAATACCAAATAGACAATTACAGTTGCTAGAAATGGCAGAGCGCCTGTAATAAACATCTTTTTTATATTATCATATAAATCTGTTTCCGTAATCATCGCTACTAAATTTGCACTGGAGGATAAGGGCGAGCTTCTGTCTCCAAAAAAAGCTCCCGATAAAATGGCGCCTGCTGCAACATAGATGTTAACTCCGCCGCTTCTGGCCAATATTATCAATACAACTCCCACTGTTCCGGCAGTACCTATACATGTACCAAGAGCAAATGCAACGAAACATGTAAGTAGAAACGCAAACAATATAAAATAATCCGGATTCATAATTTTTATGCCGTAATAAACAAAAAACGGAATTGTACCGCCGGCACGCCACAGAGCTGTAATCATTCCTATTAAAGCAAAAATAGACAAAATATACAGTGACTTTTTCATACCCTTCATTAACATTACAACAATGTCTCTAAATTTAAATCCCCTGTAAAAGGCAACAGAAGAAAAAGCAAGCATACCGATCAGTAAAGGAATAATTAATGAATATTGTTTCGAAATGTTATATATAAGAGAAAAGATAAAAATTATGACTGCAATTATAAAGTCCATTAAAATCTCCATTAAATATATTTAATATAATTATATAATCATTCCTTAAAAAATCAAGCAAAATCCAATTGTTATTTAAATGAGTGGACGGTACCATTTAGATTAATGGACAATATTTTAATAAATATGGATTGATTTATATTTAAAAGTAGTATACAATTTATATATAGAAACGTTTACTTATCGTCATTTATAAGGAGGAAATATGGATAAGGACAAGTTAAGTAGAATGCATTTTTCTACAAGGGCGGTACACGCCGGTTACAGACCAAACGAGTATGGAGCTTTAGCAACACCAATATATCAAACTTCTACATTTATATTTGATTCGGCAGAACAAGGCGGAAGAAGATTTGCATTGGAAGAAGAAGGTTATATTTATACCAGACTTGGAAATCCAACATGCTCTCAGGTTGAAGATAAATTAGCTTCACTTGAAAATGCTGAAGCTGCAGTTGCAATGGCTTCAGGTATGGGTGCCATTACATCCGTTATATGGTCTATAGTAAGTGCAGGAGACCATATTGTTGCGGCTAAAACATTATATGGATGCACATTTGCTTTTATGAGCCATGGGTTGACAAAATTCGGTGTTGAAGTAGATTTTGTTGATACTTCAGATCCTGAAAATGTTAGGAAGGCTATGAAGCCTAATACTAAAATTGTATACTTGGAAAGTCCGGCAAACCCGAATATGCTTTTGTCCGATATTTCGCTAATTTCTAAAATCGCTCACGAGACAGAAGGCTGTATGGTTGTGGTGGATAATACTTATTGCACACCTTATATACAAAGACCAATTGATCTGGGTGCAGATGTGGTAGTTCATTCTGCAACAAAGTATTTAAATGGCCACGGTGATGTTATCGCAGGTTTTGCAGCCGGTAAAAAGGAATTTATTGACAAGGTAAGACTATTTGGAATAAAGGATATGACAGGCTCGGTTATGAGTCCTTTTGATGCATACTTGATTAACAGGGGAATGAAAACATTAGAAGTCAGAATGGAAAAACACTGCTCCAATGCCCAAAAGGTAGCTGAATTCCTTGAGTCTCATCCTGCAATAGAATGGATAGGTTATCCGGGATTAAAAAGTTTTCCGCAATATGAACTTGCCAAAAAACAAATGTCTTTGCCGGGAGCAATGATTGCATTTGAACTTAAGGGAGGTCTTGAATCAGGAAGGAAATTAATGAATACCGTTGAGCTTTGCTCATTAGCAGTAAGCTTAGGCGATACCGAAACATTGATTCAGCATCCTGCTTCCATGACCCATTCACCTTATACTCCCGAAGAAAGGGCTTTAAGCGGAATATCTGAAGGTCTTGTGAGACTATCGGTTGGTTTGGAGCATGCAGACGATATAATTGATGATTTAAAACAAGCTTTGGATAAACTGCTGTAAATCTAAGCTTATAGAATGTATCATTATTGAAAATTTCAATAATGAATAAATATATTAATTTTTAGAACAATATTAGAGTATCGCTAACGGTTCTTTAAATATAAGGCAGCTACAAGGAAATATAAGCATTAGATAATATTTAATGCGACACCAAAAGAATTAAAATGAATTAATAATAAAATATTATTTGCTTAAAAGGAGGAAATTATGAGAGCTAATGTTGACCGAGATGCTTGCATAAGCTGCGGGCTGTGTGAATCAATTTGCCCGGATGTTTTCGAACTGGACGATGAAGGTATCTCTGTAGTAAAGGTTGACCCCGTACCTTCAGAATTCGAGGATTGTGCAAAAGAAGCTGAAGAAGAGTGCCCTACAGATGCAATTCATGTGGAATAAATGTATGCAAGACTGCTCCCCTAGATTAGAGGAGCAGTTTTATTATTTCATATAATCTTTATTGATGAGTTGTTTTAACTATAAATAATTAATAATATTTATAATTTATATGGAAAAATAAAGTAGTTTTTGCTATACTAATATCGGGTGGTGAGAGTATGAAATATTTAATTGGAATTGATTCGGGCGGAACAAAGTCAGAGCTTACGGCTTATGACCTTAATAATGCTCAGGTTTTCAACTTAATAGGAGAATTTGGTAATCCTGCGGTAAACTTGGACAAGACTGTCAACAACTTAATTTCATTAATTTATGACTGCGTTAATGAATTAGGAAGAGAAGAATGTCAGCTTATAGCTGTCGGAATGGCAGGTGTTGAAACAGGAAACTATGCTGAGCTGATTAAAAAATATGTCGAAGGTGCTTTTGTAATTAAGACTATAGTATTGAATGATGCCGAAATGGCTTGCAAAGCATATTTTGGAGATAAGGACGGAATTCTGGCAATTTCCGGAACAGGGTCTTCTTGCTTTGCTCAAAAAGACGGAGCAGGTGAAATGGTTGGAGGATGGGGACATATTTTGGGCGATGAAGGAAGCGGTTATCATACGGTTATAAATGTTATTAAAAATATAGTTTATAAATATGACAGGGCTCTTCCCTTTGATGACTTAAGCAAGGCTGTTATGGAAGAAATAGGCGGCTCTACACGCTCGGATATAATGAATTTTATATATAATAATGAAAAAAATAAAATAGCATCGCTTTTTCCCATAATTTCAGATTATGCTGAGAAAGGAGATGCTTATGCAACCATGCTCTTAGAGAATGCAGGCAAATATCTTGCTGAGCTTACATCAGTGGCGTATAAAAAGAAAAATTTTAAGGGAACTGCTAATATAGGTCTAAAAGGAGGAGTTTTCCACAACAGCTCTATCATGCTTTCAGCATATAAGGATGAAATAAAAAAAAGGCTGGACTCTTATGAAATAATAGAAGAAGATATTTCAACAACCAAGGCAGTTTGTAATATATTTAAGAATGAAAAAGAAGGTGCTCGCTGAGCACCTTCAGAAAAAATGTGTATCCCCATACCTCTAACAAATAGGGTTAGGGCATCTTTAATCACCACCGAATAAGTTACCTATTCCAATATTTCCAAGTAAACTTGCTTCTCCTTTTGAGCCGCCTCCGCCGCTTTTTCTGCTTGCCGAATAAATTCTGTCAGCTATTCTGCTGAATGGCAATGACTGCATCCATACAGTTCCGGGACCTCTTAATGTAGCCAGGAATAAACCTTCACCTCCAAACAAGGCACTTTTTACATTGCTTGCAAATTGAACATCATAGTCTACTCCTTCAGTAAATGCCACCAAACATCCTGTATCTAATTTAAGCATTTCTCCTGAAGCTAATTCCTTTTTAACAATTGTGCCGCCTGCGTGAAGGAATGCAAAACCATCTCCAACCAATTTCTGCATTATAAATCCTTCACCGCCGAAAAGTCCTGCACCGATTTTTTTCTGGAATGCAATGGTTATTTCAATCCCTTTTGCAGAACATAAATAGGCATCTCGTTGACAAATAAGCCGTCCGCCGTAATCAGGCAAATTAACAGGTATTATTTTTCCGGGATAGGGTGCTGCAAAAGCAACTACCTTTTTATCAATACTCGTGTTAGTAAATGTTGCAGTAAATAAATTTTCTCCGGTAAGAACCCTTTTGCCTGCTGTTGCCAACATTCCCTTAAAGCCCTTGCTTTTTTCACTTCCATCTCCAAACATAGTATCCATTTCAATGCTTGAATCCATGTACATCATTGCTCCGGGCTCTGCAACGATAGTTTCTCCGTAATCGAGACCGATTTCTACAAACTGAATATCGTCTCCGTAAATCTTATAATCCACCTCGTGAGCTATTCCCATAAATCCTCCTTGTTTAAAAAGTATTTAACCCCTAAATCCAATATTAGGATAGCAAACATTTTCATGAAATGCAATATAAAAATATCTTGTTTTATGTAGATTATGTTAATATAATAGAGTATAACTATTATTATTACTATCATATTATTAAGCAGGACAAAATGGATAAATATGAGGAAATTGAAAGAAGTATCACAAAAAGGTTTAGAAAATTAATATGGGCAAAATTTATATCAGCAATAAAAGAATATAAATTAATCCAAGACAATGACAAAATTGCAGTGTGCATATCAGGCGGCAAGGATTCAATGCTTATGGCTAAATGCATGCAGCAACTTCAAAAATACAGTGAAATTCAGTTTGAAACAGAATATTTGGTAATGGACCCGGGATACAATGATGCTAACAAAAAACGTATCATTGAAAATGCAGAAATATTAAATATCCCAATAAAAATTTTTAACACACCAATATTTGAAATAGTTGACAGAGTTGAAGAAACCCCGTGTTATTTATGCGCAAGAATGAGAAGAGGTTATTTGTACAGAAATGCAAGAGAATTAGGCTGCAATAAAATAGCCTTAGGTCACCATTTTGACGATGTAATTGAAACAGTTCTAATGAGCTTATTTTATGCTGCAGAAATAAAAACAATGATGCCCAAACTTCACAGTACAAATCATGAGGGTATGGAGCTGATAAGACCTATGTATAAAGTCCGGGAAGATGATATAATTGCTTGGAAAAGATACAATAATTTGCAGTTTATTCAATGTGCCTGCCGCATTACGGAAAGAATTAAGGCTGAGGGTACAGGTTCTAAAAGGCAGGAAATGAAAATATTAATAAATAAGTTAAGACAAATCAATCCGAATATCGATACAAATATATTTAAGAGCATTCACAATGTGAATTTAGATACAATTATCGGCTATCGAAAAGGGAATGTGTACCGTAATTTTCTTGATGATTATGATAAAAATTAATACAGTATCTTTGATATAATTGGAGGAGATTTCATTGGCTAGAGGCGGAGGTTCATTCGGCGGCGGCGGCCGTGGAGGCGGCTCATTTGGCGGTAGTCGCGGGGGAGGTTCATTTGGCGGTAGCCGTGGCGGCGGGTCTTTTGGCGGACGCAGCGGCGGCTCATTTGGTGGACGCAGCGGCGGCTCATTCAGAGGCTCAAGCAGCGGAGGAATATTTGGCAGCAGTAAAAGTACCGGTACCGGATTTGGTCCGGTATTTGGTCCCAGAATCCCCATGGGCGGAGGATTCGGCGGCGGTAGACCGCAGAGGTCAAGCGGTGGCGGAGGCTGCGGATGCGTTACATTAATTGTTGTTTTAATTGTGATTGCGGTTATTTTTATTGTAATTTTTTCATTATGGGGCTCCATTAACTCAAGCGGCGGCGGCGACATTACTTTTTCATCTGTTAAAAGAGATCCGCTCCCAAAGGGGTCTGTAAATGAAACGGAGTACTATACGGATCGCCTGGGTTGGATTAATAATGAAACAAAACTTATCAGCGGCTTAAAACATTTTTACAATGAAACGGGAGTTCAGCCATATTTATATTTGACGGATACGATTAATGGTTCTCATTTCCCAACCGAGCAAGATTTAGAGGCTTTTGCGACTGATTTATATGATGAGTTGTTTACTGATGAAGCACATTTACTTATAGTATTTTTTGAATATGAAGGTCAGTACAAAGGCTGGTACATCGTCGGAACACAGGCAAAAAGTGTAATTGATGCTGAAGCCGGTAATATTTTGGCCGATTACATAGACAGATATTATTATGATAGCAGTTTGAGCAATGAAGAATTTTTCAGCAAAGCTTTCACTGACGCAGCTGACAGAATTATGACGGTAACCAGGTCGCCATGGATTACGGTGTTTATTGTATTAGGTGTAGTTGTTTTAGTTATTGTACTTTTCATATGGTGGAAAAAGCATAAGGAGCAAAAAAATTTGGAAGCAAAAAGAAGGGAAGAAATGCTAAATACCCCTCTTGAAAGGTTTGGTACAACAGAAGCGGAAGACCTGATGAAAAAATATCAGGATGATAATGAACAATAATCTGCCAAAAGGCAGGGTTAAATTAAAAGGAGGAAGAAATGGCTATATTAGAAAGATTTGGAGATATTATCAAGGCAAACATAAATGTATTGCTGGAAAAAATGGAAGACCCGGAAAAAATGATTGACCAGTACTTGGAAGATATGATGAAAGATCTTGCAGAGGTAAAACAAAGCACGGCAGAAGTTATAGCTGAAGAAACACGTACAAAGAGATTAGTTGAGCAAAATGAGGCAGAAGTTGCGAAGTATAACGAATTTGCCAAGAAAGCCTTAGTTGCCGGTAATGAGGATGATGCTAGAACATTTATTAACAAAAAACAAGAACTGGAAAATGCGGGAGCAGGACTAATGACTGCTTATGCGGCTGCTCATGAAAATGCAATTAAAATGCGACAGATGCATGATAAGTTAACTGCAGACATTGAAACTTTAAGAGCTAGGCGACAAGTTATCAAATCAAAAGTTAAAGTAGCTAAAACACAGGAAACACTAAATGAAGCAACTCAGGCAACAAAGAAAATAGCCGGTGCAAAAAGTGCTTTTGAGCGTATGGAAGACAAAGCAAACAGGATGTTAGACGAAGCAAATGCCATGGCAGAGCTGAATATGGAGCCCATAGATGAGGCAAAAGCTCTAGAAGAAAAATATGCAAAAATGGGCAATGCATCAGTAGACGATGAAATAAGTAAGTTAAAAGAAGAGTTAGGATTGTAATAACCAAAAAGCTGCCGAATAGGCAGCTTTTTAGTAATTTCAAATATAAGACAACAAATAATTATGTATTTCTCTCTAGTAAAGAAAAATGACAATTAAACGTTGAATCTGAATAATACTATATCTCCGTCTTCCATTACATAATCTTTACCTTCAAGACGCATCAATCCTTTTTCCTTTGCCGCATGCATTGAGCCTAATTTTACAACATCATCGTATTTTGTGACTTCTGCACGTATGAAACCTCTTTCCATGTCCGAGTGTATTTTGCCTGCAGCTTGTGGAGCTTTGGTACCTTTTACAATTGTCCAAGCCTTTGATTCCATTGGTCCTGTCGTAAAAAAGCTTATAAGTCCAAGTAAGCGGTAGCTTGCTCTAATAAGTTTATCAAGCCCTGACTCTTTTAGTCCCATTTCCTCTAAAAATTCTTTCTTTTCATCCTCATCTAAAACCGATATTTCTTCTTCTATTTTTCCGCAAATAACAATTACCTCCGAATTATCCCGAGAAGCATACTCCTTTACTATATCCACGTATTTATTGCCTGAAGGGTCTGAAAGATAGCTTTCATCAACATTAGCTACGTACAAAACCGGTTTTGAGGTTATCAAATTAAAAGTTTTTAAAAGCTTTTGTTCCTCGTCAGTATAGCTTAGGTAACGTGCCTGTTTTTCATTTTCAAGCCCTTGAACAATTTTTTGAACCAATTCAAATTCTGCCTGCAGGGACTTATCATTTTTAACCATCTTTGAAAGCTTATCAAGTCGTTTTGACATTACTTCCAAATCGGCTAAAACCAATTCTAATTCTATTATTTCTATATCTCTTTTAGGGTCGACCGTAGTTTCAACATGTATTACATTTTCGTCTTCAAAACATCTCACTACATGAACAACAGCTTCGACCTCTCTTATATGCGAAAGAAATTTATTTCCTAATCCTTCTCCTTTGCTTGCCCCTTTTACCAAGCCTGCAATATCAAAGAATTCTATAACTGCAGGAACGGTCTTCCCTGAATTGCTCATTTTAGTTAAAAAATTTAATCTTTTATCGGGAACTTCAACTACTCCGATATTAGGCTCTATCGTGCAAAAGGGATAATTAGCCGAATCAGCACCTGCTGAAGTAATTGCATTAAACAAGGTGCTTTTGCCTACATTAGGAAGTCCTACTATACCTAATTTCATGATGGTGTGACCATCCTTTCTTCAAATTTACACGTGAGTACACAATAAATGAATATGTTCTTATTTGTTATCCTGTTACGCAAACTGATTTTTAATAATATTCATTATATAATATTAAATTTTAAAGTTCAACATTAAATAAATTTGCATTAGGAATACTAAAAAATAGACAACTTTTTGGCTTTTAAAGCATATATTTTATTGCAATGAATATTAATAAAATATATAAGACAAATTATAGGGGGAAAAAGTTATATGAATGATAAACAGATGCAGTCCAATTATATAAAAATAGTCGGGAGCATATTCAGCAATTTGGAGTACAGTCATGAAGTATTTGGTGAAAAATTTTACGAATTTTTTATAGAAGTTCCAAGATTAAGCGAAACCAAGGATATACTGCCTGTTATTATATCCGAAAGGATAATTAATGATATAAATATGGACATTGGAAATCACATAGTAATTGAAGGTCAGTTCAGGTCATACAACCGATATGAGGATGATTCAAACAGGCTTTTGTTAAGAATATTTGTAAGAGATATATATGTACCTGATGAAACTGAACTTGAAGAAATGAAAAGGCATCCAAACGAAGTTTTTTTAAACGGATATCTTTGCAAAGAAACTAAATTCAGGACTACTCCGTTCGGCAGGGAAATTACTGATATGCTGATTGCAGTCAATCGTTCATATAATAAGTCCGATTACATACCTTGCATTGCATGGGGGAGGAATGCAAGGTATTGTGAAAAGTTGGAGGTTGGAGATCATATTAAACTTTGGGGAAGAATACAAAGCAGGAAATACCAAAAGAAAAATGAGCATGATATCTATGAAACAAAGACAGCCTATGAAGTTTCAATAACAAAGCTTGAACATATAAAGGAAGAGAATAACAGAAAAAAAGATGATGAATAATTAAAACACAAAACGACTGCCAAGTCGTTTTTTACATTATATCATAATTTTTTTGCACTATATTATTTAAATGTTAAAAAAATAATTAAAAAATAGTTGTATTTTTATGTGCAAATCGTCTATAATTTGAATTAATGGTGTAATAACGATTATAAGCAGGTGAAAATATGGAATTAGTCAATGAACCTAAAACGAAGCGTGGAATGGAAACATTAGATAGAATATGTATAGCTGCTGAAGAATTATTCAGCGAAAAAGGTTATTATGATACCGGTATTACAGATATTGTTACGAGAGCCGGTATTGCTCAAGGGACATTTTACATATATTTTAACGATAAAAAAAGTGTATTCGTTTATCTGATAAGAAAACTGGGCAGTGAATTGAAAGAAAGTATTAGAGCCAACATAAGAGTGAGCAAAGACAGGTACGATGAAGAGTATATGGGAATTAAAACATTCTTAAATTTTGTAGGTGAACACATTGGTCTTTTTAAAATCGTATGGCAGGCTCAATTTGTTGATCCTGAATTATTCAAAGAATATTATGAATCATTTTCAAAAGGATATGTCAAAAATATTAAAAAGGCGCAAACTAAAGGAGAAATGAATGATATTGACCCGGTTATTTTATCGTATTGTTTAATTGGTATTGCAAATTTTACAGCATTGAAGTTTATAGAATTCGACAACAAAAATAATTATGAAGAAGTAGTAGAAGAGGTAATGAAATTTATTAAGAATGGCGCTTTTGTTTGATAAAATCAGCATATTAAGATTTACTCCTAATATGCTGTTTTTTTTTATTCCATAGATTTGATTCAAAAAAAATATTAATTGTCGAAAAGAAAACGTTGACAAACAAAAAACCCCCATATTATAATGAACATGAAACATGACTCATGTGTCATATAATATAATAGGAGGTTAGCATATGGATTTATCAGGGAAGAAGACAGCCATTATTATGATAACTACAGCATTGTGGTTAATAATTACATTTTTAGGCTGGAATAATGCATATTTAGTTTCAATGTACTTAGGCGTAGTATTAATGTTGCTTTATATGATGCTTGGTACTGCCAAGCAAGGCAAGGTTTCTAAAAAATTATTTTTCTATTGTTTATTTCCATGGGCGATTTTATGGATAGTGAGCTTTTCTTTAGCAGATTACTATGCCAACTTGTTTACCGGAGTTGTACCTACATTTACAGTGTTAGGTTTTCATCCTTCGTTTGCGGCAACTGTATTTGGATACTGGATTGGCGGAATGTTAACGTTGACATTAATGTATATGACATTTAAAGATGAGTGGATGTCTCAAGAATATTGGGATGATTTTACCAAAAAAATTAAAGAAATTGATAAAATTGAAGAGCCGGAAG
>Ga0209723_1006740_pt1 | contig 10865 bp, 3 predicted proteins | sample BiotimSIPDNA_2_FD_185750 | JGI IMG/M metagenome (GOLD analysis project Ga0209723, IMG submission 185750) | Anaerobic biogas reactor microbial communites from Washington, USA - Biogas_R2 time_0 SIP DNA (SPAdes) (version 2) | ecosystem: Engineered > Bioreactor > Anaerobic > Unclassified | place... | reverse complement strand
CAACCAGGCTATATGGACTGAGGTAACTAAGGAACTTATAGCTCAACAAACCGAACCAAAAGCAATCTATGTTGATTTATTACCTGTATTTGAAGGACACTATGAGGAATATTTTTCGGAAGGTGGATTTTTTGGGGGGAAGGACTACCTCCACCCTAACCTGGCTGGTAGTAAAGCAGTAGCTAAAGCGTTCTGGGATGCACTGAAAGCAGATGATTATGCTTTTTTCGATACTACCGGAACGGTTTCTATATCTAAACAGACTATTAACAACAACAAGGTCGTATCTGGTCATATTCTTGGCCAGGTAATGAAAAACGGCAATCTATCTGTGTCATTATCTGTTGATCAACCTTCAGATATCAAACTTAGACTGACAACAGCTTCCGGTCGCAGTGTATTTACAGCTCAGAGACATGCTGCAGTTAGCGGAAAACAGGATGTGGTATTTCAGACTGGTAGACTCGCACGCGGAGTATATTGCTGTGAAATCAGGACTGGCAAACAGATTAGTCAATCAACATTGCTTGTCCACTGATTGTAAAAATTAATAGTCCGGTATCTGAGGGCGATTGTCCCCTTTTTGCATCGGAGCTTAAAGGGGAAGAGTCGACTCTGATGGCAACTATTCAATCATTAAACCGGATGGCAGTAATGCCAATTCCGGTTTAATTAAACTTAAACCTAAATCGGACGATTCATCGTCAATTAATCGTCCGAATCAGGTTAAAGGCTGTCGTTGAACAAGGGGATTCTGGAACTTTTATCTTACCAACCCTCTCCGGTTAAGGTTGCGGTTGCTGTAATGAAAAGATTTCCTGTAGATCCCGATCCTGTGTGGCATAAAAAACTGTTCGAACCCCGGGTGACAGATTTTTACTCGGGCTGGCCCTGGAAATATTTCACTGTGCAGGTGATTATAAAGCATGCTGGTAAATGTCATTAAATGGTGAGGTAGTAATGAATAAATATTGTCAAGTACTATTTTTCTCTGCCATACTCTTCATAAAATGTTCTAATGAGAATAACGGCAACCCAATCGTTCCTCCACCTGAGGTGTTGACTAAAGAAGGTACTATATCGAATGAAGAGGCATGGTCGGAGGCAGACAAAATTTATCGGATCGCAGGTGATTGTTCAATTGAATCCCAGGTAACCTGGGGAGAAGGAATTGAGGTCATCATTGATCCCGGCACAGTCTTAGGCGTTGGTAATAATGGTATCCTGACCATCGAAAAAGGTGTTACGGTAAAATTGTGTGATGAATCCCATATCGAGGTGGGTATGAATTCGCAGGGAACGCTTAAAGCAAACGGATCGGCTGACTCCCCGGTAGTATTTAAAGCTGATACGGGTGTGCAGGCGTGGGGTTCATCTCAGGGCGGAGGGATTATTTTAGGTGATTCCGCGAAAAATATTCTTTTAAACTATTGTACTGTCTCAGAGGCAACATCAGGCATAAATGTCAAGGCTGGATCTCCGGTTATTACCAATTGCAAAGTGACCTCCTGCATAGGTAATGGCATTTACTTTGATAGTACAGCCGGGCCTGATGATTCCTTAACATTCACTAACAACACGATTTCCGACTGTGGCGGGTATCCTCTGACTTTACCTGCAGATAAACTGGGAAATCTCTCTGAAAAGATTACTTTCTCAGGATTTAATAAAGAGAATAACGGAATCCATATACTGGGAGCACTTGTTAAAAATGAAGCTGCAGTCTGGAGAAAAAGGGATCTGCCTTACATTTTCAGCCAAACGACAGTGATCGGCTCTTTTTCGTCAGGAGCAAGCAGTGTAACCATAATGCCCGGTGTTGTATGTAAATTCGAAACGAATGCCGGTATCAGAATCGGTGATCCATGTTTTGGCGTCGGAATACTGATTGCCAAAGGTACCCCTCAAGACTCTATATTTTTCATTAACAGTTCCCCTGATGTTATATGGGGAGACAGTAGCGCAGGCATATGGATAGGGCCTGAATCACCGGTAAACACTATATTTGAATACTGTTCAATACGAAACGCTACAACAGGAATTTGTGCATCAGGAACACGGGTTAACATTTCGAATTGCCGGGTCACCGGTTGCACTTCCAATGGGATAACCTTTTTAAATGCAAGCCCCGTTGATTCTATGTCATTCAGGGATAATTTTTTTGTTAAAAATACCGGTTATGGAATCAGCATTTCTGCCTACCAGCTTTCTAATCTTTCCGGTACCGGAAGTGTAGCTGACAATGGTAAAGGTGGTGTATATGTCAGTGGTGAAACCGTTTGGCAGAGCGGAACATGGAAAAAACATGATGCGCCATACATTGTAGATGGAATACTTGACATTAGTGGCTTTAATGGTGTTGAAATAAACATTCATCCAGGTACAGTGTTTCATTTTTTACCTGGTGCTTATATTGATGTGGGAAAAGAAAACCCCGGAGCGTTAATTGCCAGTGGTTCAGATAATTTACCTATAATATTTGATTCCTATGATCAGGATGAGTACTGGGGTGCTGATGAAGACGGGATTACTGGCGGTATAAGAATCGGAAAAAATGCAGATGTGAAAACAGAACTGAAATACTGTAAGGTAAACAAAGCCACCAGTGGTGTTTATGTTGATGCAAGCGTAAAAGTTGAAAACTGCAGTTTTAAAAACAACCGGGAGTATGGTATAGTTATCGACAAAAATGCCAATCCCGAATTAATCTCAGGGAATACATATTCCAATAACGGCAAAGATTCCCTATTGATCATTCAGTAATTTCATTACACCTCTTCCATATTAAGCAAAACCGGTTTGCAAATCTATCAAACCGGTTTTCTCTAACCTTTTGATCATAAATTAAGTAGTTTTAGATATGTGGAAATCAGGAAACATAAATTTATACCTGAATCAAACGATTGATTTCGATAAGCTTACCGCAGAAAAGGTTGTATGTCTGTGAAGGTCATATCTACCTTTCACCGTTATCGTTGTTGTTATCGTTGTTGTTATCGTTGTCGTTATCGTTGTCGTTATCGTTGTCGTTATCGTTGTCGTTATCGTTGTCGTTATCTTAATCGTTCGCGAAGGAATATTAAACCTTCTGGATCTGATTCTTTTGCCAATGTACGCGAAAAAGACTCGTGTAAAGGAAATCGTCTCCGATTCAAGCCACAAATCCCGGACAGATTTTATCAGTGACTCTGGTATTTGAAAGAAAAATCAAACAGAAATCTCTAAACTAATAAAGTTTTTTTATCTTTTTCCAGCCAACAAGTTTAAAAAACCAGTTGTTATCTGCTGAATTGATTATATTAAATATGATTAATAAGTGTTCGTGATTATTTAAAAATAATTGTTACCATATCAAAATTTATCCTTTAGGGAGGTAAAATGTTGTTGATAAGACTATTGCGAATCCAGATCGCTGTTTTATGCTTATTCTCTTCATTATTTGCATTATCCGGTACTGGTGGTACGCCACTTGGAGGAATGGGTACAGGGTATGTCGTTTTTGATGGACACAAGTTTTCTGTAAGCGGTAAACTACCCCCCGCAGCTGCGGATAAAGATGAAGATCGAATCTCTTTAAGCGGTTTCCATTTCTTCGCCGGCGGGACATCCGAATCCCAGAAGAGGGCGGTTTCTGAAGATGCAAAATGTCCTTTGCAGACTGCTGATTTTGGTACAATCGGCGGTATCAAATTTACTTTGGATGCCTTTGGTCCGTATCTTCCTGGTGAAGGTACAGAAAATTATCAGCTTGCAACATCTCCGCTTGCATTTTTCGATATTACAGCGGTTAACAGCGGCACAGAAGCGGTAGATGCTGCAGTGGCATTGGAGTTTGCCAATGGTGGTCTCCTTGGTGGAGCAAACAGTGGAAAAGTTGAAAGCGGAAACAAGGCGATAAGCTTTCCAGGTTCACCCGATAATGCATATCTGGCTGTTGATTGTGACGGCACATCACCGAGTTTCAGTGCCGGTGCAGTAGGTTCATTTTCTAATGACGGCAGCCTGTCAAATTCGGATGGCAACCTGGTTGCAGCCAAATGCAATATACCTGCAGGGGAAACGGTTCATTTCAAATTTGTTCTGGCATGGTACCGTACCTATGATAATGAAAATTATTATTATCATAATTTTTATGAAAACTCAAAGGAAGCTGCCGATTTTGGATTATCGAAATTCGATGCTGTCAGGGACGGCATTACTTCTTTTGTCGATCGTGTCATGGCATCAAATTTTCCCGAATGGTACAAAGATCGTTTGCTCAACAATACCTATCCTCTTATCCACAACTCGGTATGTGCAAAAGACGGCCGTACAGCATTCTGGGAAGGCAATTACGGAATTATCGGAACAGTAGACCAGGGACAACATGCAGCGGTCTTTTATACATTCAACTGGCCCAGTGTCCAGTGGCATGAGCTTCAGTACTGGGCTCGGCAGCAAAAATCGAGTGGACAGATTCATCATGATTTTAATCAGGGAACACAAAGTTTTTCTAAAGGTTCTACAAACTACAATCGTCATTTACTAGACTGGGATGATACAGACCACCCTGACTACTGGTGGTTTTCGAACACCGATACCTGGGCAGATCTTAACTGCATGTTTATTTTCAAGGCTTATGAGCTTATGCTTGCAACCGGAGATTTAGATTCGCTCCAAAAAAGCTGGACCGCACTTAAAAAAGCTGGAGAAAGATTGCTTTCGCAATGCGGCAATGGTTCAAAGCTCCCTCTTCAAAGCCACAGTACATACGACAGATGTAATGGTGCGGCAGATGCAACCGGATCAAATTGCAGTTTGACTCCGGAATACAATGGAGGTCTGGCAATAACCACGTATCTCGCTATGTCCGAAATGGCTAAATTTATTGGCGATGATCAATTATCCGATACATACTATGGATACTTTGAACAGGCAAAACAAGAGTATAAACAGAAGTACGGCAACTCAAGTGACTATGGTGTAAATGCATCCGCACCAAACAGCGGACGCTTTCCTGAAGGGCATATTGCAGGGTACAGTTGGGCTAACTACTTTTGCCTTGAACCGATAATGGATGCAGATTTTATTACTAAAACCGTAAAAAAAATGCGGGATAAACAGAAAACCGGAGGTGTGAGGGCAAATGGTGAGTGGATTTTTTATTGTGTTGATCATTATGGCGGTTCTGAAATCGCTATTAACAGACCTGATGATGCACTTTTCATTCACGAACAGGATTATGATTACTATTATAAGCAGGTCCCCCAGGAGGTTTTCTGGCAGTCACTACAGGAAGGTGATGGAAACAGGCATCATGACAGTTATATGACTGCTCCTATTGTCTGGCACTCCTATTTTCAGTTTTGCGGTTATATGATAGATAACGCTTTTAACCGTCTCTGGATCAGACCACGGATACCAGGTGAAATGAATGGCAAAATCACCAATGCGATTTTATTAAACCCCAAGGGACATGGTACACTGGATTATGATGAAACCGGTGATGACGAAACTGGATTAAAACAGTCTATTACAGTCAAATATGATAATCCTGTTACCATAAAAGAGATTGTACTCAAGAATAATACCGGTACTAATGAACCGTTTGTTCTTGTGGAGGGTTCTGCCAATCCGACTATCAAAGTTGAAGGTTCCGATCCGGAAGAGAACATACGGGTAACTCTTGCAGCTCCGATTCAGATCGGTCCTGATGGAGTGAAAATCCAGGTATATGACCATCCGGTATCAATTGGAAAAGCAAGAGAGTTATTAAATTTAAAATCACTTGCTGTAAATTCATTCTGCCTCGGTGCCGGTGCACCAATTCATTACTCCGCAGACATATCGGGTATGGTGGAAATGGAACTGTTTACCATTAATGGTTCCAGAATCGGCAAAATTATGTCAAAGAAAGTTTCTGCCGGATCACATAAATTCAACTGGAATGGTAAGACTGTGGATGGAAAAGCAGTAGGTTCTGTATTTGCCATCCTCCGACTTTCATCACCGTCCGGTTCGGTTACAAAAACTGTTAATGTTGTTTCCAGATAAAGCGAACTTTACAAATATCTTTTCGACAAAAGGCTTTTGCGTTTCAGCAAAAGCTTTTTTTACTATATAAAGATAATATTACACGCCGAGCGCACAAGCCGGATTGCAAAGGCGCAGCCGAGCATGTGAATTCAGGTGAACCGGCAGTCCGAATTCTTGTCTAATAAAAAGGAACCTTTGTACATTTCTAATAAAGATTATTAGCAGGTAATCTTTTCTGCAACCAGACTTGTGCATGAGTCGATGTAGAAAATCTACAAGGTTAAATATAGTATTCCCTTGTATACATCTATCAGTATTAATAAAATCAACCTAAATGGCTTTTTTGTTTGATTGAAAGTACAGAATTAAATATTTTATCATTGCTTTTGATTTTTATAAACTCTCTTAAAAAATCAGAGATCTGTTGTTTATTAATCATAAAACAGCAGATTATGAATTGCTCCTTGCATCAAAACAGGAAACCTAAAATGTTGCGTTATTTCTGTACAATTACCGGTTCAAATAATTTTTGGCATTCGTGCTGTCTGTTCATTGTAATTGCCTTTTTCAGTGTGTCCGGTTTGCATGCCCAAACTGAACTTTCCGGCAGCATAGGTAAAATGAGTTTTTCTGCAAAAGATGGACCTTATGTAGTTGTTGACGATATTACGGTGCCTGAAGGAAAAAAAGCAGTAATTAAGGAAGGATGCGTATTTCTTTTTAAACCTTTTACCGGCCTGAAAGTTCATGGCGATCTTTTTGTTGAAGGTACACAGGAAAACCGCGTTATCTTTACCTCGATTAATGATGGAGAATACAATACCACTGCGGAACAACTCCCGAACCCTTTTGACTGGAATGGAATCCTTGTTTCCAGCAAATCGGAGATTGTTTCACTGAAATATTTTTCCCTCCGTTTTTCTGTATACGGTATAAAATCACAAATATCCGACATTCTGATAGAAAACGGGTTATTCCGCCAGAACGGACAGTTTCATTTTACAATAAAGGATAAAATCCAGTACGTTCAGGATGATATAGCATTTTCCTGTAACAACGAAATTCAGAAGACCACTCATAATGAATCTCAGCATATCCCTGAAAAGAAACAAAACATTTTCGTAAAAAAGGGAATTCCTGTAATTATTGCAGGTACGGGAGTGGCAAGCGGCGTGGTCTCTCTGGTGTTTTTGTCCAAGTGGGCAAATCTAAGAAAAAAGTATAGTGTAACCGCAGATCCTGTAAAAGCCAGTGAAATTAATAATGATGCCGAAGTTCAAGCATATACTGCAATAGGTGCAGGTACGTTCTCTATTGCAGCAATTGCAACAGGCGCAGTACTCTACTGGCGATTGAATAGGCATGAAGAGAAAAAAGTAACAATAGCACCGGTTATTTTACCGGGTTATACAGGAGCGGTGGTAACGGTAACAATGCATCGATAACCTGAAAAAAAAGCGCGGATTCCTTTATTGGCTTTTTCTGTAAAAAATATATCATTTATGGGAGATTTTATGAAACGGCTTGTTTTACTTTCCATTTCCATGCTGTTGATCTTTTTCTGTGAATTCAAAGGAAACATATACAATCCGGGCGACTCCGCCTATAAACAGCCATCATTTACTTTGGACACTTCGTCAAACGTTTCGGACGGAGATACGATTCTCACCGATACCTTACGCATGGTTCTAATCGGTAATGATAAAGAACGTCATTACAATCTGTTCCGCTATTCCCTGGACGGTTCCAGTTGGACCAAGTGGAAAGGAAAAGGCGAGAAAGAGTACGTTATTGAGCATTCTCCGATTACGGGGGGATTTCATACTGTAACAATAGAATACTGTTATCCGGATCAGGAAGATCGGGCCAAAGATTCAACTATCACTTTTTTCAGGGCCGTTAAACCAGAAATCACTGAAATGACCGATACGCTTTTTGATGTCGAATTGGGTGTATCATGTACTCTTCGGGTGGCAGCACAAGGAACAGGTGACCTTGGTTATGAATGGTTTTGCGACAACAACAGGATTGATTCCGCAACAAGTGATTCACTGTTTCTGAACCCGGTATTCGTTGAAGATACCGCGCATCGCTGGTATTGCTCCATAAGCAATAACTGGGGAGAAATCACCAGCCCCGAAATACGGTTACAGATACTTTTGCGGGTTTTCTATGACGGGAACGGAAACACTTCAGGAGAGGTTCCTGAGGATACTGGCCGTTACGCGATTAACGGTTTAGTTGAGATTCAAGGAAATCCCGGTAAGCTCACTCGAAGAGGATACACCTTCAAGGGATGGAATACGGAAGAAGACGGCAGTGGTGTTTCTCCCGATTCCGGGTTAATGTTAAAATTCGGGACAGAAAACATCACCCTTTATGCCAGATGGCAACCCAATGACAGCTTTACTGTTACTTACGACGGTAATGGAGCGCAAGAAGGAGAAGTTCCGGAAACGGAGCGATACTACAAAACCGGCGAACTTGTAACCGTGGCAGGTAACAGCGGCGATCTCAGGCGTGAAGGGTTTACTTTCATTGGATGGAATACACTGGCAAATGACAGCGGAAAAGGATACCTTGAAGGCGATACTTTCGAGATGGAAGAAAAAAATGTCATACTTTATGCACAGTGGACAAGCAATCCGGCCTGGAAAGTAATCTATGATGCCAATGGTGCGGAGAGTGGTAATGTACCTGAAGATGAAAATAAATATGAAGAAGGCGATACGGTTACAGTGGCTTCCAACAGCGGCAATCTTGAAAAAGAGGATGCGACGTTTACCGGATGGAACACCGAAGAAGATGGAAGCGGAACGTCGTACGGTGTTGAAGAGAGTTTCATAATCGGCGATAAAAACGTGACGTTGTATGCACAGTGGAGCACGAACCCGACCTGCAGGGTCATGTACAATGGAAACGGCAATACCGATGGGGAGGTCCCGACGGATGCCAACAATTATACCGAGGGTGCGACCGTCACGATCAAATCAAATTCCGGCAGTCTTGTCAGAACCGGTTTTTCCTTCATCGGCTGGAATGTCAAGGATGACGGAAGCGGCAAGTCATACACTCCCGGTGCGACGTTTACCATGAGTACCAGTGACGTGACGCTTTACGCGCAGTGGTGCAGTAACCCGACCTTTACCGTTACCTACGACGGGAACGGAAATACCGGCGGTGAAGCCCCCGAAGACGATACGAAGTATGAAGAAGGCATGAGCGTTACCGTCAAAGATAATACGGGTGATCTGGTTAAAACCGGCTCCTCGTTTACCGGCTGGAATACCGAAGCCGACGGAAGTGGCGATTCCTGCACTGCAGATGCAACCATTGTCATGGGTACCGCGAACCTTACCTTATATGCTCAGTGGAGCACGAAACCGACCTTTACCGTTACGTATGACGGAAACGGGAATACCAGTGGTACGGTTCCCGCTGATGGCACGAATTATGAAAAGGACATGACCATTACCGTTAAAGAAAATACCGGTAATCTGATGAAAACCGGTTCCACCTTTACCGGGTGGAATACAAAGGAAGATGGCAGCGGTACGTCATATACCGCCGGTGCAACACTCACAATGGGTACAAAGAACCTGACACTCTATGCTCAGTGGAGCACGAACCCGACCTTTACCGTTACGTATGACGGAAACGGGAATTCCGGTGGAACAGTCCCCGTTGACGGTACAAATTATGAGGAGGGCACGTCTGTTACGATCAAGGGAAATACCGGTAATCTGGCGAAAACCGGTTTTACATTCGCCGGATGGAATACCGCGGCTGACGGTTCGGGAACTGGGTATAATCCGGCAGCGACACTTGAAATGGGTTCCAGGAATCTTACCTTATATGCTCAGTGGACACTAATCCCTACCTATACTGTTTTGTATGACGGAAATGGTAACACGAATGGAACGGTGCCTTCAGATGCTATTGATTATGAAGAAGGTACAACCGTGACAGTCAAGGCGAATACCGGAGATCTGGCACGCGGTGGTTATACCTTTACCGGTTGGAACACCGCGGCGGACGGGTCGGGTACGGATCGTGCTCCTGAAGCTACGTTCGAGATGGGTTCGGCGGATGTTACCTTATATGCCAGGTGGTCACAGAATCCGGTATATAATGTGATTTATGATGGCAACGGCAGTACCGGTGGATTCATACCAACCGATGAAAATAATTATGAGCAGGACATGGAGGTGACGGTACTTGGTGCGGGGAATCTGACAAGAAACGGTTATTCATTTACAGGGTGGAATACCGCCGGTGATGGTTCCGGAACGGCATATGCCGCTGATGAAACTTTCGCTATGGGAACGGATGACGTGACCTTATATGCGATGTGGGACGCGAATGAGAATTCAATCACCTTCAACAAGAATGATGATTCCGCCACAGGAACAATGTCCGCGCAGAGCCTCGCTTACGGTTCAACGGCTAACCTTATGTTGAACTTATTCACAAAAGCGGGCTGGACGTTTGAAGGGTGGGCAACCAGTGCTGCTGGAACGGTTGAATATTCAGATGGTGATGAATATGCCATGGGAGAATCCAGTGTCACTTTGTATGCGATATGGAGTGCGAATACCTACACAATTACCTTCAATAAAAATGATGTTTCCGCGACCGGTACCATGGAACCGCAGAACATTGCATGCGGATCGGCTGCATCTCTTACGGGTGTCGGATTTTCGAAACCGGGTTGGAATTTTACCGGGTGGGCGACCAGTGCTACCGGATCGGCGGTGTATGCGGATGCTGTGAGTTATACGATGGGGCCGGGTAACATGACACTTTACGCTGTATGGGACGCGAATGCCAATACCATTACTTTTGATAAA
>Ga0209723_1006736_pt1 | contig 10872 bp, 10 predicted proteins | sample BiotimSIPDNA_2_FD_185750 | JGI IMG/M metagenome (GOLD analysis project Ga0209723, IMG submission 185750) | Anaerobic biogas reactor microbial communites from Washington, USA - Biogas_R2 time_0 SIP DNA (SPAdes) (version 2) | ecosystem: Engineered > Bioreactor > Anaerobic > Unclassified | place... | reverse complement strand
GATAGGAGTACGAAGCTCGTGGGAAATATTAGAGACAAAATCGCGCCGAATAATTTCTAATTTGTGGGTCTGGGTCAGGTCCTCAAAAAGGAGCTTTGCACGTCCTGGCAAATCTTTTTCAAGATCGATCCCCGTTATCTGTAAATATTTATGCTCGGTACCCATTTCAATCGTGATCGTTTCAGAACCACCGTCCTTGATTTTTTCCCACACCTCACCCAGGCTATAATGGTGCATCATCTCATTCACAGAACGACCGATTGCCTCGTTATTTTTAATTTTGAAGAGTTTTTCTGCTGCTGTGTTGAGCAATTCCACACTTCCACTGTCGTTTACGATCAACACACCGTCAGTCATATGGTCGAGAACTGCGGATAGCATAGCTCGTTCTTTGTTTAAGGCATTGAATTGCTCTTCAGTCTGACATGCAGTTTTTTGGAGGGCTTCAGCCAATTCCTGCATCTCCGGCACGTCACTGATATCTTCCGGAATCCTTATTTTCTGGAATCGTCCTTCGCCCAGCTCTTTAGCAGCATCAGTAAGGGCTACAAGGCTTGTGAGATGCTTGTTTGTATAATAGAAATTGACGAGTAAACCGACAACCAGACCAATTGTCAAAATCAAATAAAACAACGAGAAAAGCGGGATGAAATTGACATCCCCCGAAATTGATGCGTGTTGTTGAACAGCGTTTTCTACCGAAGGGTATAAAAAGAAGAATGCCACCAGACTCAGAACAAGGATTAGAACAAAGGGCCAGAGTATCCGGCGGTGGAATCGCGGTTTCATATCTTTCTTTTGTCGCTACCCTTCAAAGCGATAGCCGGCTCCTCTTACCGTAATAATCCTTACTGGCTTCTCTGGGGTTTTTTCAATCTTCTCCCTCAGCCAGCGGATATGCACATCAACTGTGCGTGAGTCTCCAACGAAACCCCAGCCCCATACTCTTTCCAGGATAAAATCACGTGAAAGTACCCGTCCTTTATGTTGACCCATAAAGGTAAGAAGTTCAAATTCTTTTGGTTTACAAGGAACAACTTCATCGTCCAGGCGCACTTCCCTGCGGGAAAGATCTATTTCCAGGTTGTCGAAAGTCATAACCTGGGGAATATGTCCCTCCTGGACGGCAGCATTAACTTCTTCGCGCATCATGCGAACACGGCGCAGCAAAGCCTTAACCCTTGCGATCAGTTCCCGCATACTAAAAGGCTTGGGCAGGTAGTCATCAGCACCAACCTCCAAACCGACCACGCGATCAACTTCGTCATCACGGGCGGTAAGCATGAGCACAGGGATATTAGTCTCCTGGCGAAGAATCCGGCATACTTCAAAACCATCCATGCCAGGCAGCATAACATCCAGAATTATCAGGTCTGGATTTGTAGAACGCGCTAAATCGAGAGCTATCAATCCATCGCCCGCCACTTCAACCTGATAACCCTCTTTTTTTAACTTATAGGTCAACGATTCCTGAAGGGAGACCTCATCATCGACAACTAAAATCTTTTCTGCCATTCTAACCTCTGTGGTGCGATCAAAAAATGATCCTATTCTGTAAACATATCCTTGTTAATGATTATAGTCCACCGTGAAGCCAAAACCTTTACTCGAATAGTTAATAATCTTTTTTCAAACATACATCAGATCAATCCGGCAAACGCCAGTTGCGTTGGAATTGGGATTCTTTGTTCAATGCAGCCTGCACTTGTAAAGCTCGCAATGGTAAAATCAAATCACTAAAAGGATTTACATATGAGCAAAGACATCCTCACTGCCAGAGGCGATTTTCCTATTCTCAACCAGACTGTTAACGATCAACCCCTCGTTTATCTGGACAATGCCGCCACCACCCAAAAACCTCAGTGTGTTATTGACGCGATCAGTCGGTATTACACTACAATTAACGCCAATATCCACCGGGGCAATCACACACTGGCAGTACATGCTACTGAAGCTTACGAGAATGTGCGAAAAAAGGTTGCTGATTACATCAACGCTTCTTCAACAAACGAAATTGTTTTCACCAGTGGAGCTACCGAATCAATTAATCTGGTTGCGCATAGCTTTGGAGAAGCTTTTGTTAAACCAGGTGATGAGATCCTGGTAAGTCAACTTGAACATCACAGTAATTATGTGCCCTGGCAGCTAATGTGTCAGAAGCATAAGGCGAAATTTAGAGTGATCCCTTTTGACGAAAAAGGCGAGTTGGACCTGGAAATCTTTAAATCAATGATCAACGATAAAACCCGCATCATTGCAATTAACCACGTTTCCAATTCGCTTGGCACAGTAAACCCAATCCGCGAGATTGTGAAGATTGCCCACAGCGCAGGGGTGCCGATTTTGGTGGATGGAGCCCAGGCAGTTCAGCATATGCCCCATGATGTTCAGTCCATTGATGCCGATTTCTATGCCTTTTCAGGCCACAAAATGTATGCGCCAATGGGTACTGGCGTACTTTACGGCAAAGAGAGTTGGCTCGAAAAGTTGCCTCCCTATCAATCAGGCGGCGAAATGATCAACCAGGTTACCCCTCAGGAGGTCACCTTCAACGTACTTCCATACAAATTTGAAGCAGGCACGCCTAATGTCGCCGATGTGGTCGGACTGGGTGCCGCCATAGATTATCTCAACCTGTTCGATTTCACCCTGCTGCAAGCTTATGAAGAAGACTTGCTCAACTATGGTTTGAAATTGCTTGAAGATATCGAAGGATTGAAAATCTATGGCAATCCAAAACAGCGCTCTGCCATCATTCCATTCAATGTTGATGGGATCCAGCATTACGATATGGGCATCCTGCTTGATGCCAGAGGTATCGCCGTCCGTACCGGGCAGCACTGCACACAGCCAATAATGGACGCTCTGCATATTTCAGGAACTGTTCGCGCCTCGCTCGCCCTCTACAATACACAGGAAGACCTCGATGCGCTCGCCCACGGAATTCGACGTGTCATTCGCATGATCAGGAGGTAAGATGATCGAAAAAGCCAGTATAAAAGAAATCGAACAAGCCCTGATCGAAGATTTTGATATGTTAGAAAACTGGGAAGAAAAATATGAATATCTGATCGAGCTGGGTCAGGATATGCCCACAATGGACCCGACACTGAAAACTGACGACAGGCTGGTGCAGGGCTGCCAGTCCAGCGTATGGTTTGATATCAACTGCAAAGAAGGCAAGCTCCATTTCAGTGCCGACAGCGACTCGATGGTGGTAAAAGGTATGGTAGCTGTTCTCAACCAAACCCTCAACGACCAACCGGCAGAAGCTGTGCTGCAGGCAGACCTGGGTTTCTTTGAGACCCTGGGTTTATGGCGGCATATCTCCTCCCAGCGCAGCAACGGGCTGACTGCAATGGTCGGGCACCTCAAGCAGGCTGCTGCAGAATGTTTGGAAAAGTAGTCCCTTTGTAAAAAAATAATCTATGGCGCTCAGCTACCGAATGCTCAATATCGATGGTCTGCCGACCGGGCTGCTTGGCTTGGAAGAACTATTTTCACGTCTTTTTGACGCTGGAGTTCATCCTGACGCCTCAGAAACACCCGGGGTGGTTCTTGAAGGAGTCAGAGAACATAATTTTGTCCCCAAATCGGCATCGCAAAGCTATATGCACATCCTCTCTCAGGAGTATCAACACTATTTTCGCAAACGTAAAAGCGGCAAAGCTACGGTCGCTCGTGAATATGGAACCTGGCGGGGCTTTCCTCGCGAGCAAATCCCCTGGTTTCCAACAATTTCCAGCGAATTGTGCAACAATTGCGGCGCTTGCCTGGAACTGTGCGCAAGAAACGTCTTTAAGCAGGACGAGGATGGCAGGATCTGGGTTTCAGAGCCCTTTTTGTGTATGGTTGGCTGCTGTTTTTGTAAGAGTGTTTGCGAACCAAAAGCTATCTTAATGCCCAGCCAAGATATTCTCAACAATTTTCGGGAAAAGAATTTGCGGTAGAAAAAGTTAGAGGAAATCTTGTTTAGCGCCTGGATGACTACCCATTGTGGAGAGTCATTTTAAGGGCTTAATCGCCAAGGTAGCAGCGTATAGGCTGCAATATCCGCCAAGCCGGTTGTCTTCCTCGCTGTCTTCGTAGAAATCCTTTAAAAGTAACCCCGCCCGAAGCTGTCCGCCAATCTGAGTATCAAGAGTATGGCTAAATTGATATCCATTTGCCGTTGTAACCCTCACCCCTTTTAGCTCTTCAAGGCGGCTATTATAAGGCAGCGCATATTTGATCTCAAGAGGAACATCTTCCGAAGACAGCGCTTCATCATCCACCATGTACATGATCGGGTTCGTCCAGCCAGACATCAGACAACCACCTGGTTTAAGCACTCGGTAAGCCTCCCGCCAGACGTGTTCAATATCTTCAACATAACAATTCGAAACCGGATGAACAATAAAATCAAAAAAGTTATCGGGAAAAGGAAACTGGATGGTCATATCAGCCTTGACCAGGTTGATCGAATAGTCTTCGCGTCGGGCGACCATCCGGTCAGATTGCAGCTGTTGATCTGACATGTCCAAAATCGTGACTTCATAACCATGCGCTGTCAGTTCCGGTCCCTGCTGACCTCCCCCGCTTGCCAAGCCCAACACGCGCTTGCCCAGACCCTCAAACCACCACGAAGGAGCTTCTTTTATCGGAGTTAGAATCAGGTTAATATCGTTGGTTTTTGCCCTGGCAAACTGCTCGGGGGTATAGGGCCGCGTCCAGACAGAACCTTCCTGGCTCCATTGGTCCCAGGTTTTAGCGTTAAAATTGCTGACACCACTCATAACAAAACCTTTTACGGCAAGGGGACACCGAGATTAGTCAGTTCATCTTCAGCCACCCACCAACCGGGGTGCCAGTACAGGGCCCGCCTAAAACTGGCGATGGCATCATCCCGCAAGCCTAACTTCACCTCGGCTCTGCCTTTCCATACCCAGCTCTCGGGCAGGGCATCTTCTTTGGCTTCGGTCAGTGTCTGCTTCGCCAGGCTCAAAACATCCTGATAGCGTCCCATATTGTAATAGGCAAAGAACGGCCCGGTCTGATACCAGAGCATTCGCCAGGGTCGATCTTTTTCAGGTAAAGTCGCGTATACATTGAAAGCTTCGTCGAATGATTGTGCGGCTCCCCATGAATCTTGCAATTCCACCATCAGCGAACCACGGGAGTACCAGGCAAAGAAAAGCTCAGTACCAGAGTTATTAAACAAATTAGCCTGCACCTGGTCAAAAGCATATTCCTTGTTATATTCCGCATCCATCTGTGGGCCTAAAATATCATAGACTTCCTGGGCACGCTCATTCGGAAAAACCACCAGGTAAATTTTGTCGAACTGAGCCCAGAATTTATCAATTTCTTCGTATTTCAACTTGATCACGCCCAGATATGTGTCCGGGATGGTAACTTCCTGGGTATCATCGTTGTAGCCAACAATCAAACCATAATGTCCCATCCAGCCTTCCTGGGAGTTGATATAACCGCGTTCAATCAAAACTGGAAAACCTGAGGCTACAAGCCGTTTGACCATTTCCAGGTCACCACCATAACGAACGATTCCGTTGTATTCAGTGTGCTCCTGCACATAACTGAGCATTTCGTAGGGCATAACGTTACGGTCCTTAATAAATGGCTTTAACACCTTTTCGGTAACAGTCTGATCACCTTTCCACCCCCAGAAATTCAACAACATCGAAATGTTGGCAGGTCCACAATTATTGGCTTTTTGATATTCCACCCGGACGCCTTCAATCAAGACCGTTCGCGGCAAGGGCTTTGGTGTCGCCGTTGCGGTTGGTTCAATTGTGGGTGTAGGCGTGATTTCCAGAGTTGGGGTGATGGTCGGCTCTTCGGTTGGGGATGGTGTCGGGGTTGGAGGAACACCAGCTGTCAGTGTTTGGATTGCATTCATTTGATCGGTTTCATCTTCAACTGGCACAAAAACTTCTCTCCCGGGTCGGTTGAAGAAGTAATAAACCCTCGCCATCGCGCTTTCGACACGCCATGAAAACCTTTCTTGTACTGGCGGTATTTGGTAGATTAAAACAGCCAGAAAGACTGCGGCGAATAGTAAAGCCAGATAAAACCATGGTTTGGACCAACGGTTTTGTTTAGAGAGGCGTTTACGAAACGCCTCTTTACTTGTATTTCTCATCATGCGCTGGATTATACCTTTTTAGAAAAAGCTAAGTTTTTTCGACCAACCTCTGAGATTGTTCAGGATTCGGCCTTAGCCAGACCCTGACTTGCGAGATCCCAACCTGGGAAAAACTCCAGAGCTTTACGGAAGTAACGCGCAGCGGTGTCTTTATCCCCGAGCATCAGAGCAGACTGCCCACCCCAATACCAGGTTTCTGGTAAGGAGGCAAAACTGGTGTTGGTAATAGTTTGATCAGCAAGAGCTAATGTATCCTGATAGCGACCAGAATAATAATAGGCTATATAGGGACCAACCTGGTACCAGGTGATACGCCAGGGGCGCAGACCAAAATCGAGCTGGTTGTAAAGCAAAAAAGCCTGGTCATATGCCTGTGCAGCAGCCAGATAATCGCCCATCTCAACTAAAACCGAACCCTTGCTATAAAGGGCGAAGAACAAGTCTTGTCCATTCACTTGCTGAATACGTGCTTCCAGTTTTGCCAGGGTGTTTTGCAGGTTTTTGGCGGGGTCAGCGTCCTCACCCAGCAGAATCAAAACTTCCTGTTCCCTTTCGGCTGGATAAACCATCAGGTATATACCGTCAAAATGCCACCAGTCTCGTTCTAATTCAGCATAAGTCATACTCATCATGCCCAACAAAGTATCCGGAATCTGGACAGTTTGTGTGGAATCGTCATAAGCTGTCACAATACTATAATGTCCCATCCAGCCATCACTATCGTCGGTATGCCCACGTTCCAATAAGACAGGAAACCCACCAGAGAGCAGGCGTTTAATTATTTCGATGTCTCCACCATAACGAAGTTGACCCTTCAGATTCGTTTTTTCTTCGGCAAAATCCAGCATTTCTTGCAGCATTACATTGCGATCATCCTTATGGGTTTTTAGACCCGCTTCGGTGGTCTGCTGATTAGTCGTCCAGCCCCAATATGTTAGATTCATTGAAAGGTTTGCCGGTCCGCAGTTATTCATGGTTTGATATTCCAAGCCCATGCCATCAAGGGCAAAACTCGTCGGGACGGGTATGGGTGTGCTGGCAGGCACCTCTGTAACAGCAGCTGTTTCCTGGACAAGCTGGCTGTCTGTTACCTCCGGTTCGAGCGTGGCTGTCGGAGCCATCGCTGTCAGTGTTGCAATCACTTCAGCGCTAACTGTTCCCTGCTGGGAAGGCCCAAACGTGTTTTCAGTTGGTGGTTTGAGGCGATAGTAGATCCGCGAGTATAGATTACGAGCGCGCATTTCTACCGCCGGAACCTGTAAAGCAGCTACGGCAATCAGCGCTAATACAACAATAATCACCAGGTAAAACCATGGTTTTTGCCAGATCGAGGCAGGTCGGATTTGTTTTTTCATTTCATCGGTCGATTTTGACATATCAATCTCTTATTCGGTTATTGATTATAGGTTAATTATTTGGATTAACGCCCAATGCTTCCAGTTCGGCTATGGCAGGCTGCCAGCCAGGATGCCATTGAAGAGCGCGTTTAAAATCATAAATGCCGGTCTGGGTGTTGCCCAAAGCGATGTTCGCTTTCCCGCTCCACAGGAAGGTCTCTGGAAGAGCCGGCTTACTGACGTCGGTTATAGTTTTATAAGTAAGGCTGATTACATCTTTATATCGACCGGTGTAATAATAAGCTTCGTAAGGACCAACCTGATACCACAGCATACGCCAGGGTCGGTCGTCCACTGGTAACCAGCCATAGACTTCAAATGCTTTATCAAAAGCTGCAGCCGCATTGACATAATCTTTCTTCATTACCAGCAGTTCGCCGAGACTATAATAGGTAAAATATTGCTCAGAACGATCAGCATTTTCAGCTCGTTCCTCGAAAAGTTCCAGAGTGTAATTGAGATTATATTCAGGGTCAGCTTGTTCCCCCAGAATAGTAAGAACAATCTCACGCTCATTTAATGGAAAAACGATCAGATAGGTGCCAGCAAACTCGTCCCAATATTTTTGGAGGGTTTCATAATTTACCCAGATGTTGCCATTTACTGTGTCAGGGATGTGGACTGCATTTTTTGAATCGTCATATCCATCCACTACCCCATAGTGCCCCATCCAGCCTCTCCACTCTTCATCGAGATTAACATAGCCTCGCTCAACTAATACAGGATAACCTGCAGCAACCAGGCGTTTCAGCAAATCGATGTTACCACCAAACCTGAGAATCGCATCTTGTTGGGTATGCTCCTGCACATAGTTCAGCATTTCCTGGGGCGTGACATTGAGGTCTTCGAGGCGGGGTTTGACAACCTGCTCGATGTCCGTCTGTTCACCGACCCACCCCCAATAACGCAGGTTTATCGCCAGGTTGGTTGGACCGCAGCTGTTTAATCGTTGATATTCCTGGATCACTCCCTCCAGCTGGACAACCGAGGGTATCTGTGTAGGGGTCAGCACTACAGTTGGAATAGCAGTTTCAACAGCAGATGTCTGCCCGGAAGTTGGGGCTTGAGTAGGAGTCAGCGTGGGAGTCGGTACAAAGGCAGTCAAAGTGGCTACAACGTGCGCATCCATTGTGGTTTCGCCCGAAATTTCAAATTCTGACTTCGCAGGTGGACGGAAAAAGTAATAGATTTCTGAGCGCAGCGAGGTGACGTAGTAATATGCACGGTCATGAATAGACGGCACCTGGTAGAGCACAAAAAGGATGGCGATTAATGCTACCAGTACACCAAGGGTAATTAACAGACCTCGACGTCGGTTTTTGGGAGGTTTGTTTTCATCTTTTCCGGGTTTCAATTCAGAAGCAACTTTCTGCATTTCTTCATCCATTTCTTTTCTCATAACAATTCGGATTATATCGCAAACCCCCGGAGAGAAAAACATTTGAAAGAATCTCCTCACGATAATCCAGCTTTCGATAATTTATAAGATAAGATCATCTTTGATACTAGTTACAGTCGGCTCTGTTTGAGCGGAAGGGCTGCAACCAAACAAACCGCACATGGAAAAAAGGTTAATCGTGTCAGCAATTCTTAATATGAAACTATCCTCATCATGCAATTGAAGCATCATCGACATTATTTCGACTAAAAAATGACGGTACACGGGGGTCAGGGCATGACCGCTTATGGATTGCTTATGACAGATGTACGGGCGGGTTCAGGACAAGAGCTTTGTAATCTCGACCAATCAGCTAAACCCGCCCTCCTTGAGGCAAATTTTCAAGCCGCAGGGAGTTATTCTGCTGTTTTTGGGTTGGGCGGGTCTTTCTGGGTCAGAGAACATTCGGATTTCTGATTGGGGCCCGCCTGTACGGAATTGGTATATCAGAAAAAAGATTCATTCCATATTGAGAATTACTGTAATCGTCTATATTCTTATGTTAAGTTAACTGCTCTGCGATAAGATTATATCCAACCGTTTTGTGGTAACATAATGGTTCTGAATTAGGAGTAGTACGGGAAAATGCCTGTTTATAGTTATAAATGCGAACACTGCGGTCATTCTTTTGACCAATTTCAACACTTCACAGACGACGCGTTGACAGTTTGCCCTGTCTGTAACGAAGTCTCTTTGCGTAAGGTTTACACTCCGGTTGGCATTGTCTTTAAAGGAAAAGGGTTTTATGCCACTGACAACCGATCTCCTTCTGGTCAGAAATTTGGACACAAAGATGGTGTTGAGGGTGGCAACGGCACCAAGCCTGCCGCTGAAACTGTCAAATCTGAACCTACTGTCAAAGAACCAGCCAAACAAACAACAACCGCCGAATAGGCGGTTTTTTTATCAAGATTTATTCCCGGAGACATGACACCAATATAATCACAGCTTGGCTGCAATACAACATCAGATTAAAGTCAGGGCTGGAGCATGTTCTGCTCCAGCCCGACCCCTTATTGAATTTCCCCCATTATTCCCCTTATCATTTAGCTCTTTTGTTATCCTCATCCAGCCTGGCTTTCCAATCCTTGGGAAGGTGATCGCCAGAGCGCATACTGCGGATGGCATAGTTGAGTGACTCATACTGAACCTGGACGCCCTGTTTATCTTTCATGTAGTTAGATGCCCGGCTCGGGTCAATCCCAATCGCCCCTGCTGCAGCCTGCGCATCGATGTTGGCACCCAGGAACAAAAATTCCCAGCCTTCTTTTTTACAGTCATCAATCATTTTATGCAGCATGGATGCGTTGGTCTCGCGCGAAGCGTTTTCATATCCATCCGTTGTGATGACCATGATTACCTTGTCAGCCCTGCCTTCTGGCTTGGTTTGCTTTTGCACGTTTATGATTTTGTTGATACCGAGAGCTACAGCATCATAGAGTGCCGTGCTGCCTCGAACAAAATATTCTTTTCCTGTCAGAGGTTCAAGGTCTTGCAAGTTGATCCGGTCGTGCAGGATTTCAAAAAAGTTGTCGAAAAGAATTGTGGTTACCCGGGTATCCCCATCAATTTGTTTCTGATCGTTGATCGTACCATTGAAGCCCCCGATCGTATCGCTTTCCAGCCCTGCCATTGAGCCGCTTCTGTCGAGGATGAAAATCAGTTCTGTTCTGTTCATTGTAGACCTCCTTCTTGATCTGAGGTCTATAATATCTCCCCCGGTTATTGCTGTGGTCGCCTGGCAAGCGACATTTTAAACACCCAGTAGTAACTGGTCAAAATCGTAGAGGGCTGCATTTACGCGGGCGATGTCATAATCTTCGATCTCCAGGAAATAGCGCACTATCAGATCGCGCATGTCACATGGACTGAAAGCGAAACCGGCACGGGCA
>Ga0209723_1006735_pt1 | contig 10872 bp, 6 predicted proteins | sample BiotimSIPDNA_2_FD_185750 | JGI IMG/M metagenome (GOLD analysis project Ga0209723, IMG submission 185750) | Anaerobic biogas reactor microbial communites from Washington, USA - Biogas_R2 time_0 SIP DNA (SPAdes) (version 2) | ecosystem: Engineered > Bioreactor > Anaerobic > Unclassified | place... | reverse complement strand
GAGCTTGCATTTTTCTCCTTTGGAAATCATTTGTAATAATCTTTCCGGTAAAACGTATTCAGTTTCATTCAGTCTGAATATCACTTTACCATTCTTTTCATAAACATCTGTCTCAATAATGTTCATTGGCGGTGATCCTATAAATTCCCCGACGAATGCATTTTTGGGATTTTGGTAAAGTTCATTTGGAGTCCCGACTTGTTCCACAGTTCCGTTTTTCAGAAGTGCAACCCGATCCCCCAGAGTCATGGCTTCTACCTGATCGTGTGTTACATAGATCGTTGTTACCCCCAACCGCTTTTGCAAACTCTTGAGACTGTTACGGGTACTGGCTCTCAATTGTGCATCAAGATTTGACAAAGGCTCATCAAGTAGAAATATATCCGGTTTTCGTACTACTGCCCTGGCAATAGCTACCCGCTGACGCTGTCCGCCTGAAAGTTCTCCCGGTTTTGCATCCAGCATATTATCTATAGAAAGCATCCGTGCAGCTTCATCTACCATTCTTTTACGTTCTTCTTTTTCAATTTTGCGGATTTTCAAAGGAAATTCAATATTTTCCGAAACACTCATGTGTGGATAAAGTGCATAATTCTGAAAAACCATTGCAACATTTCTTTTTCCGGGAGGAATAAATGTTCCTTTCTCAACCGACGACAACAAGGTATCACCAAAGATTATTTCTCCTTGCGAAGCATGTTCCAGTCCGGCTATTATATTTAGCAGCGTCGATTTTCCGCAGCCCGACGGCCCAAGGAGTACAAAAAACTCCCCTGGTTCAACTGTCAAATTGATATTCTTCAGGGCAGTCAATTCACGATGCAATGTCTTGAATTTTTTTGATAGATTTTTAATAACAAGTCTGTTCATTCCTTGATAGCTCCCCGTGTCAGGCCCTGGATAATATATCTCTGAAACATCAGTGTCAATATAACGACCGGTGCTGTAGTTACCGTTGATGCTGCCATTATTGCCCCCCAGGGGATCTCACCATGAAGACCCTGAAAAAGTGAAATCCCTACCGGTACGGTGCGGGCGGTATAATCTGTTGTCATCATAAGAGCAAACATAAATTCATTAAATGCCGATATAAATGCAAGGAGCAGTGTCGAGAACATACCCGGAGCTGCTACTGGCAATATCACATGTATGATTGCCTGTAAAGGTGAACACCCATCAATATATGCAGCTTTGTCCAGATCACGGGGTATTTGTGAAAAATAGCTTATAAGAATCCATAATGAGAGCGGAAAAATCCACGCTGTGTACGGGAGTATCAACCCGGTATAGGTGTTGATTAATCCGGCATCCGCTATAAGACGAAAAAGATATCCGACAATACTGATTTGTGGAAACATAGACAGAGTCAGTATTGCAATAAGCAACCATATACGTCCCCTGAAATGGAATCTTGTAAAAGCATAAGCACCTGAACCTGCTGCAGCAGTACAAATGATTGCACTGACAAATGAAATCACGATACTATTCAGGCAATAGCGCATGAAATGAAGCGATTCTGTTGTCAAAATCTCCCTGAAATGCTTCAACGTAAAAATGTATCTATTGCCCAGAAAATCTGCCCTTTCGCTCAGACTCATTGAGATCATGAATAGAACAGGTGTAAGTACGAACAGAAGAGCAATTATCAATGCTGCATAATAGAGGAATTTCTGGATTCTCTCTTCGTTCACGAAACCTCCCGGGAAAACTGTCCCAAACGGATTACCACAAGAGACAAAAGGAAAGCACACAAAAAAATAACTACAGAGAGAGTTGAACCATACCCGTAATCGCCCCCGATAAAATATTTATACCCCAGAAGGGACAATGAAGTAGTAGAGCCGCCAGGTCCACCTGATGTAAGAATGTAAATGAGATCAAAAATCCGAAGCGCATCAATGGTGCGAAAAAGCAAAGCTACTACTATAACCGGCCGAAGAAGCGGAAGTGTTATGGAAAAAAATCGTTTGACAAAAGAAGCCCCGTCAATTCTTGCCTGCTGATACAACGTTTCCGGTATTGACGAAAGTCCGGCAAGAAGAATTATTGCAACAAAAGGCATTGTTTTCCATAAATCTGCAAGAACTATTGCAATGAATGCCCCTGAAGCTGTTCCGAGCCAGTTTACAGGATCAAAACCGGCCATGGAAACAAGATAATTGGCGAGCCCATAATTTACATTGTATATTACTTCCCATATTCTTCCGGTAACTGCTGCAGGTATTGCCCAGGGTATTAAAATAATTGCCCTTATTACACCCCTGAAAGGTGATTTTACATGCATCAATAGTGCAAGCCCCATACCCGATACTGTTTCGAGCGGCACGGAAACCAGTATAAAAAGAATTGTAAACCCTAAAGATTGTCTGAAAGCACTGTCGTTAAACAGGCGGATATAATTATCCAGCCCTGCCCACTGCCGCTTCATGAAAGTTATATCACTTATCAAACTTGTAAACAAAGTCCCGAAAACCGGTATCAGTATAAATATTACAAGAAACGCAATACCCGGGAAAAGAAATCCGGCTATCCAGAGAAAATCTGATGATATATTCCTTTGCTTTTTACTCATGTTTTTTTATTGATTGGAGTATTGCGACACTATTTTTCCAAGCTCGCTTTCACATTCGGTAAAAGCCTTGTCAAGTTCCATTCTGCCTGCCATAACAGCATTAAGATAACGCTGCAGAACCGAAGACATATAGGAATAGTGAGGAACGAGTGGCCGTGTCACAGCATGTCTGAAAACATTCTTGAGAATTTCAGCATGCGGAATTGTTTTCTGCACCTCTACATTATCATAAATATCCACTCTTCCCGAATTCCATCCAAGTGATGTAACAAATTCTGTCTGTACCTCTGAAGACAGGATATAATCGATACAGGTAAATGCGTTCTCTTTATTTTTTGAAAAACGGGACAACCCGATATGCCATCCACCAAGTGCCGCTGCAGGTTTTCCGCCTTCAAAGTGCGGGAGTAAAGAAACACCGGTTTTATTCTTTACAGGAGAATCGGAAGCCTGATGAATTTTCCAGGCATAAGGCCAGTTACGCTCAAATAGCGCATTACCATTCTGAAATACAAGCCGTACTTCCTCCTCTTTCATATTTGTATATGTATTTGATGGTGACAGTTTGTGGGTATGAATCAGATCCCGCATGAATTTCACAGCTTTTCTGTTCTGCTCTGTGTCAAAAACCGGTTGGGATTCACTCAACACTATGCCTCCATTATTTGAACTGGCAAATTCAAGAAAATTGCAAACCAGACCTTCATATTGTGCACCCTGCCATACAAAACCGGTAAAATTTCTATTCTTCTTTCTCTCTTCTTCTGTAATTTTCAGTGCGCAGGAAACGAGTTCATCCCAGGTTGCAGGAGGTCCAGAATAGCCATACTTTTGGAGTAAATCTTTTCTATAATACAACAGACCACCATCAACATAAACCGGTAAAGCTATCAGTTTATCGTTATATGTATCAGCCTGCCTTACAACAGGTTCGAAAAAGGATTCAACCGGCAGATTATGTTTCTTCATGTATGGTTCGAGTGGCTCAAGCCACTCTGATGCAGCAAACTGTGCAATCCAGGCAACATCCATAAGGAATATATCAGGAGTACTCTTTCGTGCACGCAATGAAGTAACAAGGTTCTGGCGGCGCTGATCCGTATCGGTTGGTTGACGAATTAACTGAAGCTTAATGCCTGTTTTTTCCTCACATTCTGAAGCTGTCTTTTCCCAAAAATCGATTTCTGATGGAGCTCCTCCTACTGCAAGGACCACAGTATTGTCATTTAAATCTCCTCCACAGGAAATTATCAGCATCAAAACCGGTAACAGGAGCAGCAGTCCTCTTTTTGACAAAAGAAACATATGAGCCTCCGTTCAATATAGTGTATTTATGATTTCACAACTCATGATTATCAACATATAAACTGTTCAGACACCATTTCCGGCTTTTGGATCTATTCAAAAAGTACTAATTAGTATCTGTATTGGCAAATCAGGAAAAGGAACCGGTGTAATTTCCCATTTTGTTCCTCCCCGGTAATTAAATGAAAATGTACAATCTGGTCCTTGATTTTCTTAAGTGATACAGGGATGTCCTCACCACAGGACAAGATTCTTCACTGTTTCAATATAAATGAATTCGATTAAATTGTACTTGTCCCGAGTGAACTGCCACAAGTACAAATAAATACACAAAAAAACATCGATTTTATGAGTACAAGCTTTTTACCAATCAGAAAAAAACAGTTAGAAATAAAATTCGGTTTCTTAATTGCGTTACAGTTTTGATATAGACTACTATATTGAAAGGATATCACTCATGGCAAGAAAAAAACACTCCAATGAGCATGGTCGTGAAGCGAATCGTCCTGAAGAAATACCAAAACAGGGTTGGAAAGATATTGCAGTTCGGGTCAAAAACCAGATCTCAAAGGATAATGTAAATATTATTTCTGCAGGAATCTCATACTATGCATTCCTGGCTATTTTTCCGGCAATAGCAGCAATTATCGCGATTTATGGTCTTGTTACAAATCAACAGACAGTTCAAAGACAGCTTAATGCTCTTTCAAATGTTCTTCCTCCACAATCAAGTGAACTGATTCAGCAGCAATTAACGCAGATTGTGCAGGGTTCTCCAACTGCTTTGGGCTGGGGATTGGTAATAAGTATCGTTTTAAGCATCTGGAGTGCAAACAGAGGAACAAAAGCCCTTTTTCAGGGTATCAATATTGCCTATGATGAAGAAGACCAGAGAAGTTTTATTAAAGGGAATGCCATTACCCTTCTATTTACGTTTCTTGGAATCATCACGGTAATTATAAGCATGGCATTGGTAGTTGCCTTCCCCGCAATAATCGGAAGCCTCAACCTTCCGGCCGCAACCGGATTTCTTGTCCAGGCGGCAAGATGGATACTTCTTCTGGCAGTGATAATTATAAGCCTTAGTGTTATTTATCGTTACGCTCCTGACAGGGAAAACCCGAAATGGCGATGGGTAAGCTGGGGTTCTGTGACTGGTACAGTTCTCTGGGTTGCAGGATCTTTACTTTTTTCTTTCTATATTTCCAACTTCGGAAATTATAATGCTACATACGGATCTTTGGCTGCAGTTGTTATACTTCTTTTATGGTTTTATCTGAGCGCATTTTCCATCATGCTTGGTGCTGAAATCAATTCAGAAATTGAGCACCAGACAAAAAGAGACACCACGTCCGGAAAGAGCAAACCAATGGGGAAACTTGGTGCTCATGATGCAGATGATTTGGGAAAAGCAGCCTGACCGGTTTTTTAATAACAATAATTATTGCGTTTGATTAGTGGTATAATCTAATTTAACATGAATAAATATTATTCATTAATAACTTGTGCCCAGGCCCGGGAATTACAATATTGAATATCTTGGTACAAGTAAACCTATAACAATTCTGTTTGTTTTTTGTCTGTTTTAAAAGCAGTTACCCAAAAAGGTAAAACCGAAATGAAAAAAGTTACTGTTGGTTTAATCGCTTTTCTTTTCCAATTATCTCTTTTTGCACAAGTGGATTCAATGGAAAATTCAGAAAACATTCCTGAATTAACAATAGAAGCCACCACCTCTGATACGCAATTAACAGCAGAGATTGTTGACAGCACCATCGAGGATACTGTAACCGATTCATTCCCGCCAATTGAAAAAATGCCTGAACTGGTTACATTTGTTGAAGCTCAGTATCCGGAGGATCTGGTAAAAAAAGGTATTGAGGGTACGGTAACTCTGGAGCTTCTTGTAAATGAGTCCGGTTATGTTGACAGTGTGAATTTGATTAAAGGGATTGAGCCACAACTCGATAAAAATGCGATGGAGGCATCTAAACAATTTAAATTCTCACCGGCTGTTGCTGATGGTGAACCGGTAGCAGTTTTGTTACAGTATGAATACCGTTACAGTATAAATGAAACTGTTGATTCGATTGCCGACTTGATTAATTTCAGTGGTACATTGCTGGAAAAAGGGACCAGAACACCGATTCCTGATGCGATTGTGGTCGCTGCATTTTCTGATTCGTCATCAGATACATCGCTGCCTCTCCCTTTTGGTCGTTATATTAAGAAAATCGGGTCAATCGAGGGACAACATCTCGACGAAGATAAAATAGTAACCGAATCGGATTCGCAGGGAAGATTCTCTTTTCACAGCCTTCCTGCCTGCAGCTTAGAAATCACAGTTATCATCCCGGGTTACAATGTTTTTAAAACAAAGGAAACGATAAACAAAACCGAGGAGATTGTAGCACGATACTACATACAACGTCAGTCTTATTCTGATTATGAAATAGTTGTTTACGGGAAAGCTGAAGAGAAAGAGGTCAGCAGACGTCAATTATCCATTCAGGAAGTCAGGAAGATTCCGGGACTGGGTGGTGATGCTATAAAGGTCATACAGGCCATGCCTGGTGTGGCACGTCCTACATTGGGTGGTGGACAGGTTATTGTTCGCGGGAGCCCGTCATGGGATTCACGATACTATCTTGACGGAGTTATGCTTCCATTACTCTACCATTTCGGTGGACTGAAATCTGTATATAACTCTGAAGCGTTAGAGTCAATTGACTTCTATCCAGGAGGTTTCGGCACCCGTTATGGCGGAGCTGTTGGCGGGGTAATTGAAATTAATGGAAGGAAACCGAAATCCGACAGGATACATGGTCAGGTTGATATAAGTAATGTTGATGGTTCCCTGTTTCTGGAAGGTCCGGTAAATGAAAAGGTATCTGTGTTGGTATCCGGTAGACGGAGTTTTATAGGAGAGTTTATAAGCCTTGCTACAAAACTTGCAAAAGATCAGTTTCCGGCAACGGTTTCTCCTTTTTATTGGGATTATCTGGCAAGAACCGATTTTAACTTTTCAAAAAATAACAACCTGTATTTTTCACTGTTTGGTTCACGCGACAGTATGGCGTTAATTTTTCCCGATATGAGAGCTGGTTCTGAAGAGATTGATGAAGCCAAAGACCGTATGGGAATGAACATAACCTTTCATACTGCAATAACCGGTTGGGATGTATCCTTGTCGCAACATTGGAAAAACTCACTTCGATTAAGTCTTATGTATGCAAGGTCAGATATGTCAATATTTGGTCTTGTAAAACAGAACGAAAACGATCTCGGATTTCATTTTAGGGACCAGCTTACATTCAAACTCAATAATCAACTTTCATTTAATACAGGTATTGATGCGGAGCTTGCGTGGGTAGACCTTGCCCTGGTTATACCTGGCTCAAAGGGCATTTTTATAAAAGACACTACAGAAGACTGGTTATTCGGAATTGTTGGTGGATATCTGAATCTGGAATGGAAACCGTCAGAAAGACTTCAACTTATACCTGGTATAAGATACGATCACTTTCCGGAACTTGCGTATAAAGGTTCCATTTCACCTGAGTTCTGGAATTATCAGAAATTTAATAACCACCGAGGATACTCAGGAGAACCTTCACTGCGTATAAATGGACGTTACAATCTAAATGACGATCATACTCTCAAAGCAGCTATAGGAAATTACAGTCAAACCCCGCAGCCATTGGGTCAGGTAATTCATGAGGTCTGGGGCGAACCGTCTCTTCATGCAACAAAAGCAGCCCACTATGTTACTGGTTATGAATGGCAGATAACCGACCTTATCAATTCCGATATTCAATTTTATTACAATAAACAATGGGACATTCCTGAATTTGCTCAAGAAAGTGATATGGAAAGTGATTACAGAAAATTGTGGGTTAGTAATGGTAAAGGGCGCATGTATGGCATGGAACTGATGCTCAGACATCTGCAGTCCGAAAAGTTTTTCGGATGGATATCCTATTCTCTTTCCAGAAGTGAACGATACGATCGTGAGGAAAAAGAGTGGGTAGTATACAATAAAGATCAGACCCATAACATTCAGGTCTTAGGTAGTTGGCATCTGAAAAAAAATTATGATCTCGGGTTTCGTCTGAGATATGTAACCGGAGATCCAAAAACACCTGTAATCGGAGCTGTAGAGATGGAAAACTGGAGTTATTTCGAGCCACAATACGGAAAAACCAACTCTTCAAGAATGGATCCGTTTTTTCAGCTTGATTTGAGAATGGATAAAAAATTCATTTTTGCCAAATGGATTTACTCGTTCTATGTTGATCTGCAGAATATAAGCTGGTTTTTTTACAAAAGTCCCGAAATGGAAATCTATAATTACGATTATACGGATAAAACTACTTTCAGCATGTTTCCAATGCTTGCCACCGGCATGAAAGCCGAGTTTTAGGGGCAGATATGAAAATATTCCTGTACATATTACCCTTTTTTATCAGTTGTATCTCGTTTCCTACAAGTTATGACAGAATCGAACCAGACAAAGTCCGTTTACTTGACTTTATTTATGAACCGGCTGAAGCAGCTCCTGGTGATACAGTATCTGTAAAAGCCATTTTCAGCGGCAAAAAAATTATGCCCTCCGACCTGACCTGGAAAATTTCTTATACTGTTGTAACAAATCTGTATGGCGTAAACACTGCATTAGACACTCATCTTCTTGAACAAAATACACAATTGTGCTCATTTAGTGATTCAACTACCTGCATTTCATTTGATATGGTCATTCCTGATGATATACTGCAAAAGAATCCGACAATTCCAGAAAACTGGCAATCCGAACTGCCCGATGAATTTGTTAATTCGATTCCCGAACCTTTTCGTTCTATGAACAAAAAAACGATCCTGGATTCAATTCATTCACTTGCAAACCTGGTTAACGAAACTGATGAAAATTTATTACAATTAATAACAGCAAACAACAACACTTTTTCAACTGTACTCCCCCGTCTTCTTCAGGCATTATCTGTGCAGATCCGTCTTTATGCACAGATAAAAGGCGCACATACCATTGAGAGTAATTACATCGTGCGGTATAACACCCGGTTTTCTAAACTATCACAAGCAGGTATTTATTTAAACAGAAACCCTGTTATTGATTCGATCGGAGTATACAAGGTAAAGGGTAAAAATCTTTTTTCCTATAATCCCGAAAAAAACAAGCATGAATTTTTCAGACTTTACGAAACACATGAAACAGTTGATGATGCCCCGGCAATTCCAATTGAAAAAGGATACTCCTATTTTTTGGCATCATTTACCAGTCAAAAAGATAAAGAGATGACAATAGAAGGCAATATAATTGAAGAGCAGCACTGGACTGAATGGTACTACCAGCTAAACAAAAATGAAATCGACGGAGTGTCGGTTGATGATTATCTGATGATAGGAGGAATGGGTGATTCAGTATCTCAACTAATCGCACCTGCAGATAAAAGAATAAAATCTTTTGTTTTATGGTTGAAAGTGACCGACAGGCTTCTTAATGTAATCAATCGCCCTCAGGGGTCAACAGTCAAGGAGTTCAAGGGAAGTTTTGAGTACAAATAAACATCCGGATCATTCATTATGTAATCAAACAAGAAATAATTAAGCTTAAAATGGTCCTTTGATACCTGGGATATTATAAAAAGTATAAAGCTAATGGTTTTTTGAAATAATTGAAGGTTTTTAAAAGCGGGAGACGGGGCTCGAACCCGCGACCTTAACCTTGGGAAGGTTACACTCTACCATTGAGTTACTCCCGCGAAGTAGTTTCTAAAATATATCCTCATAAAGTTCAATGTCAATAGCACTTTTCTTGTAATCAGGTTCTGTACAACGTATTTTTGAACACGCATTATTAATAATCATCTTTTCCAGAAAACTTTTTCTGAAAAATTTAACCGGGCTTAATCTCTACACACTGGACAACACAGTTTTCCTGGTATCCTGATATATATTTCTTGTTTAATACGGAGATTCGCCAAAATCAGGAATAATGGGAGTTTAAATTGCAGTTGCACGCTTGATCGCTTATTGTTCAGGAATGAAAAATACCGGCAAAATTGAGTGTTTAAGAGCATATTTTTATTTAATCTTATAAAAATACTAAAATTTCATGCATTATTATTAATAAAACACAACATTATTAATAAAAAACTACTGAATATCAGAATAATTTCAGTAATTTTGTTTCAGGGATTATTTTTGTTATTCTGTTTTAGTAATTATGTAAGGAGAATGAATGTCTGAACGAATCTCTATGGAAAATGGTGTACTGAATGTGCCGGACAAACCAGTAATACCCTTCATTGAAGGAGATGGTACCGGACCGGATATCTGGCGTGCAACAAGTTACGTACTCGAAAATGCTGTAAAAAAAGCCTATAACGGAAAAAGGGAAATAGTCTGGAAAAAAGTTTTAGCCGGTGAAGAAGCCTTTAACAAAACTGGTAACTGGCTTCCTGATGAGACTGTTGAGACATTTAAGGAATACCTTGTTGGGATCAAGGGGCCTCTTACAACTCCTGTTGGAGGTGGTATTCGTTCATTGAATGTAGCCTTGAGACAGATCCTGGATCTTTATGTTTGCCTGCGTCCGGTGAAACATTTTAATGGAGTACCATCACCAGTAAAAAATCCTCAAAAAGTCGACATGGTTATTTTTCGTGAAAACACAGAAGATGTTTATTCCGGAAAAGAACTCGAATCCGGAACTGAAGGCTGCAAAAAATTGATTGAATTTTTAAAAAATGAGTTTAACTGGGTTATAAATGAAGACTCGGGTATCGGGATTAAACCGATCTCAAAAACCGGATCTGTTCGACTAATTAAAGCAGCCATCGAATATGCTATATCAAATAATCGCAAGAGTGTTACACTGGTTCATAAAGGTAATATTCAGAAATTTACTGAAGGTGCGTTCAGAAAATGGGGATATGAACTGGCCAAAGAAGAGTATAAGGGGAAAGTTGTATCATGGG
>Ga0209723_1006734_pt1 | contig 10873 bp, 10 predicted proteins | sample BiotimSIPDNA_2_FD_185750 | JGI IMG/M metagenome (GOLD analysis project Ga0209723, IMG submission 185750) | Anaerobic biogas reactor microbial communites from Washington, USA - Biogas_R2 time_0 SIP DNA (SPAdes) (version 2) | ecosystem: Engineered > Bioreactor > Anaerobic > Unclassified | place... | reverse complement strand
AACCCTGTCCCGAATCTTGGATTTGAGCGCGAAGACGAATGCGGGGGTTGTGAACCAGATTGCCATGCCGCTCATCGGGAACGCAACGTAAGGCGCAGTCGAGGTCAGCATCGGCAGACCCAGAAGGAAAGGCTTGAGGTTGTCGGCGATGTAGAGGAGGCTGAAGTGCCCGTCATAGAACCATGGCTCATCCAAAACGCCGGGAATCATCCAGTAACCCACGTTAAACACGGTGCCGAAGCGAACGTAGTTATAAGCGAAGTCAAGGAGTACAAACACCGCCATCCCGGCCGCTAACTTTGCAAGGTATGGTAGTGACGCTTTAAACTTGTTAAGCCAGCCGGGCTGCTCCTGCTGAAGTAATGCAAGTGCGACGAAGAAGAAGATGCCCAGCGCCGTCGGCAATCGACACCAGAAAGAGGCGCCCACCAGCAATCCAACGAGAAGCGGCCTATTGCGTGTGAAGCCTTCGTAGAGCGCCAGCATCATAAAAAACGTGGCAATTACCTGCGCGATTAGCCAGACGCTGCCGATGCTTGATAGGTACCAGAATATTGTGCCGAAGCCGAAGAGTACCGCGAACCAGACACATGTTTTGCTGCTGATCTGCGTAGTCGGCTTAAGTTTTGTCAGTGCAGATTTGGCGACCAAATAGGCAAGCGGAACAGTGGCAGCCGCGAAGAACAACCCAAACAGGGTCTGGTTAAGCCCTAAACCCCAGATCGCCACAAACGGCACCATCAGCACCGCTGGGAAAGGCGGATAAACCACATAGAAGCCTGCGCCGGACGGGTTGGGTATGAGCTCGTTTAGCCAACTTGGGTTATCCAGCAGGTACAGTCGGCCATGCAGAAACGCGTCGGAGAGGCGCACGTAGTAGTCGTACCACGTCGCGTGTCCCTCGCCAGTTGCGAAATAGACGACGAACGCGGCGGCGAAGAGAATAAGCAGCACTAAAGCGGTTTTCCTGCTGAAAGATAGGGGCACTTTTCTGCCACTCATAGCTCCTTGAGAAGCATAATGTAGTATTTTATCATTTATCCAATTTCGCTTAAAAATAGCTCCCGCTTGCTTTAGCGCAGTTTTTTAAATTCGCAGCCATTACTGGTAAGATTAAGCAGGGAAAGTCATGAATGGCACAACAGGTTCGGCGTTGCTGCAGAAGTACTGGATCTCGATAGTCCTGTTTGTCCTCGCAGCAGTTTCCTTCGCCTCAGGTGTCGTCGCGCTCGCTGCCGCATTCATCTTTACCTTTATCGTGCCAGGCTTAGCGTTTTACCGCTTCTTCCCCCTGCAGAACTATGAGCGGTGGGCGTTTATCCCCCTCTTCAGCGTGTTAGTCAGCGTAGAACTCGTCTACTGGGCAGCTCTTGCGGTTGGCTACTCTACAACCACGATCCTTGGATGCTTCATAGCGCTGGCAGCAATCTATACGCTGGTCGTCTTCAGGAAAGGACAGGAATTCAAGCCGCAGCAGCTCAAAGCCGCAATCGGCAGAATCAACAAACCCGCAGCCGTGCTGTTCGCCGCTATCTTTGTGATTTCGCTTGCGGTGCTTCTGCGAACAGTCTGGTATACTACGTCCGATGGCATAGTTTTAACTGGCGTTAACTGGCAGGATGGACCCTTCCACTATGAAATAGTGGAGAGTATAAACTGCGGCAACTTCCCGCCTCAAACCCCCAATTACGTTGGCACACCGCTAAGTTACCATTACTTCGTAGATTTCCACACGGCTATAGTTGAGAAAGTCTACGGTTACCTGCCTACGCTGCTTCCGGTGCTGAATGCGTGTCTCATCGGCGTTTTTGCGCTGGCCATGTATGCGCTGGCGCGGCCATATGGCAAGCAGGCGGGTTTCATAGCTGCAATCGTAGGCGTGTTCGGCTGGGGCTTCAGCTACATAGGCTTGTTTCAGAACCTCCTCTCAGGCGGCTCGCTGTCCAACGCGACTTACATGCAGTACGGCGGATTATTCGGGCTGCCCCCGATCTATGATAATCTGCTTAACCAGCGCCCTGTCCTAATCGGCTTACCGGTGTTCATTATGGTGCTCGCATTGCTGCGTAGCATGGATGATAAGAAGCGGCTGTTGCTCGCGGGCTTATTCACGGGGTTGGTTTACCAGTTTAATAACGTGGCGTTTTTCTGCTGCGGCGTCGCCTTTGGTATCTGCCTGCTAGTTAACCTCAAGAAATTCAAAAAAGAGTACCTCTACTTCCTGCTGCCGGCGACGTCTGCGTTGCCATTTATCCTCTTCGGGGGCGGCACATTCAATTTCAGCTTGGGTATGCAGTGGGCGCAGGAATTCGTGAAGTACCCGCCGCTGTACTATTTTGCAAACCTAGGCGTACCCTTGCTTTTGGCGCTTCTGTGCTTTGTCAAGAAGGGCAACTGGCACCTTAAAGGCACACTGATTGCGCTGCTGCTTGTGCCGCACTTCTTTGTTTTCACGCCCAACGTTTGGGATATGTACAAGTTTTTCACTTTCGCTTGGATACCAATAGCGGCGCTTATGGCGATTTACCTTGCGAGATCGCGGAGGGTTTTGGTGGCGGTTTTGATTGTGCTGTCGGTTTTGACCTCTGTTAGCGTCATATCCTACAACGTGAGCACAAGTTACCTCGGTGCAACCTGGAGCGAATACGATGTGGGCATGTGGGTGCGGGAGAATACTCCTGAAGCGTCGGTGTTTTTGACGTCTTATAGTATTCATGCACCGACAAGCTTGGCGGGTGGTCGGCTACGGGTTTCCTCCTACATTAACTGGCCATACGGGCATGGCGAACCTTTAGGCGAAATTTTCGAGCGCCAAACGGCTATCGACAACGCGTATAACGGCACCGAAAACCAGCTTGAGAGCCTAGTGCGGACATACAACGTCAGCTATGTCTATGTCGGCGGCGAAGAACAGAGCAACTACCCTAACTGCCTCGAGCATTTCGATGGGGTAGACTGGTTGACGCAGGTTTACTCGCAGGGTGGACAGTACGTTTACAAGGTAAAATGGGCAGAAATGCCGAGTTAAGGTTGCTTGGGCGGCGCCTGATGCTTCTTGCCGGACATGTAGGTGATCTCTATTTTCCCGATTGTTGTCTTTTCAAGTTTTTCGGGTTTAATTTTTGCGAGTTTCGACTCAGGGTTTACGGCTACCTGTCTGATCAGTGTTTGCAGGCCACGCCACTTCTCCTCAAGACTAGACACTAAGCTGATTGTGCCGCTGAAGTGGACGCATGTGTAGGCGTAGTCGCATTCGTCTGTTACGCCGAAATCCAGCACCGCTTGGCCCCAGACTTTTGGGTTTACCTTTGCGTAGACGAGTTTTTTGCCTTCGGTTGCGCAGTGGAAGTAGAGGCAGTTGTGTTCTGGGTCGTATCCGTGGCTAAGGGCAACAAGGTACGGCTCATTATCCCGACAGAGCGCTAAAGTAACGTACTTTGTATCTTTGAGCACTTGACGCATCTCGGTGGGGTCGGTGATTTCGCGTTCTTTTCGGCGTACATGGAATGACATAGCCAAAAATGAGGTGTATGGAAATATTAACTTTTAACAGGTTTAGCTCTGATTTTGTGGCTGGCGCATTGCACTTTGTTTGCTAGGTAACCAATTATTGTGGGGGTGAAAATAGATAGTGAAGCCAAAAGGAAATTGAGCGGGTAAACGCCGGGGAACTCGAAGAGGTTGCTGCCGTAGCTGGCGATGATGTTAGCAAAGTAGCCGAAGCATTGGAAAGCCGAGAATAGCGTCACGTAGAAAAGTGCTCCTGCTAAGCGGTAACCGTACCTGCGGCGCCTGCTGATGGCGCGATTGGCGTTTTTGGTGGTGAAGTAGATTTCGCCTGCCACTGCGCCTGCTGCTCCGGGAAAGAAGCCATTAACCAGTACTTTCTCAACCAAGTTAGCTGGTACAAAGTGGTCTATCCATGGCGTCTCAAGCAGCCCCAGAATGGGCAGAACCACGTTGCCTGTAGCTAAGCGGATGGCGACGGGTGTAGCGTAGATGGCGGCGCCTGCGAGTTGCCAAATCCAGAATCGGCGACTGTGCAGCATGGCTTTGAGGGCACAAAGAGACATAGACAGATACTACGCGTAAAGAGGTAAAAGCCTTACCGAACCTGCCTCAGAAGGCGCTATATGCCCGATAGTTGATGCAGGCCTGTTCAGTGTTTATTTTCAAATTAGAAGAAGAGAACACCGTCCTGCTACTTCATCTCTAAAAGTTTTTGCAGAAACAACTGTTTTTGGTTCAGCGGCTGGTTTACTTTGCTGTGTGGTTGTGGCTACAGTACAACCAATACATACAAAAAAGCACTTTTTTCATTGTTATTTTTCATTTCTGAAATGAAGACTGCTCGTTCACTTAGGTACAATATCTAAAACCACGATAGTGTCCCGTTCTTTCTCGCTGTCTTGAGGCACCAAGCGTAGACGCCGTATCCTAGCGGCACGATAATCGCAAACATCAGCGCCAGAACCAGCAGGTTAGGCAGAATCTCAAGAATCGTCCAGCCAGTAAGCATCAGCCGTATGCTGGTGAAGAAGTAATACTGGGGCAGGATGTAGCTAATGGCTTGAAGCAACGGCGGCATAACCTGCGGCGGAAACAGCACGTTGCCAAACAGCGTTGTCGCGATGGTAATGAGCGCTGTTACGGGGTCGCCCTGCTTCGTCAGGATGAGTATGCCTGCGCCTATCATGCTGAAACCTAGAAACGTGCCTACGCCGAGCGCCAGCACAAGTAGCGTACCAGCCACGTTGATAGATAGATCTACGCCGAAAAATAATACGCCGATCAAGAGGTAGACTGCGACGACGGCGGTGCTCCAGATGAACCCCCAAAGCGAGCTGCCCACGATAAACGTTCTTAGCGAAGTAGGCGACACCAGCACTTCTTCGAGCGCCCAAGGGTTAATCGTTTTCTGAACGAGGGTTAGGCTCTGCGTTAGGTAGCTATTGAAAGCTAAACCGATTATGAGGTACGTGGTGAAGTCCATGTTATACATCTGCGTGACAGCTTGACTGACGGCGCTGTTACCGAGGAATGCGAATGATAATGCTCCGAAGAGTGCGGTTGCGATCAGTATGGCGATGTTTGTTTTGTAGGTGCTGAAGCTGATGATATCGCGCTTCATAAAGTAGTAGATTTTCTCCGCTTCAGCCCAGAAACCCATTCTAAGCCCTCCCCGTAAGCTCGATGAAGGCGTCTTCGAGGGTTGGTTCTACCCGGTGGAAGTTTACCAGTTTAATGTTTTCTTTGTACAGGAAGTCGAAAATGGCGGGTACTTGGTCGACGGCTTTTAGCTCGAGGCAGAACCCCTTCTGGTTACCCACCACGTAATCGTTGTTATCAGAGACTTTAGTGACGGATGGCAGACTACGCAGTTTCTCGGCTTGTTCTGCACTGATTTGGTCCACCACGATGTAGATGAGCTCGCTTGTCTTTATCAAGCCCCGGACTTCGTTAGGGGTGCCACAGGCGATTAATCTGCCTTGCCTCATGATGCCGATTTGGGTACATATCTGCGCTGCTTCCTCAATATAATGCGTCGTATAGAGGACCGTTTTGCCTGTTTCGCGAACGGTTTGCTGCACAAAATCGCGGATATTGCGTGAAGATATCACGTCTAGGCCAACGGTGGGTTCATCAAGCAGCAGCACAGGCGGGTCAGGTAGCAGCGTCCTTGCCAGCGAGAGTTTGCGTTTCATGCCGCCACTGTATTTCTGGTAAAGGTCAAAGGCGTTTTTCTCTAACCCGACGAGTCGCAGCACCTCCATAATTCGATCTCTGCGTTTCTGCCTAGGCACATTATAGATTGCAGCGAAGAATTCCAAGTTACGATAACCATTCAGCCGCCAGAAGAAGCCGCGTTCACCGACGCTGAAAAGCGTGCCCAACGACCGCTTAACATCCATCTGCTGCGTCACTATATCATACCCGTTGATTTTGGCCGTGCCGCTATCAGGCGGAAGCAGCGTGCAGAGCATCTTCACAAGCGTGGTTTTACCTGCGCCGTTGGGACCAAGCAAACCGAACAGTTCACCGTGCTCAATTGCCAAGTTGAGGCTGTCCACTGCGTTGACTGCTACGGTTTTTCTGGGTGTAAACCTGCGGCTTGTGGCCTGTGTTTTGGTTTTAAATATCTTTGTCAGGTTGACTGTTTGGATGGCGTACTCGTTTTGCATGTGTTTGCCTCGTTTTTTAGCAGCGAATTGTGCACAAATCCCATTCATTGCTTGATGGGCGCATGGTTTTTCAGCGGTAACTTGGCAAAAAAGCCTCAAATACAAAGCGGCATAAACCTGTTGCTATGCTGCCAAAAGTGGTCGTGTATAATTCAGTTAGCGTTGACGGCGCAATTAAGGATTTCGAATTGGATATAGCGCTGCATTACGAGGTTGCGGGGCGCATCGGCGCGGAGGTTATGCTTGTGGGCTCCGACACCGCCAAGTCGGGGATAGAGCTATTCATGAAAACTCCTCCAGCTGAGCAGCCAAGCGACCGCCAAAAGCCAGTAATTAAACCAGACGATAAACGCGGATACTGGGCTATGGCTGACAGCAGAGCAAAACTAAAGGGACTCATGCATGTCTACCGCCAGTCCGGCTACGGCAAAGACGTAATCGTACTCGTTTCAGAATCAACCCCGAAAGACTACTTGGATTACCTCACCGAGAGGAACTACGACTACATCGTTGCAGGCAGCGACCACGTGGACCTCCGAAAGGCGCTAGAAGAGCTAAACCAGCGCTATGGCTTCAAAACTGTGGCAACCGATACGGGCGGAGTCTTAGCTGCCGCCCTCCTAGAAGAAGACTTAGTTGATGAGGTGCAGCTACTGGTTTCCCCTGAGATAGTGGGCGAAAAAGCAGTTAACCTCTTTAGAGCAGTAAAAGCGCCGGTGAAGCTTGAATTCGTCGGCTGCGAAGAAATCAAGAATCTTGTATTGCTAACTTATAAGGTCAAAAAGAAGAAGCCTGTTTAGGCGATTTGGACTTTTTTGCCCAGCGCCGAGAGTATATTCTTCTCAACAAGCCGCTTTTTATTATTCATCTCGTCCACAATGGCCTGATAGCTATTAGCTTTAACTGTTTCGTGAGTTTCTACGCTGGTTCTGCGGGCTTTAAGCTGCACAAGCTGCTCCTGGCACTGCGCCAAGCTGCGGTTAGTCTCATCAAGCTTCGACGACGTTAAGAGCTGGTCGCGGGTCTGAGCCATCTCTTTGCAGCGAATCTGTAAGCTGTCAAGCTGGTTCTTGTGGAGGAAATCGTTGATTGATTCTTTGGCTTTGCGGGCTTTATCAGGTTTTAGTTTAAGCGTATCCTTCTCTATCATAACCTCGAGTTTCTCAAGAATCTCTTTAAGCATAGGGTAGCCCTGCTGTTCCTGCACGAGGGCTTCAAAGGGCTTGTCGAGGTATATGTTAATTTTCTGTAGCTCATCGGGGGTTACGCCGCCTCCGCCGCCTGAAGTTGCAAGCGCCTGCATCTTAACAAAGGGCTTCTGGAAATGCCGCAGAGATTCTTTCAGTTCACTGTTTAGTTTCTCGATTTCCGCGGTAACCAAGTTCAGCTTATCGATTGGGCCCTGACACTGCAACTCCGTGATTTTCTTCTCCAAATCAGCGATTTCCTGCTCGATCGGGAGACGCTCGTTCTTTATGCTATCCTTATCCTCTTGGATAGATAGCAGTCGCTGCTCGTCGACTTGCAGCTCGTTTAGCTGACTTAGGGCTTCTTCAAGCGCTTTAGTTTTCACGTATTCTTTGGTTACAAAGTCGTTTAGGTTATTGTAAACCTGTTTGGCTTTATCATAAACCGACTGGGCTTTGCGCCGGTCCATGATGAAGAAGGGTGAGATGTGGGGGAACCAGTTCTTTATGTCGATGTCTGTTACGAGGAGTAATTTCTGTGTTTCCTGCACGTAGGCGTTCATGGAGTCGTATGAGACCTGCTCTGGCGGGTTGAGTTTTTTTAATCGATCGAGGAATAGGCGGGCGAGTTTGTTTAGGGCTCTTGCGCGGTTGTAGACTTTCATGTTTCGTCGTTCGATTTCTTTGCTGCTGACGTCTAGGAGCTGTTTGCTGACGTCGACTAGGGCTTGGATTTGTAGGTTCATTTCGTCGCGGAGGCGTTTTGCTTTGGCTTGCACTGGGGTTAGGACTGCGTTTGTCTGTGTTTCTAGCCAACGTTTGGCTTCTAGGGATGTCGAGAACTGGGTGGTTGATTCTGTCAACAAGCTTCACTATAGGTACATTTGGGTGGTGGGGGTTTATGTATTTTAGCCATATTCCAGCCGAATTTACCCACTATTTTTTGGGTAGCTACTCTTAAATAGGTAGCGATATATGAACACCAACCGAGGAAACAAAAAAGTGAACACCCGAAACAGCACAAAAACCATCGGCCTAATAATCATCTTCGCTGCGCTAGCAATAGCACTAAACCTATATGGACCAAAAATCCCCTTCTTCCTAGCAGATTTCCTAATCTTCCAACTCTGGGAAATCCCCATAGCCGTCGCTTTCCTATTAATCGGCCCCAAAGTAGGGTTAGCTGTTACGGGCCTAAACACAGTCATCCTCTTCATGTTCTTCCAAGGAGGCTTACCAACTGGCCCAGTCTACAACCTGATTGCTATACTCTCCATGATGCTGGGCATATATCTGCCATACAAGATAGCTACACGCAAATGTAAATCTGAGACCTTACCAGCCACACTAAAACGACACTTAATTCCAATTACACTCTCCGCAACTATACTGGGCATAGTTTTGCGAGTCGCTGTCATGTCAGCAGTCAACTACGTCACTCTACAGCAAGTATACCCCATCGGCTACGAATTTCCCTTAGAAGTCGTTACAGGATTCACGCCAATCATAGCAGCCTTCAACGCCATAGTAGCAGCATACACCGTGCCGATAGCAATAGCGATAACAGCAGCAATCCTATACCGAGTAAAAATAGACTAAAAATAAAATAAAAAAGTTTAGAAGCCCAGTGCTTGGGCTAAAACTTTCGGATTTATTTGTCCAGCCTTGAACGTTCTGCCGGTTTTAGCGTTGTTAATCATTAGGACGGCTGGGGCGAATAATCCGGGGTCGATCTTGTAGAAGTCTTTGCCTGCGTTTAGGAAGATATCTAGGAATGGCTTACCGTAGTCTTTGCTGTTAATTGAAGGCGCTTTGTTGACGAGTTCCTGTAGTTTTGCTTCGTCGTCGTAGTCAACCGTTAGATAGACGGTGCCGCCGTATAGGATAACATCGTTGGTTCTCGCCATAGCGACTTCGAAGTCTGGGCCGACCGGCGGAATCGGGGCGTAACCCATCGCGTAGCGGATACACTTGGGATCAAGGCCTAGTGTATGGAGTTTGTGGATCCCTACTTCTACGACGCGGCCTGCAACCTGTGTTAAACCGGCGACGCTTGCGGTCGGAGCAACCACGATAATCAGGTTCTCTGCGGTGATGTTTGCTGCTTTACAGACTTTCTCAACCAGCACGTCAGATGGGAGCACGTTACTCTCCAATGTGATGACTGCTTTGTCTGAGGCGTCTGTGTAGTGCAGCTCTTCATAGATTTCTTTAGGCTTCAATGCGATGGCGCGTACTGGGCCTGAGCCGATGGCGATGTTGTCGCCGTCTTTTATGCGCCAACCCGCGAATTGGCTGCCCAGCATAGCTATAGCCGGGTAGTCGGAGGTGATGGTTACTGATGGGAAGTCGAGGTCGCCGTAGCTCTTGTAGCCTAATTCGGCTTTTCCTGCGCCGCCGAGGCAGAGTTCGGTTAAGATTTTGCCTGCTTCAAAACCACCCGGGGCTTTGACGCCTGCGTCGATGATGGTTGCACCGGCGGCGGATTTGGTGATTTCTACGCCGTAGTAAAGGGGGTTATCGAGGAGTTTCTGGGCTTTTTGCCAAGCTAGTTGGTTTACGCTTATTTTCGCCATAACTGATACACCATTTTTTGGGCACCTATCTGGAATCAGGCTTCAAAACTTAAAGGTAACGCCCAAAAACACGCTAAACCCAGCATTGAGCGTTCGATGTATTCTTATCCAAGTAAATCTTTGTTAAGCTGATCACGATGCACTTCGAAAAGAAAAACCTAAGGGTGCTACCGCAGGACTCTGATAGCTTCGGCATAATAAACTGGGAAACATACGTCCGCTACTGTGAAGAGGGCGAACTGGGCTTCATGGAGATGCTCGGGTTCAGCTTCACCTACTTCTATACCAAACAGAGGATTCTCTTTCCCAGACGCGCCGCATGCTTTGAGTACCTCTCGCAGGTAAAGCTGGGCGACTACATCGACATAGAAACCGGCTTGAAAAAGATCGGTCAAACCTCATTTACACTGGAGCACCATTTCTATAAGAAGCAAAGCGAAAATTCCCCGCTTGTACTTGCGGCGAAGGCGGAGATAACAGTCGTGGCTTTTAACGAAGAGACCCAAAGTAAAGTAGCGCTACCTGAGGAGCTAAGGGTGGCGCTGAAGAAATGCCTGCAACCCTAAAGAGGGGTTAAGTTATGGGCGAGATGCTTGAGCCGCCCGATGTATCAATGTTGCCCATAGACGGGTTGCCCCTGTAGTGTAGCTGTGAGCCGCCGCTTAGCGTTGCGTCTAATCGGCCTGTAAGGTTTATTCTTGCTTGGCTTCCGCCGCTTAAATCAACCTGCGCGTTTTGCACTTGGAGGTCTTGGAGGTTCACTTGGGAGCCGCCTGAACCTGACACTGCGAGGTCCGCTGCTGCCCCAGACATGATGACTCTGCTGCCGCCTGATAGATCAACAACGAAGTTTCCTGACATGTTGAAATCGCCGTTGGCCTGTGAGCCTCCGGAAAGCTGCAGATTAGTTAATGTTGGCACGGTGATT
>Ga0209723_1006732_pt1 | contig 10874 bp, 9 predicted proteins | sample BiotimSIPDNA_2_FD_185750 | JGI IMG/M metagenome (GOLD analysis project Ga0209723, IMG submission 185750) | Anaerobic biogas reactor microbial communites from Washington, USA - Biogas_R2 time_0 SIP DNA (SPAdes) (version 2) | ecosystem: Engineered > Bioreactor > Anaerobic > Unclassified | place... | reverse complement strand
CACTGATCGAGGTTCTTTCCTTTCATTCGGTACATATTGGCTGAAGGCCCCCCAACATCGCTAATATATCCCTTAAAATCGGGCATGCGGGTTATTGCATCAATTTCTTTCTTAACCGATTCGACCGAACGACTGGCGATAAATTTTCCCTGATGGGCCGAAATGGTACAGAACGCACAGCCACCAAAGCAACCCCTGTGAATATTTATGGAATGGCGGATCATCTCATATGCGGGGATTCTTTTGCCGTTATACCTTGGATGCGGGAGCCTTGTATAAGGTAAATCATAAAACCGATCGATAGCCCCCTCATCCATTGGCGGATATTGTGGATTTATTACCAACCACTTATCACCAATTTGCTGAACCAGTGTTGCCCCATGCCAACGATTCGACTGCTCTTCAACATGCCTGAAATTTGTTGCATATTTTATTTTGTCGGCAAGGCATACTTCATGACTGTTTAACGTGATAATAGTTCCTAACTGTTTCTGAAGTTCGATTGGTGGCTCATTCTGTAACCAGGCTGTTTGTAAAACGTTTCTTATTTTTTCGACAGGCATGCCTGATTTCATTTGCCTTGCAATTTCAATTATAGCCTGTTCACCCATACCATAAACCAGCAAATCGGCTTTTGAATCGAACAAAATCGAGGGTTTCAAGGTATCGCTCCAATAATCGTAATGGGTGACCCTCCTCAACGAAGCTTCAATACCGCCAATAATCACAGGAACATTGGGGTAAAGGTCTTTTAGCACGTTGCTATACACCGTTGTAGCATAATCGGGACGCATACCAGGCCGGGCATCGGGGGTGTAGGCATCGTCGGAACGTAGTCTTTTGTTTGCTGTATAATGGTTTACCATGCTGTCCATGCACCCGCCTGTAATGGCAAAAAATAAATTGGGAACGCCAAGTTTCTTGAAATCGCGCAAATCGTCGCGCCAATTGGGCTGAGGAATAATTGCAACACGAAGCCCTTCAGCCTCGAGTACACGGCCAATAACCGCAGCTCCAAACGAAGGATGATCGACATAAGCATCTCCGCTAAAGAGAATTACATCGACACTCTCCCACCCGAGGGCTTTTATTTCTTTTGCCGACGTGGGAAGCCAATCACCCATTTTATTTGCTGATATGGTCACAACTGTTTTCTTGAAATTCGGACAAAGATAACCGTTTCTTATGGCAATGGTTCACTAATAGAATATCATGATGCCATAATACAACCTATTTTTCACACGCAAAAAGAGCCTCTGAAAATAAAGGCTCTGAACAAAAATCCGACGATGACTTACAACGAATTGTGAGTTCCATCACAATACGGCGGGTTTTTCGTGTGTTTACACCCGCATAAATATGCCTTTCCTGTATTATTCGGTTTAAATAACAGAGGTTTAAATTCAGTTCCTTTATGCGATCCATCACAATAAGGCTGATTTTTACTTTGCCCGCAAGCACACCAATAATACGATTTATCAACTTCAAGGTCGACTGCATACGGCCCTTTTTTTGCAATTTTTGGTTCCATATCTTTCTTTTTTAGTTGCGTTTCCCTGAGTTCGATTTCCAGTAAAAATCAAAAAAGTCGAATACAGGTTTTAGTAAATATAAGGATTTTTCTCATCATTTATAGAAAAATGCCCTTTCACTCAATGTTAAAGGTTTTACCTGAACAACAATTAAATATTAAGATGTCGCAAACTTTTCTGCTTTTATCCTGAATAAAGGGTACGGTTTTGGTGGTAAAGGTCAAGGCTAGTATTTTTGTAAACAAAACAAGCGAAGTGTATACTAAAGAAGAAAAGAAAAATCTTACCGCACAATTTTGGGATAATTTCACATTGTATTGTGCAACAATTGAAGCAAGCCCCGAGAAATCAAAAAGATGGCTTCTCCGGAATACTAAAGTGAAAGATGTTCATCTGAAATTTGAACCAGACAGGGAAAGCACAAAAGTTATCCTTGAAATTGTGCACCGTGATGAAGACAAGCGACTCGAACAATATGAAAAAATTGAGCAATATAAATGTATCCTCGAAGAAGGTTTCCCCAACGGTCTTGTCTGGGATTTTGCCTATATTCGTGACACCGGACAGCATGTATGTCGAATTTATACTGAAAAGAAAGGGCACGACTGGTACCGGCAATCACAATGGAAAGAGATTTTCGAGTTTATGGCCGTAAATATGGCCCTTCTCGAAAATAATTTTATAGAAATCAGGGATTTGATACGATAAACCATGGCTAAAGAAATTGAAAGAAAATTTATTATCGACCCTGAAAAATGGGACAAAAAGGGCACACCAGTCGCCATAACTCAAGCCTATTTGGCCATCGATAACGATAAAATTGTCAGGATTCGAATTGCCGGCGAAAAGGCATACATCACCATAAAAGGGAAACAAACAGGCATTACCCGCGACGAATTTGAGTACCCAATCCCGGTAGCAGACGCCCGCCAAATGCTCGGTTTGTGCCTCTACAATCCGGTAGAAAAAACACGGTACATTACTGAAATCGATCATAAAACATGGGAAATCGATGTTTTTCATGGCCAAAACAAAGGTCTGTATATTGCAGAAATTGAGCTACATTCAGAAAATGAGCCTATCAATCTTCCAGATTGGATTGTTGCTGAAGTAAGTACCGACGAACGGTATTTCAATTTTAACTTGTCGATAAATCCATACTGTAGCTGGCAATAAAAAACATTCAATTCAGTTTTGAAAGAGCATGATCATATTTTTGGGGGGAGAAACATGATGATACGAATAGGAAAAATAAGCATACTTTTTACTTTTATGATGCTAGCAACACTGGCATCTGGAAGCAACACCACGTTGAGCGATAATCACGAAAATATAGAAAAGAACCTTCAGCGCATAAAAAGTCTTTTAAAATCGCGTGAATGGTCTCCGGCTGACACTACCTTTGAGCGACAACTCATTGCACTGGTCAACTACTTTGAACATCCTCAGGTCGATTCGGTTGTTTCAACTCTCGATTCAATTATCGAGGCAAAAGAAATTTTGTTTGTTCGTGACCGGCAACGAATTAAAAACCCTGAAAATGTAAAAGGATATGTTCAGCATCACGAAATATCGGAAAAGCTTGTAAAAATTGCTGATGAAGTAGAAGGACTTTACCCACCGGAAAGCATAATTGTTCCCGAGGACCGTTTTGCCGGTGGCTATGCCATGCTCAACATCATTGGTGAGAACGAAACCGAGCGAATGTTGCACGATTCTATTTTTATCATGCCCGACTCAATCCTAAGCCTATTGCACGACCCGCTAATCGAGCAGGACGAAGCCCGGCGCTGTTACCTCGACTCTCTCTCAAATCAATTAATAAATGAAGCCCGCCTTGCTCATAATAAAGCGGTGATTCAAGCCTATCGAGATTCTGTAACCGAAAATTACCGCGATAACTTCATTCAGAATATTATTAAAAAAGAACAAACAATATTTCTCGATTCAGTGTATACCATTAACAATCAAATATTAGCAAAGTATAACGACAACGAAACCCTTGAATTGAACCAGGAATTGAAAGGAATAATCAATGACCTGCTGTGGCAAATTAAAATACAACCCAACCAACTAACAATCTTAAACCTAAATAACGAACCTACAACCCTGAACCTTCAGAATTTTGCCGTTTGGCACCAGTGGGTCTGGTTGAAAAACACCCGTAACGATTCTATTGGCATTCGTGTTGAGAATATCGACAAGCATAGTTTGCGCATTCTTGTCGATGAGTCGATCAACCTTTCCCGGCTTACAGTGAAAAGCGGCGTTGAAATAGAACAAGTTAAGGCATTGGAAGAGAATGATATCAAACTAAGTAAAATAATTACCCGTAACCCTGAACTCAGCCCATGGAAGCTTAAAGGGAAAGCCTATGCGGGATTTACTCAAAACTATATCAACGAGTTTTGGTCACAGGGGGGGAAATCTTCGGCATCTGCATTAGCAACTTTCAATTATTCAGCAAATTACGAAAAGAAGAAACTAAAATGGGAAAATTTTGTTGACATGAAAGTTGGGGTAATTTATTACCTCCCTGAAGAAGGTTCTACCGTTAAACGCAACTGGCACAAAAACTCTGACAATATTGAATTAAACTCCCGATTGGGCTACTCGGCTGCAAAGAAGTGGTATTATAGTACCGAAGCAAACTTCAAAACCCAGTTGTTCTATGGATATTCAAATCAGAAAGATAGTATTGTAAGTTCTGCGCTTTTCTCACCAGCTTACCTTACTTTTTCAGCCGGTATGGAGTATAAGCCCAAGAAAAACTTCTCAATGTTCCTCTCTCCGGTTTCACTGCGGACGACATTTGTTAGCAACCCAATAGTTAATGAAAAAGGGTTTGGCCTTAATGAAGGGGAAACAAGAAAAAGTAGCATTGGGTTTTCTGCAAAAATCGATTATTCTCAGAACCTGATGGAAAACATAAGCTTCAAATCGAAAAACTCAATGTTTATTAACTACGGAAACAATGCATCAGGAGAACTGCAATTGTTCAAACTCCCCGATTTTGACAGTGAAAACTCAATCGAGTTCAAGGTCAACCAGTTTATTACCACTCAGGTAAACTTTCATTTCATATACGACAAAGACGTAGAATCGAGGTGGACGACCGCCGCGGGTGAAGAAAAAAAAGGAACAAGACTACAGATTAAAGAATTCTTCACCTTAGGTTTTTCCTACAAATTTTAAGTAACTAATCAGCAATAATTTGAACCATAGGTAAAATTTATTTTTTGGTAATTTCCGATTATTGTTTCACTTTTAGAGAAAATTTCAATGTTCAACAACGTATGATAAAACTAAAATCATCAGTAATAGTGGCTACAGTAATATTATTAGCCTGCTCTTGTGAATATTCAGCCGAAAACAGAGCAGGGATTTCAAAAGAAGCTTTTGGAAAGACAATGGACGGAAAACAGATTTCACTCTGGACCCTGAAAAACAAAAACGGTATGGAAATGAGCGTTACCAACCTGGGTGGTAAAGTAGTAACCCTTTATGTTCCCGATAAAGACGGCAACATGGTTGATGTGGTAACCGGTTTCAAGAGTATCGACAAATACATCGAGTCGAACGAGCTCTATTTTGGTGCAGCAATCGGTCGTGTAGGCAACCGTATTGCCCGCAGCGAATTTACCATCGATGGACAGGTATACAAAGTTGTGGCTAATAACGGGCCTAACCACCTTCACGGAGGCGAACGCGGTCTTCATGCCGTAGTTTGGGATGCAAAACAAACAGCCAAAAACAAACTCGAACTCACCTATCTGTCGAAAGATATGGAAGAAGGATATCCCGGAAACATGGAAATAATAATGACCTATGAACTTACCGACGATAACGCTTTTGCGATTGAATATTATGCCACAACCGACAAAAAAACCCTTTGCAACCTCACCCACCACTCATACTTCAACCTGAGTGGAGAAGGAAGCAGCTCAATTCTCGACCACGAGCTGTATATCAATGCAAATGGTTTCACAATTACCGATGGCGACTTAATACCAACCGGCACAATTGCCCAGGTAGATGGCACCCCACTCGATTTCAGGACACCTAAAACCATTGGTGAAAATATTCGCGACGATTTCCAGGCTTTGCGCGACGGTTTTGGCTACGACCATAATTTCGTTATCGCCAAAAAAGAAACTGGTGTTGAGCTCATTGCTGCTGCATCGTCGCCAAAAACAGGCATCAAAATGGAAGTGTATTCCGACCAACCCGGAGTACAACTTTATTCAGGCAATTTTATGGATGGAAGAGAAATTGGCAAATCAGACAAACCTTACAAATACCGTTCGGCATTCTGTCTCGAGACCCAGAAATTCCCCGATGCACCTCATCATCCCACTTTCCCATCTATTGAACTGAAGCCCGGCGACACATACCGCCACACTTGCATTTATAAGTTTTCGGTAAAATAGATTTAAAAACAAGATAAAATCGGACCACCTTAAGAAAATCTTAGGTGGTTCTTTTTTTTATGACCTGTGTAATTAATTTATTACCATTGGAAAACCTACAAAACGGGAATATTTCTTTATTCAGAGGTGTCATTTTTCTGAAAAAAATTTGGAGTAGAAAAAAATACTTGTACTTTTGCATCGCTTTTGAAAACCACAGGGCACTAGTGAACCGTGAGAAAGCAGAAATATTGACTCAGTAGCTCAGCAGATAGAGCATCCCGCTTTTGCGGGAGTGGTCCTGTTTAGTTTAGTCGTTCTTAAAATATTGACTCAGTAGCTCAGCAGGTAGAGCATCCCGCTTTTGCGGGAGTGGTCCTGTTTAGTTTAGTCGTTCATAAAAATATTGACTCAGTAGCTCAGCAGGTAGAGCATCCCGCTTTTGCGGGAGTGGTCCTGTTTAGTTTAGTCGTTCATAAAAATATTGACTCAGTAGCTCAGCAGGTAGAGCATCCCGCTATTGCGGGAGTGGTCCTGTTTAGTTTAGTCGTTCATAAAAATATTGACTCAGTAGCTCAGCAGGTAGAGCATCCCGCTTTTGCGGGAGTGGTCCTGTTTAGTTTAGTCGTTCATAAAAATATTGACTCAGTAGCTCAGCAGGTAGAGCATCCCGCTTTTGCGGGAGTGGTCCTGTTTAGTTTAGTCGTTCTTAAAATATTGACTCAGTAGCTCAGCAGGTAGAGCACATCCCTTTTAAGGATGGGGTCCTGGGTTCGAATCCCAGCTGAGTCACAAAAAAGAGAGCAAAGCTCTCTTTTTTGTTTTATATCAAACCATCTCATCCATTATCACATGTATACGCTTTACATTCTCTTTTCTGAAAAAATTGACAAACAAGCATAAATGAGCCCAGATTTGAATTGCCTCGGGCTTCAGCCCAAGGTGTAGATTTTCAACATCAACAAACTGGGGCTTTAGCCCAACATTTCGCACATTCCGTCTGAACACACATTTTCGCATTTACCAACCAGTTCCCGCGGCCGGTTAAAATGCTCGTTCATCCAATCTCTCCGATTCAGTTAGCATCAACCTCTACAAAGGTTTGACAATGGTAAATAAGGTTTTTGAATTAGGCTTTTATCTAATACCTTCAGTTTTTGACTAACCCAGAGGGTTAGCATGTTTATAGAAAATGGACAAGAGGGGAACATGCGACCCCGATGGGGTCGAACCTTTAGCTATGACTATCAATCTATAAACATTCGATGCCTCTGGCATCTGACTTTATTTACTAAATGCCTAATTCAATAAGGTATATTCATGCATCATAATATTTAGTGCTCAGCAAAGCTTGAAGCATACATCCTGTTGCACTCATGCACTTAGGAACTAAAACCACCGCCCACTGCACCCGAAGAAATAATAAATCCCCTTGACCCCTGCTACTGAGCGATTGCATCGCGTAGTTGAAAACTGAACATTCTGCCCGTAACAGAATTGGAAATTGAATATTCAATATTGGATATTGGGTATTCCACTGCCGGCAAATTCCTCATTCCTTGTTCCTTATTTATTATTTCTTGTTTTTGTCGGAACGTTGCGTTCAAGCAGTAAAGAAAAATTAATCGTCAATAATAAATCACGTAACGACCTGCATTCTTCCTTCCCTGTCTCCCTGCCCCCTTATGCCTCCTGCCTAAAAAACTAAGGCACTCATATACTCATGCACTTATGAACTAATCAAATAAGGTTTCGGTTTGAGGGGATTTCTTTTTTTGCTACTTAGGTTTGGCCATAAAAAATAAGGTTTATTCCTGCATCAGACTGACGTCATCGTTGTACATAATACACTGTACTCATGAACTTAGGAACTTAGGAACTCATGAACTTATGAACTCAACCTTTGCTTTGCCATAAAATACCTATTGCATTATCAGAAAAAAAAATGTTAATTTGTTAATTAATGTAATCGTATACCAACAAATACATTCAATTGGTGAACATATTATACCGACATACAAGCAACCGTTCATCGGAAGTTAAGCGCTCAATTACTGTAACGCACTTATTGTCTGGTATATGTGCCTTATTCCTTTGGACTTCTTCCCTACCCGTTCTTGCCAACACCGATTCAGTTGCAGTGGTTCAGCTTAACGACGAGGCCAGGATAGTTGTTGCATCGTCCGACAGTTCAACCCTCTCGATTAGTGAAGGAACGATTACTGCAAGCCAAGGAAAAACCATACGCCTGCTGCCCGGCACACACATTAAAGCCAGCGAAGATCAGATAGTAAATATTTGCAGCAAGGCAGAACAAGAGCAACTGGCGAAAGAAGCAACCCAGCGAAAAGAAAAAGAAATGCTGACAAAGGCTGGAGAAAAGCGCAATGAAGCAAATACGCCGCTTACAGCAAGTGAAGCATTTCCATATTACCATTACGCACAATTACCACCAGAGCCTGCCAGCGTTGAAGAGCAAGCACTAAAGCTAGTGGCAGCGCTGAGCAACAGCAACACCCCGGTAAGTGCACCGGTAAGTTTTATCGATAAAAAAAGAACAAGCAACACCTGCACAAACTTCACCAGTTCGGCCATTGACAAGGGGTACACCCCTGTATACCAGTGGGGAGAACGGGCTGAAACAATAAAAATACTGCGCTGTTGATTTTCTAAACACGAAGACACGAAGGCACAAAGAAAATAATAAAAAGTGTTCCTTTGTGTTGCACTTTGTGTACTTTGTGGTTAAGCAAAAACACACAGGCGCAAGGACGCAAAGAAAAAAAATTGATGTTCTCTGTGTTAACCTCAGCGAACTCTGCAGTTAAAAAAATTAGAATATTTAATAATTAACCGACATTATTCAATAGTCCGTAACAAAAGTCTAACATCTATTGTGTAATGTCCAAAATCATAAAAAAAATGAAAACAATAAAATTAATAATAGCAGCCGTATTGGTTATGGCAGGAATGAGTGTGATGGGACAAACAACAGATTTCTTTCACAATGGAACAAACTTGTATTATACAGGGGGTAATGTTGGAGTAGGAACCACAACTCCAGTTTCAGCATTAGATGTCTCACGCTTTATGACGGAGCCATCTATTATAATTCATAATACAGGCAGCAATGGAGGAGCTACTTTTCAGATGATTGATGATTTAAATTCAGGTAACTGGAAATTTAAGTCTATTTTTGGTGGTGGTTTTAAAATTAGAGATCAAGCAAGTGGACTTGATGTATTTACAATTGAAAAAGCTACAATGGCTAATGCAATATTTGTTAAAGCGGGTGGTAATGTTGGTATTGGAACAAATAATCCTACATCTGCATTAACTGTTAATGGTGATGTTACAGCCGATAATATTGTAGCTGCAGACATATCGGCCAATGGTAAAATTACTACAAAAGAGGTTGAAGTTACTTTAACAGGATGGCCCGATTATGTATTTGATGAAGAATATCAACTTACACCTTTAAGTGAAGTTGAAAAATTTGTTAAAGAAAATGGTCATTTACCGGGAATTAAATCAGCCAAAGAAATTGAAGAAAATGGTTTATCTCTTGGAGAAATGAATAAAAATCTAATGGAAAAAGTTGAAGAATTGACACTTTACATTATTCAACTTCAAAAAGAAGTTGATGCTTTAAAATGATAGATCAAATAAGGCTACTTATTAAAAGTAGCCTTATTTTTTTTATAATAAAATCCAAAAATATCTAAAAATTCCATACTTTCCTCCTCCAACCAATCAATGTTTTCATTCTCAAATCGACCTGAAGTTATAGGTGTCGTTGGTAAACGATATAAGTTCTCCAGTATTTTATCACAAACTTTCAATTCAAGAAATACTAACAATTTAGCTATTTCATCTTTCGGCGACTCACATAAACTATCAAAATTTAATAGATAAAATCTATTTGTTCCCATTCGCCGTCCAAAATCAACAACACTTTTATTTGCTTTCATCCAATATTCAAAGGACTTTGCTGGTAGACATTCGCTATTCTTTGGTTGACTAATATTAAAAAGTGTTGCCCAATTATATAATTGCTGCTGATTAGAGCTGAATGCCATATCTAATCCATTCCTAATGGTATGAATATATTTCATATTTGGAAAATATTCATACAAATAAGGTAAAATTAAATGCGAATTAGGCTCTTTCCACCCCCATCCAATATATTTGTTCTCATCAAAATCACATCCTTCAATTATTTTTCTATATCGCTGAAGAGCCCATTTACCTTTGCCATCTTTCAGATGATTGTGTCCATTTATATACATCGAAAAAGTTGATTTCAATAAAAAACAGAATTCCGATAAAGTGAGTCGTGGGTTTTTATGAAGCATTGATTTTTCAAGAATCCTGATTCCCTTAAAAATTTCTTTTTGATTATTATGATTTTTATAAAACCATTTCCTTCGTTTAAAAAGTAAAGTATACGATAAGTTATCTAATGGTTCATTCAGATCTTCACCAATAAAAACATTGAATTCTTTAAGAATTTGTGCTACAACACGAGTACCACTCCCACCAATACCGCCTATAACAATTGGACCAGGCAATGCATTCATATTTAGATAATTAATTGTTTTAAAAAAAATTAAGTTGTTTTCCAAAACGAAGATATATAATATTGTTTATACGGAAATATAATTCTGGCCTGAATTAGATAATTTGATCAATATTTCAAACTTTCTTATAATTTTGTATCAATTGTGTTTTTTTAAGCTGATGTGATTCGTAATACATTCTACGAATAGTTTAGATTACATTTAAAAATACTTCATATTGTTAAATACAAAATACACCGAAGAACGGTATGGTACCCTACGATAGAAATAAACCTATAATTGTTATACATACTCCAAAAACAGCTGGAACGAGTGCATATCAAATATTTAAAAGTTGGTTTGGAAATAATTTG
>Ga0209723_1006724_pt1 | contig 10892 bp, 5 predicted proteins | sample BiotimSIPDNA_2_FD_185750 | JGI IMG/M metagenome (GOLD analysis project Ga0209723, IMG submission 185750) | Anaerobic biogas reactor microbial communites from Washington, USA - Biogas_R2 time_0 SIP DNA (SPAdes) (version 2) | ecosystem: Engineered > Bioreactor > Anaerobic > Unclassified | place... | reverse complement strand
TTTCCTATGAATATCAGAGCTTTTTAGAGGAAGTGTATAATCAGGGATTTTTTACTGCTCTAAATCATAGCTGCTTGTTATTGAATCAGTCGATATATGATGCTTATAAGACATTCATTGCTAATAGTACTCGAAGTCTAGCAGGTTCCCTGCTCTGGAAAGCATTCATGGTGGTAAGTGATGATGAAGTTACATCTCAGCAATGGTCATGGGAACCATACATGGATGCAGCTATTGTAACTCCATTGCATCCAGTGTTATTGGAAATGATGAGACACCAATACAGCTTCCTTTGTGATAGTTTCTGCTATTATGTGGATCTAGCTTTGCAAGCTCCCAATGAGAAGCCGTTTGCGGAAAGACATTGGTATCGGGTAACTGATTTATCTACTATGCAGTGGCCTGTTTTGGGGACTCTTATCGACTATAACCAGACTTTAGATACCAATGTAAAAAGCTTTGGCTATATTCACTTAGTTGGTATTGCAGAAGGGATAAGTTCTTTCTTAAATTCGCGATTATTATTTGAATATGATGATGAGGAAGATGATTTCACGGATGAGCAATTATTCCAGGACACACAAGCATCGGCTTTAATTAAGCAAATCCTTGATGATTATCAAGCTCTCCATCCATTTGCTCAAGACGGTTTAACCATCGGAGCTTACTGCGGTTTGGAGGTTCAACCCATCATTGCAGGAATTGATAGTCACCTAGCTGATTTATTGGCGAATAGGGAAGAGCCGTTCGCGTTGCACATTAACATTTTCTCCGATAGTAAAGACGATAGTGCAGTAATGCGATGGTTAAGTGCCTGGAAGGAGAGGTGGCAGCAAGCTGAACTGTCTCCAGGAATGAAACATTATAGCAATTGCCGAATATCCATTGCTTATCGGGTTGTGTCGAGAGAGGATAATGCAGAACAATTCAAACGGTTACTAACGCAAACCGAAATGGATATAATGATCTTTTCTGATTTTATAGACTTAATGGGGAGCCGATTTGAGCCGATTGCCGATGGATTCTGTGTGGAGGATTACCGTCGGTTCCCTGTGTTAGAAAAAGTGTGTTGTAAAAAAAGCGGTGGAGGACAGGATTATAAACGTGAAAGGGTACTTAGTAATCAGCGTTTTCAATTAGGCTCTACATATATGGAAGTAATGGCTAGGTTGAAAAATAAGCATGCCAATCCCCAAGAGAAACATATAGTGATAAGTTACAGTGATTTCTATCCCTGGGTTGAAATAATTGACGAAGCTCATGCTCACAGCAATTGGGTAGTCTGTATAGATCCTTCTGTGGATGAACAATTATTACTCAAAAGAAATGACGATGTGCAAGTAAAGAGAGAGATTGTGGGTTTTGGGTCTGGAGTAGGGTCTCATGGTGAAAACAATTTTACGGTTTCAACAGAGTACTTTTCTTTGCTTGATATCGGGAAGAAAATCAGCTCATATGTCGCCTCGCTGTTTGCGCCGTTGGAGGAGGCTAAGGCAGATGCAATTGCCAATAGTTTGCTAAAGGAAGCTTTACATATTGCTGGTTTATCTGTGGTGAAGGCTACAGGACCTATAAAGTTTGTTAGGGAGTTCATTGCCAATGCGTTAGTTCGTAAACTGCTATCCAGGGATCCTAAAATATTCTGCGATGAGATATTTTCTTTGGATGCTTTTAGTCACTGGTTTGATGATCCTTATGATCATAGGCGCCCAGATTTATTAAGATTGAAATGTTCCATAGTAAATGGCTATTTCAATATTGAAGCTCAATTGATCGAATGCAAGCTTGCCCAACAATCAGAAGGATATTTACAAGAAGCACGTGAGCAAATTGAAAAGGGGCTTAGAGAATTAATTTGGAAGTTTAAACCTAGACAAGGCGATGGCCCAATCGGTATTTTTGATCCTCCTAATCAGCGTTATTGGTGGATGCAATTGCACCGATTAGTAGCCAGCAAAGGAAAGACGAGTATGCTTCATTACAATGATACCCTTTTGGCGCTGGAACGGCTTAGTGAGGGTTGTTTTAATATCACCTGGCAGGCAGCCGTAGTTGCCATTTGGACTGATTTGGACAGCGACGAGTGCAACTCAAGAGGTGATTGGGAGTATAGTACGGAAGGGCAGTCATTAGATATTTGTGTGGCCCAAATAGGAAGGGAATTTTTACAACGGGCTTGTCTTGATAACCAAACAGGACATATCTTTGTAAGCAATAAATCAATTTGTTTTGAGTTTACACCGCCAGCCCTCGTAGTAAACCATGATGACGATGATGAAGAGGAAGTTAAGTCAGGACTTGGCGGTTTGGAACCAGAAACCGCTTCCGGGGATAGTACTCCGTTAGGGAATGAAAGTACCAAAGAAAAACTTAAAACACAGGTTGGAGAAAATGGAAAGCCGACCATCCCAGACAGGATTATGTTAGGGCAAGTTGTCAATACCAATCGGGATATTTATTGGGAGTTTGGTCATAAAGATCTTCCTAACAGGCATCTGTTAATCTTTGGAGCCTCTGGGACTGGAAAAACGTATACGGTTCAAGCCATAATCTTAGAATTGGCTAAGTATTTACAAAATAGCTTAATTGTGGATTATACTAACGGATTTACAACCAACCAATTAGAATCAATAATTAAGGATATTCTTAAGCCCCAGCAACATATCGTACGCAGGGAGCCCCTGCCCATTAATCCCTTCAGACAGCAATATGAAGTAATAGAAGGATTTGAATTACCAGAGGATCCCGCTTCTACGGCTCAGAGAGTAAGTGGAGTATTCGGAGAAATATATCAACTAGGAGACCAGCAGAAATCTGCACTTTATACCGCAATACGGGATGGGGTTAATGAAAATGGGGACAAGTTTAATTTAGCTGTACTGATGCAACGTCTACAGATAATGAGTAATAGTGGGGGGCCGACAGCAGCATCGGCAGCTAGTGCGATGACAAAAATTCAGCCCTTTGTGGATACGACACCTTTTGGAGTCGAAGATCCGCAAAGTTGGGAGAAGTTATTTTCTGATACTAGTTCCCGCTGCCACATTATACAGCTGGCTGGCTTTATGAAAGAATTTGCTCGTCTGATTACAGAGTTTGCTTTAATTGATCTTTATAGATACTACCGAGCTCAGGGTGATAAAGATAAACCTAAGGTTATAGTCCTGGATGAAATTCAAAACTTGGATCATAGGTTGGAGAGTCCACTAGGACAGTTTTTGACCGAAGGCCGAAAATTTGGGATTTCCTTAGTGCTTGCTACTCAAACTCTTAGTAATTTAGGTAGAGATGAGCGGGATAGACTGTTTCAGGCAAGTCATAAGCTATTCTTTAAACCGGCTGACACGGAAATAAGATCGTATGCCGGTATTTTAGCTGATGCTACGGAAGAAAGAAGCGAGGAGTGGGTTAGACGACTGGCTTCATTAAAACGGGGAGAATGTTACACATTGGGATTTGCATTAAATGAAAGAAATGGAGTCCTGGAGCCAAACAAGTGGTTCAAAATCAAAATCAGTGAGATTGAGAATAGAGTTGGCATTTAGGGAGTGTTAAACGGTGCTACCAATAAATTTTCATAAGACCTTTATTCCAGAAAGGCACTTTATTGCTGCCTTACTAGACTATAGTGCGTTGGGCAAATCTGGAACTCTACAAGAGATATCTGATCATACAGGGATTCCTATGGGAAAGTCAAACGGGAAACTACCAGCTATTATAGATTATGCCCGCGGTATGGGTTTAATTGAAGTACATACAGGTGCTATTAAGGGCACAAAGGTTCCTCAGTTAACTAGTCTGGGCAAGGCTGTCTTTACAGAAGATAAATATTTGGGAGAAGAGGTTACTCAATGGGTATTGCACATGAATCTATGTCGCTCAGATATAGGTGCGTTAGCCTGGAATGCTGTTTTTGTTAAGGGAAGAAGTTCTTTAGGTAGTCACTTTGACACGCAGCAATTGGAGGATTACCTGGTAGGTATCTTTGGCCTGGGGAACGATAGAACCGGGCCTTTGCTTCGTACCTATATGGAGGATGCTGGGTTAGCTCGAACAAAGGCTATAGAAGTGAACGGTGATGTAGTTCGAAGAAAAGCACCTTTGTTGGACTTCTATGCTTTACCTCATACGGCGTTCTTATTGAGCATACTAGAAGCGTATTTTCCTAGTCAAAATCAGGTCACTCTTACAGATTTGCAGATGGAAAGCGGTTGGTTGGATATGTGTCTCTGGAGAGAGCCTGAAGTTGAAAAGATATGCTTGTTAATGGAGAGAACGGGATACATATCTATCGATCGTCAAATGCAACCCTGGATAATAGAACCGTTAAGTAAAGCGGATGAAGTATGGCCACATATTTGGGATGACCTGTAATGGGGGGGTAAAATGAAATATGCTGATTTAGTATCGTTTAGAGATGACTTATTATTTAATGGAGCTGTTCAGATAGGTTGGTTTGAACATGATATGCCCCTAGCTGAGAAAGCAGCTAAACACTATGTTTTTCACGGATCTGATTACCACGGTGTCAGCAAAAATGATTACGGTAGTGAACTTCGTTTATTAGATACTACAAGCTTCACCTTGGATATCTTGCAAAGAATTTATGGAGAATCGTCGGACGAGCCATTCGAATTAGCCATTGCCGGTTATGGAACCGGAAAATCCCACTTGGGTGTTACCTTAGCATGTCTATGTTCCCAACCAAATTCAAAGGTCTCAAAAGAAATACTACAGAACCTTAGTATGGCTGATGCTTCGATAGGTCGAGAAACTAAAGCTCTTCTAAAAAATGCACAACCTTTCTTAGTGGTAACACTCAATGGAATGCAGGATTTTGATCTTAACAGTGAGATTATTCGTCAGATTCTACGGGTTTTGAATCAAGCAGGCTTGGATACCTCCGTTTTAGAAAACCTTCGGCCTCGCTTCCGAACTGCCCAGGTATTTACGGAATCCTTCTATGATGCACTAATCAGCGATTATAAGAAGCAATTTGGTGACAATCACCGCTTTGAGGATATAATCGAAGCTCTTAAATCTCAGGATGAAGATACATTTTGGCGGGTGAGCTTAATATATGAGCAGAAGATGGGGTCACCTATCCATGCAGTAGGGCAAGAGTCATTACATGATTTTGTGCGAGTGACTAAAGAGGCATATTGTGGCCCTAATAAACCATTTGCAGGTATTCTAATTGTTTTCGATGAATTTGGCCGTTATTTGGAATTCTCAGTTCAAAAGCCTCACGTAGCTGGATCAGGTGCATTGCAGCAATTATTTGAATGTGTCCAGGCTAATGGTGACAGAGTGTTTTTGCTGAGCTTTATCCAATATGAACTTAAGGCCTACATTTCAAGGATAGCGCCAGAGTTGCGCGATGATCTGAACCGGTATGTTACAAGATATGATGCGGTAAGAAAGGTTCGACTATCAACGAATCTTGAGACTCTGATTGCCAATTTGATGGAGAAAAAGGATCAGGCTAAGTTGCAAGAACAGCTACTTACAAGCTCGGAAATTGAACATATTCAGAATAATATGGAATCCTGGTTTCCTGACCTTAGAAACTACTCCTTGTGGATAGATAATCACAGATTTACCAAAATCATTATTGAAGGATGCTGGCCTTTGCATCCCATTTCTACTTGGATTCTATATAAACTAAGTTCTGCTGGTAAGTCGCTGCAACAAAGATCAGCCCTTTCTCTACTAGCGGAAGTGTATGCTAGTTTTAGCCAAGCAGCTATTGAACAAGGAAAGATGATAGTGCCAACTGACTTTTGTAATGAATCGTTAATTGGGGAATTCATAGCTGCAGAACGATATGGTCAACAAGGTGCTTCGGCTAACGCTTACGAAACTGTTATATCTAAATATCAATATCAACTTATCACAGAAGAAAAACTCGTACTTAAAGCAGTACTTCTTTCCAATAAGATAGGTGTTAAAGTTGAGTCAAAGGCCAACTATCTGGAATTACTCGAGCAATTGAGTGGAGTAAACGGTAATCTTATATCTTCGGCAGTCACATCACTAGAGATGGAGTATGGGGTCCTGGAATGGAGTGAACAGTTGTGCCAGTATGAGATCGTTGGAGAAGCTGTACCAAGGAGAGCCTTCTTAGACTACCTAGAGCGAAAAGCTGACCTGATTAGTATTGATCAACGGGCTGATATATTTGCGCAAAAATTTAGCAAGTGGAGTGGGCAGGATCTATTCAGTACTGATTTCGGGACAAAAAACCACATTGCTACGCGGGAATGGGATTATAAAATACAATATTCTAATATTTCCCTGATAAAACAGCAGATCGATTATGCAGTAAAGATGTGGAAGGATACTAGAGAAACAGATCAACCTAGAGGGCATCTGATATATTGTTACGTGGGAGCCAAGAGTAATCTCGATACTATCAAAGAAAGGATTACCGAATTACTACATTCCAGCTTAATTGAGAATAACGTAGATTGGGACTTGGGAGCTCCCCTTGTAGTGATACTATTGCATGATACTGATGGCTATTTGGCGCAACTAGCAGCAGAATACTGGGTTTTAGAAGAACAAATGGGCGATGAAGAAAAAACTAAGTTCCATAACTTTATTTTAGATAAAAGCAATAGCCTGATACTTGATATGCAAAATCATGTTTCTAAACTTGAGAAAGAAAGACATGTAATAGTTGCTACTGCTAAACCCATACAGCCAAGTCGCCTGACTAATATGCTTTACCAGGTTTTTGACAACATTTATTGTGAAAGACTACCGTTTCCATTCGATGGTTTTAGCACCTCTAGAGGAAATGCTGCTAGAGATTGTCAGATATTTACCAGACAACTATTTGTAGGCCTCTTAGACCGAAACTGGCTGATGACCCAAGCTGCCCAGCAAAAGAACCGAGGCGAGAAGGTTTTCGACAAAGCCTGGGGAGTATTCGATAAAGATGGTTCTATAAAGCTGAAACCACGAGACAAAAACCTTCGCAAAATAATAGAACTTCTAGAAGGCTATCTGCAACCAAACGAAGAGAGTCCTGGCTCTTTAAACTTGGGCTGGGCTGTACGCTTACTCTGTGCTCCACCTTATGGATGCAATATTGCTTCAGCTGGTTTAATCTTAGCTCTTTTTATCGGGAAACGGCGGAATAACCTGAATCTATTGCTAAATAACCAGCTAGTATCTATTGAAACCTGGCTTTCTGATGCTATACAGGGCAACTTTCTTAATCTGACCATCCTTGATAATACAGATGCAGTAATTGTGTCAGAAGAATCTTTGTCAGAGTGGGAGGCGTTGCTAGAGGACTGGGATGCCGAGAATACATACAGCGGCAGAATAGAGTTTTACCAAAAAGCTCTTGTATTACAAGACAAAATGCCCATTCCTCAGCTCCTTTATTATAAATATGATAATCTGGCTAACAAAGCCCGGGCGGCCCAGGCTAACTTAAATGAATTTGAACGAAAATTGGACGATGCTGCTAATAAGATTTATAAAGGAAATGAAAAGGGGAATTTAAGTTTATTGTCATGGGGCGCAGCAATACTAAAAGAGCTATTATCCTTGATGGAATCGGAAGATAGTAAATGGATCTATGCTCAAATCCAGGTTGTGCAGGAAAACCTAGCAAACGCTAGATTGCAAACGCAGCAAATGTTTCCAAGTTGGTATAAACGACAAACGGTTCGTTCCATTGAAAATCTCGGAGACTTTAAACGTAAAATGTTTTCAGTGGGGCGCAATCTACAGAATTTGGGTCTAGATGAAGAACAAAAGCTCTTAGCCGAGTTTGTCGAAGAGATTGAGGTGAATGTCCGGTTTATTGAGGAGCTTAAGCAAACTGTAACCAATGTTAAACAAATGGTTGATAGCAATGTAATTAACGATTCTACCACGATGCAAACTTTAAGCAGTTGGCTAGAGCAAGTGCAAAACTATGCTAAAGGGCTTGAGACGGCACTTCTACACACCAAAGTTGTTGAAAGTGAGGTTAAAGATGCTAAGAAAATGTTGGCCCAATTTCAGAGGAGATGTCTAGATCAAGTTACTCGTAACAAACAGCGTCTTGTTGACATTTATGATATTCAAGAAATGAACAATCATAGCCAAATCTCTACTTGGAAGCAGGAGGTTGCACTGCTTATTAAGATTTTTGAAGGTGATAAAAATATTGAAGACTTAGTCCTGGTACAACAGCAACTTGAGCTATTGGAACAACATGTCAATATATTGAATGACTCTGAACTTGATGATAAACAGTTTCAGATAATACTGAAACAGTGCCAACAGGAGACTGAGACCTTTTTTGACAATGATCCTCCGTTAGATACTGAGGCAATCTATGGTAGCATTTATGAGTCGATCCAAGAGAAGCGAAAGGGGTTAGCAAAAATATGGATGACAAACCATGTGCCCTCATTGAAAGATATTAAGCAATATGATGCAACCAAAGCTTTGCAGACGATTGCTAGCCTTCAAAAAAGGCCAAAGTTTCTTTCTGCTAAACAGGTTAGCGAGGTGAAGCAGGTTATAGAAGCCTGTGAAAGTATAATCGATGAATTAGAAGTAGAAGGATTATATGTAAAATTCCAAGGAATGTCGGATAGAAACCAGAAGGCGTTTATAAAAAAGATTGAAAGCCAAATAAAGGCTTACGTTGATCACATCGCCTAAAGTATGCAGCAGTGGGAGGAACAATAATGATTTATTTTTACCTTTTTAATTATTCCAAAGTACTCGAAGATGTTGAAGCAGAGAATCACATTAACAGCCTTTTCGAATATCTAAGAGCTAATGGTGTTGAAGTGGAAATTAGAATAGAAATGGTTAAAGGTTCATTAAAGGAGGAACTTTAATGGAAGTGGATTTTGATTCCCGGGTCAAGGATCATATGGCAGAGTACAAGCGGAGTGTGTTGAAAATAAATCAGGACGGCATTTGGAAAAGGAATAAGCGCTCCTATAAACACATCCTTCCCGAAGAGTCCTGGCAAGCCAATATTTTGGAACCTTACCGGGAAGCCTTTTTCAATGCGCCTCAGGCAAAGATCCAATTCCACAATGATTTCCATCATCTTATTTCTTCTCAGGCTATGTGCATAAATTTCTTCTATCCGTTGATCGCTGAGGAGCGATTACATCTGTTACTGCCCATTTTGGGAATGGATCAAACGGCGAAAGATTGTATAACTGAGGCCTGCTTCGAAAAAGAATCTTACCTGGAAATAGCAAAAGGCAGGAGAACCAGTTTTGATTTTTATATGCAGATAAAGCCTAATACGAAGATATTTTTTGAGATCAAGTATTCAGAGAATGGATTTGGCAAAGCGGCGAAGGATGATGAACATCTGAGCCATTATTACAAGGTTTACGAGCCCTTGTTAAATAACAATCCCGCCATCAAAGACAGCTGCAAAAATGAGGAGTACTTCTTAAATCATTATCAAATCATGCGCAATCTCCTCCATATCGATGCAAATAGTACAGTAGTATTCATATATCCCCAGGATAACATGAAGATAAATGAAGAAGCCTTGCGCGCCAGAGCAGAAGTCATGACTCCTGGATGGGAAAGCAAATTCATCCTGTATCCATGGGAAGGCCTGTTGCGGGAATTATTCAAACACTTGAATGATAAACATTTGATCGATTATTACGATGCATTTGCAGATAAATACCTCAAATATTAAGGAGCGCGAGCATTAACAAAGAATTAAAACAACAAGGATCATTTGCTTCGTATCCTTGCCAGATAACCCCAAAACCTATCAGATTTGGGGACTTCCTATATACTCTCTTTATCACAGGAGGAGCGTTAACGATAATATTTTTGAAATAATCGCCACCAGGAATAAATAGTTTTCATAAGGAGGAAGCGGAGATGAAACCTTTAAAGATTTGTCCCCAGGTTTATCAAGTGGGAGGTGCCAATCTCTCTCATCCCGATGATTGTTGTGTTTATCTGCTGGAGTCGGATGGTGAATTGGCGTTGATCGATGCTGGAGCAGGGAAGGGAAGCGAGGCCATTCTGGAAAATATCAAAAGCTGCGGATTTTCTCCCGCTGATGTTCGTTATATCCTGGTTACCCATGGCCATATAGATCATATCGGCGGTTTAAAGGAACTCAAGGCTAATACGGGGGCCAAGGTGGTAGTCCATGAACTGGAACTGGATGCGGTTGAAAATGGTAACCCACGGCTGACTGCGGCCTCCTGGTACGGGGTAACATATCAGCCGGTCAAAGCCGACCGCATTATAAAGCAGGACAGTGAAACCCTAACTTTGGGCAATACGGAAGTAGTTTTTTTGCATACCCCGGGGCACACGCCCGGCAGCCTGTCGATATTTTGTCAGTGTGAAGGCGGCAAAGTCCTTTTCGGACAGGATATTCACGGCCCTTTTTATAAGGAATGGGGATCTGATAAAAATGAATGGCGCCAGTCATTGAAACGGCTGCTGACCCTCGATGCGGATATATTATGTGAAGGACATTTCGGCATCTATCAGCCGGCTTCGGAAGTCCGCAAATACATCGAATCTTATCTGTGAGATGTTGTCATGTTTATACCCTATAGGGCACAGGCAGGCGGGCAGGCAGGGATTGTTGACAAAATTATTAAAAAGCAGAAAGTTAGAAGTATATTCTCGAAGGCGCAAAGATTCTAGGAACGCTAACTGTTTAATAAGAGGGGAACGAAGACTTCAGTATGATTTAAGATATGTAAACCACGTCATAACCAGGAGAGGAGCGATTTTCATTTATATGCTGTTACTGCTACTTCATAATGTCCGGCGATAGACGGTGTAATTTGGCCAAAAGTTGACGGATGTGTTGACCGTTTGGGCAGCCCCTTAAGGGGCAGGGAGAACTAACTCAATTCTCCCTGAACAAC
>Ga0209723_1006722_pt1 | contig 10895 bp, 9 predicted proteins | sample BiotimSIPDNA_2_FD_185750 | JGI IMG/M metagenome (GOLD analysis project Ga0209723, IMG submission 185750) | Anaerobic biogas reactor microbial communites from Washington, USA - Biogas_R2 time_0 SIP DNA (SPAdes) (version 2) | ecosystem: Engineered > Bioreactor > Anaerobic > Unclassified | place... | reverse complement strand
TACCTCGTTGGTTTCTCTATCCACTATGCTTGTGTAAGGGGGGGAAGTCAATTTCAAAATACGATTTATTTAAGTTATCGTTAATCTTCACTGTTCCAGAATCAATACGCACCTCTTCAGTATGAAAGTCGCCTTTTTCATATTCCAAGCCCTCGAATAATCTAACATAATATTCATAGCGCGGCATAGCCGCAACCAAATTATCCTTTGTTTTATCGGAATGGAACAACATGGCATCCTATCCTTGTCAAAAAAACAACCCTAAAAGAAAGGACAAGACACCATGTTGTTTACCGAATTATACCATCAAGATATTTTCGGAGTCATTGCCGGTTTGGATCGTATCCGTTTCCGGGGTACAGATCGTATGTTGAGTAATTGTTTGGGTTTTGGTCGCATGCTTCGTTTCATTGGTGTACTTCTGAAGGACTTTGGGCAGTGGGCAGAGAAGAGTACTAAAAGACTACGGGCAAGTTGTAGCAAACAAGCGGAAGTTCTGGGCATCCCGGTTAAATATTTAAATCATAGCGGGGTGGATAAGGAGAAGATGGCTCGAGCAATTGCTAAAGATCAGGGTATCGCGGAAGACGGTTCCATCTGTATGTTCAGCGTTGTCGAGGGGTGTGTCGCTCCTACTGTGACTCCCAACCAACAGAGCAAACAACTTGAGGTGCAGATGCGATTGCGCAAGTGTGTCTTCATCTACTATTACTTTGATCATCCCCAGGTGGGATTTGGAAACGTTCGGCTACAGACATGGGCCCCTTACACGGTCAATATTTGTCTTAACGGACGACATTGGCTTGAAAAACAGTTGATTACAAACAGGATGGGGTATCAAAAAAGCGACAATTGTTTCGTCTGGCTGGAAAATATTGAGGCAGCCCAAGAACTGATGGACGTACAGTTGAAGACCCATTGGCCTGAACTACTGAACAGTTTGGTGCTCAAGATGTGTCCCGTCCTGCCAGAGTTATGCGTACCCTTTCATATCCAATATTACTGGAGTGCTGATGAGACCGAATTTGCCACTGATGTAATGTTTCGCTCCAAGGCCAGATTAGATGCTCTGTTTGTCAGGCTTGTTAAGTATGGCATGATATCATCTGATTCCAACGCTGTTCTCAGATATCTTGGAAAGCGTGCGCCGGGTTCCTCTCGAGGCCAGGTTCCCAGTGAGATAAAAAGTGACTGTCGCAGACGTTATGAAGGCATGCGCATCAAGCATTGGGTCAATGGAGACTCGATCAAAATGTACAATAAGCAGGCACTGGTTCTTCGCGTAGAAACCACCATCAACAATCCTCGAAACTTTAAGGCGTTTCGTCCCGCCAATGATGACACGTCCAAATCGTGTACATGGCAGAAAATGCGCAAGGGGGTAAATGATTTGCATCGCCGTTGTGAGGTCAGTCGCCAATCTAATGAGCGTTATCTGGATGCAATGGGGGCTTTGGAAGTGGACAAGACCTTACAAGAGGTTGCCAAGGACGTCTGTAATCGGACATCGAGAAATGGTCGCTCTGTGCGTGGACTTAATCCTTGGAACAAAATCGACAATCAATTGTTGACGTTCCTGGCAAAAGGCGAATGGGCTGTAAATGGATTTCGTAACCGCCATCTCTGCCAATGGATACAACCCCAAGCGAACACGTTATGCGCAGAGGACCGGAAAAGACTTGCAGCAAAAGCAACTCGCCTGATTGGCATGCTTCGCGCACATGGCCTTATCCGCAAAGTGCCTAAAGAGAATCGTTATGTCCTAACGAAAAAAGGACAAACCCTCGCCAATGCCCTGCTGGTGGCATCAGATATTGAAATTAAAAGACTTACGGACATAGCAGCATGAACTTCTTCGAAAAAATAATTGAAGATGATGGGTAGTAATACGAATATACACGAATTAAATGTGGCATCAAGTAGCACATGCTCTGATTTCGAGAATGCCCGGGCAAAATGACGATTTTAATGTTATACCCCGCAAGAACATCAACGATAGTGTCTGTTCGTGTCCATTCGTGTGCATTCGTAGTTCAGCTCGTTATTTCCTGTTCAATTGCATAATCTTATCGGTATCGCTTTGGAATACAAACAACCCAAGCACCGTCATTCCGGTTTTTTCGCGGCCTTTGGCCCACATCGAAGAACGGCACTGTACAACGCGAAAAAGACCGGAATCCAGATTCAGCTTGCTGCGATGAATACCCATTTCCCTTCTCGAAAAATACAGTTAACGCAGGCTGTTCCTCACGCGCGGCTTCCGAAGATAGATTCCGGTCTTTTCGCGGCCCGGCACACCCTTCGATACGCATCCTTTTTGCACCGCGAAAAACCGGAATGACGTGTTGTTTTTGGATTCTTGAACTAAACCAGGACATAACGCTCCTCTTGGAACAAACAGAACTCATACTTAATTGTCAGCGAAATCACCAAAAGCGCCTATTCTCAGAACGGCATAGGAGCGAAACAGGGCAACCATACCACCATCCCTGAAGACGCTGAAAAGAAACTTCCATAAAATGCTCCTTGTCGAAGGAATAGGAATGCGCCTCTGAAACAGGTATAATAATTTTGTCACCGGGCAGGGTGGCACGTTATTGTTATTTAATGCCCAATCATAGCAACGGGAGGAATACGGAATGCCGATACGGCTGGCGGTGTTGTTGTCGGGCAGCGGCACAACCCTTCAAAACCTGATAGACAAGCAGGAACGGCACGAATTGGACGTGGAAATCGTGGGCGTCATCGGATCGAAACCGGACGCGTACGGACTCGAACGGGCGCGCAGTCATGGCATTCCCGAACGGGCGATTTGCAGGCGGGATTGTGATGACCAGGCGGCATTCAACACCGCGGTGTGGCAGGAAATACGCGCGCACCGGGCGGACTTGGTCGTTCTGGCCGGGTACATGCTGCTCCTGGAGGTGCCGGCGGATTACAAAGACCGCATTATGAACGTGCATCCCGCGCTGATCCCCTCCTTTTGCGGCCACAAAATGTACGGACACCATGTGCACCAGGCCGTGCTGGACTACGGCGCCAGGATCAGCGGGGCCACGGTCCATTTCGTGGATGAAATGTATGACCACGGGCCCATCATCCTGCAGGAGTCCGTACCAGTGCTCCAGGATGACACCGCCGACACGCTCGCGGAACGGGTACAGGCGTTGGAACGCAAGTTGTATCCGCAAGCCATACAACTTTTCGCGGAAGGCCGCCTGCGTGTGGAAGGGCGGAAGGTGCGCATACTATAAGCATACCTATAGTTACGCGGTTTTTGAGCGGCTGGCTTGGTTTGCTTCCCGCCTCTTTTATGGGGTACAGTTATTTCTCTGTGGCTGATCCTACCGGAACCCAATAACCCTATTATCAAGGAGAAGAAGATGAAATCGGTGCGTTTGATGACAGTATTGTTTTGCATGGGAATCCTGCTTGCAGGCGCAGCCTCGGCGCAAACTGCCGGCGAAGGGCAATGGATAAACCTTTTTGACGGGGAATCCCTGTACGGATGGAATATGGTCGGCAACGGCAACTGGTCCGTCAAAGACGGACAGATTGAACTGACCGAAGGCGACAGCGGGTTTATCGCCACCACGGCGCAGTTCGCCGACTTTGAATTGACGGCCACCCTGCGCGTTACGGGACAGGGCGGCGGCAGCATAGCCTTCCGCGCGCCCGCGTCCGGCCATGCGATCGAAGAGGGCGGCGGGGTGATCTACCTCCCCGCAGGTGAGCGGGATGCGGAGTATTCCGTGGTGACTATCCGCGCTTTGGGCGGCGACATACAGGCCTCGGTCAACGGTCAGGCGGTTGAAGCGCCCACAGCCCGGAACATTGGACATATCGCCGTTCAACTCCAGAAGTATCACCGCGACCGGCGCGGCCCGAAAATTGAAGTCAAGGAAGTGAAACTGCGCCCCCTGAGCCTGCGACCCCTGTTCAACGGGCAGGACCTGGGCGGCTGGAACATCATCCCCGACAAGGCCTCCGTTTTTTCCGTGGTTGACAGCGCGATAAATATCAAGGATGGCAACGGGCAGATTGAAACCGCGGAAACGTTCCGGGATTTCATTCTTCAGCTGGATATCATCTCCAACGGCGAACATCTGAACAGCGGCGTTTTCTTCCGCACCCCGGTCGGTGTGTTCTGGAAGGGCTATGAAGCACAGGTGCGCAACCAGTGGGCAGGCGATGACCGCGCAAAGCCGGTGGACTTCGGCACGGGCGGCCTGTATGGGATCAACCCCGCGCGAAAAGTCGTCAGCACCGACCATGAATGGTTTACCATGACCATTTCCTGCCTGGACAACCATATGGCCGTGTGGATCAACGGCATACAGGTTTCCGATTTTACGGACACCCGCGCGTTCAGCGATGAGAGCGACGGCAAGAACGGTTATGTAAACACGGCCGGCACCATCAACCTGCAGGGCCACGACCCGACGACAGACTTGTCCTTCAAGAATATCAATATCCAGACCTACGCGAAATAGTTCCGGCATAAACAACATCGCGGGCGGAAACCATCTTCCGCCCGCTTTTTTTGTCTCTGCCAGGAATCTCCAAAAGGCTCATTCAATTGCATTTGTATGTGCCCTCACTTGTGAAATAGATTGGAGATTGGAGGGCAATGCATATCGGGTGTATTCCGTATAAGCCATTGATGGTGGAGGCTCACACTTCAGTTGCAGATGGAAAATACACATTCATTCGATGAAATGGGTACCTCGGTCTTGGGCAAAAAACTTCTTGACATTTCAGATGAAATAGTGTATCTCAATTATATCATGGATGAACTTGCAGATTACTCCATTTTTAGACCAAGAACGATCACCTTCAGAAAAGTGCCTGAAGATTGAACTCCGATAGGTTTCACGAAATGTTTCGCTGTTTGGGAGTTTATACTATGGCTTGGTGGAGTGCACGTTCCACAAAACGCTTCAGATTGAAGATAGCACAACAATACCATCCGTTATTGCTGGCAACACCATCAAAGTAAAACGCGCCCTTAACGTAGTCCCAAAGTACCGAGAAAAAAAATAGGTATACTGTTCCGGGAATTCCCCATGTGCCGATATTTGAGAGTTATGAAATTATTAGACAAGCCATTAGGATAACAAAAGATAAACATTATGAAGCATATACATAATTTCTTTTTGGGAAAAGTTGTCTCAATATATGTACTGTTGTGTTGTGCTGGCAGTCTGGCTCTATTTGTTATAGGCACATCGAATGCATGGGGAAGAAGCTCGCCTTCAATTAAGGACTCGCCTATGCTTCAACCGAAACACTTGCGCGCGGTTCTACGACACCAGGAAAATCAAGAAACGCTCTTGCTCTCCCTGGATTTTGTTGAATCCGGGACCATCGTTGGAGAAAAAAGATCCAATCCCCTTGCCAAAGAATTCACCTGGGTGTTGCCAATTCCACAGGACTCGTCTGACATGCGCGAATGCTCATCTATTCCCATGCGAATGCTGATTCCCATTACCGGACCTCACAAAGTGAATTCTCGGATTATTGATTTCTTTTTCGTGCCCTTTCTATTGCTTGGGGTCGCGTTATTTGTATGGTGTTGTATGTGGCAAACGCGCCATAGGTGGGCGTGGCTGAAGAAAGCGCTCTGGGCTTTGATCGTTGTATCCGTTATCCTGTTCCTGGGGATCCTATTGCTCGCGGGGATCACCCCTTCGCCCATGGCGGTAGTGGGTTTATGGGCGGACGATCTGGTGGCAACAAGTATGGCCGAGCCCCTGCAAGCGGTTATTCTCAGGCCGCAATCGCTTGAGGAGTTTAGGGAAGTTCTGGCGCGTGAACATCACTTAGAAATGGCGGAACCACACGTTTCACGCGTGGCAAGCTATATCGATCACGGTTGGGCCTTTGGGGTAATTCGAATAACTATGTCCGAGTTGTCATCAAACATTCGAACTCCGTCCATGGCATTCACTTTCACAACTCAAACGCCAATTCTCCCTTTGCCGCTGTTTGATGCGGGCTGCGGTCCAGTTTCAATGGATGCCGTTGTCATCGGAGAAACCGGTTTTCAAAGCGATACATTACGCTTGGAGTCTTCTTTTCTGTGCCACGAAAAGTCACACACGGTTGCGCAATTACACGATGAGAATGTGCCTATTAGCCGTCTTGGCGCTTGTAGCGCATATACGCTCGAAGGTCTCCCGAATTTGTGGATAGCTTTCCCGGCGATTACAGAACTCTTGTGGGACGGGTGCGTGCTTACACGATTCTCCGGTGAAGTGGCGCCTGACAAAGATTTGCGGGAGATCGTTCTGCACCCGAAGTCGTCATCTGCCTCATTTCGCGTGTCCATTGGAAACCCATGGATCATTTTTCTGAAGAGCATGTTTTATGCGAGTCTTATGGGACTTGCATGGATGACAGGCATCGTTTTACTTTTGCACTTCAGCAAAGCAAAAGGGCATAGGGGCCTGATGACGGTGTTAACGCTCTGTGTTATCCCCATCTCCGTGGGCGCAGGCATTGCCTATTGTAGCCGTGTCCAGAGCGTGGATGGGTGTCCGCATTCCTGGGGAAGGAACATGCCCACAGATTATCTGGATGTGTTGGTGGAAAACTTATCAGAGGACTCTGCGTCTTCAGGTGCGGCTGTCCACGCGGATATGCATGCCAAGGTGGATGAAATACTACGGGAGGCCATGATGCCTCAAGAATGTGAAGAGGACTGGCGTCAACTATTCGAGGATGACCGCGGTCTCGTTTGCCGCGTTTATGATGTGCGCGATGACCGGCCAGTCGAGGTGGAACGAATGACGCGTGCCACACCATATTTCGGCCCGGTGCCGCGGGCGAACAACAAAGTTTGGCCGCGTCCCGATCCGACCTTGACATTCATTGGTGAGCCTACCGATATTGTGTTGGTGGAAAAGTCCAGTCCGCAGTGATGAACCTAAAAAAAGCAGTTGAACGGACTAATAGAGGACGGTTGCCATTATTATTGCTTTTGGGGCTTGGCAGAACTTTATTTAAAACATGACAAACACATTGGCAATTTTAAATTTAAGGACAAATCGGCGTTGCCCATAAACGAACTTCAGCCGTGATGCTGACGGAGACCAATAAACATGGGATTCTTTGAAAACAAAGTCAAGATTGCAGCGTTTTGTTTTGTAGGCATGCTTGCCATTTTTGCGTTAGGAGTGACAATCTATTTATTGCGTCCGAACATGAAAATGGGTACCGCCCAAAACGACCAAGAGCAAAAAACAGCATCGGAAGTGTCTGAAGAATCGGTACCGGAAGATGTCTTTCCTGAAACAAGCCCTGAAATTCCGAACGAGGTGCCATCGGATAAGCACAAAGATGCTGATGAAAGGGACCGAAGCGCAGAGAATCAGGTGCTGCAAAACAGGCCGGTGGCGGAACGGATACGAAAAACCTGCAAAGCGTTTGGCATAGAGTTCCCGACAGATATTAAAAGAAGTAACACGGCTTCAAGTCCACCTTTTAATGAACCCATGTTCCAATTTCGGACGATCCAAGGCGATCTATTAAAATTTGATCCGAATGATGGAGCCTTCTTGTGGCTTAGTAGCCGGAATCTTGGGGTGCTGGGGGGCAAGTCACTTGGTGAAAAGCCTGCGTTGACAGCGTCGGAGGCAGCTGAGCGATTAAATGAATTTGGCCGGACAATCGGGGAACCCATACAGGTATCGGCAGAAGACGCAGAATACGAAAACAACGATTCGGATAATGACCCAAGTAAGGACCCGGATAACGGAATGTGGTTTTTCAGCGGACTGCAAAATTACAAGGATGTACCGATTCTTGATTCGTATTTGCAGGCACATGTGTCCGCAGTGGATGGGGAGATACTTTCCTATGCAAACCGTCCGCTCCCCCCGCAAGAAATTGACCTTACGGAAAACGTTTCGGAAGGGGATGCACATTCGCACGCTTCAGACTTCATCAACAAGATGGCGCAGAAAAGTGGTGTGGAATGGCAGGCCGCAGGAATGGGGAAGAAGGTGATTGTATATCCCAATAACTGCTGGACCGGCGGAGAAGATACGCCTTTGCAGCGCACAGGGCCGCCGAGATGTTGCTGGGTGGAGAGATTTGAGGTGGGACCACGACGCGTCTTGGTTTTTGTTGACACCATTACGGGCGAAATAATTGGAGGGATGTGACTTATCAAGTGCCGCGGAAAGTCCGAGGGATTTTTTGGGGATCTTTAGAGGTGTCAGAATCGTTGAACAAAAAGGAGTAGTCTGATGCCATATACTAGAACCCGGAAATGGATTATTGTTAGCGTGTCGCTCGTGGCTGTGATCTTGGTGGGATCTTTTCTATACGCGCGTCTATATGAAAGGAAGAATGAAAGCGCGGTTCGGGAGGAAGGAAGATCCGCCGAACCTTCTGTCCAATCGCCTGTTCCGCCGTTGACCAGTGCGGATGTCGTAGCGCAAGAGCTCGACATCCAGCCGCCAGTAGCGTCCAATACGGCAATGCCGGATCAAAATACCTGTGCTGTCAGCCCGGGTGCAAAGTCAGGAACAGATCTACAGGAACGCCTTGTGGCCGAAAAGATGGATCTCGCGTGTAAGGTGCTGGGTATAGAACTGGATAAAGATATCCGTACAGAGAAGACACCGCCCTATAACGAATATAGAATTCAAGTTAGATCTACCACCGGAGATTGGTTGCTATTTGATCCGATGGACGGCACATTACTTTGGTTTCTGCGCTCCAGCAAAAATATAAAATGGCACGAGGGAGAGGAGACGTTGTTGACGGCACGTGAGGCAGCAGACCGCCTGATGGAATTCACTAAGGCCCTCGGTGAGCCGATAACCGTATCAGAAGCAGACGCAGAACTCGTAAGTGGCGATGAATGGCATTTTCATGTTCGATACGACTACAAAGGCGTGCCTGTTCTCGATGCACGGTTGGATGCAGAGATTTCGGCTGTGGGTGGGGAAATTATCCAATATTCTAATCACCCTTTTCGTGTAGGTGTGGTGGACGTTACGGAACGTGTCAGCATGGAGGAAGCGATCGCCACCGCAACGGAGTTCCTGGAGCAGCGGACACAGGGCGAGAGCGCGGGCGCGATTCCAGAACCAGGTACCAAGAAGTGGATTGTCTATCCGAACGACTACTGGACACCCCAAGAGGGGGAAGGCCTGGTTCGCGCAGACCAGGCAAAGTGTTGTTGGGTCGTACGGTTCAGAACCAAACAATGGGGTTTGATGATCTTCTTTGTGGATGTCGGCACAGGCAAGATTGTTGGCGGATTTGGAGGATGAACCGCACCTTGAGATACCACGCGCTCGAAGTGCGGGATGTGCAATTCCGGTAACTGGGGATAGTCTTTCATGACCCCTATGGCCTCCCCATGACTGACAAAAATGTAGACGCGGCATCTGTGCCGGGTTGAAAGCGGTGAGGACGCCGCTTCTACATTCATTCATTGCATCGGGAAACGAGTGCAGTACCAGATTATCCGCCGGGGCGGGTTCGTTCCGCCTGTAACAGTCCTTTTTTTGCGGGCTTAAGTTAGTGCCATCCTATACTGTCCCCAGAACCGATAAGGTACTCGCGGGAGACTCTATTCCTCCTCGCCGTATTCCTCTTCCTCCTCGTCAAACAGATGAATGATGGCCCGGGCTTCATCGGCGATGCGATCGGCGAGGTCCAGCATTTCATGGAGGTCTTTGGGCGTGGACACTTCCCGGAGTTCCTGGGCCAGTTTGACGCGCGCGCCCTTGGAGGTCATGCCGTCATGCTGCAGCATGGTCTTGATGCGCCGCACAATCTTAATGTCGTGGTCGGTATAGGCCCGTTTTCCCGAAGGCAGGCGCCTCGGACGCAATTGGGGAAAGTTCGCCTCCCACTGGCGCAGCAAATGCACTTTGACGCCCGCTATTTCGCTCACTTCACTGATAGCGTAAAGTTTGCCTGGTTCCTTTTCCTTGCCCATGGCATGTTCCGATTCGTTTCAAGAAGATTTATGTTAGCACCTTATGGAAATTTTTCTATCAACAAAAACAAGAAGTTAGGTACGTTGTTCACGCTTTAGCGTGCTATATTGTTCAATATCCATGTGTTAACACGCACACTAAAGTGTGAACAACATACTCTGAATATTTTCGTTTTGGGTTGTGGCCAACGCCGACGTTAGAAACGTCCCAACACGAAATATTACAGTCATTTCGTTTTATTTTGTGCCTTATGTGGCCATACTTAAACTACATTTCCTGCCACATAAGGCCCATACGTCACAAAAAGAATACCCTATAAAATTAGACCCGCTCCGGTGTTTCGCCGGGACCATCCGCCGGCAGACTCAGTTTCGGATCCAGTTTTTCATTAGCGCCCACCATTTCATCCCAGCTGACTTCATTGCCCGTGTACGCGGCCATGCGCCCCAGGATACTGGTCATGGTGCTGTGTGCCGACTCGAGCGTATTGTCTATGGGCGTGTTGTTCCGTATGCTGTCACAGAATTTCTGTATATTGGCGATGGCGCCGGACTCGTAGATGGTGTTGGTCTTGCCGCCATCCCAGGACTCGCTTTTCCCGCGTACGGACACCTCGCCGCCGTAATGGGAATCCACCGTGCCTTCACTGCAGTAGAGGCGCATGCACAGATCATCGTATCCATAGGTGAACTGGCCGGAACTGAAATCCACCAGCACGTCGTCGGGGTAGGTGTAGGTCACCACGAAATGGTCCCAGCAATCGCCCACATCGACCCGGGCCTTGCGGCCGCCCGTGCCGCGCGCCTTTAACGGGTGTCCCTGCAGGTACCAGTTCGCCACGTCGAGCACGTGAATGTTCTGCTCGACAATGATGTCGCCGGACAGGGCGATGTCAAAGACCCAGTTGCGCAGGCGTGCCGTTTCGCTGCCGGG
>Ga0209723_1006720_pt1 | contig 10899 bp, 13 predicted proteins | sample BiotimSIPDNA_2_FD_185750 | JGI IMG/M metagenome (GOLD analysis project Ga0209723, IMG submission 185750) | Anaerobic biogas reactor microbial communites from Washington, USA - Biogas_R2 time_0 SIP DNA (SPAdes) (version 2) | ecosystem: Engineered > Bioreactor > Anaerobic > Unclassified | place... | reverse complement strand
TGCCGGTGATTGTGATCCGTGGCCAGCGCAGCCGGTGATCGTGCCTTCAGTCTGTTTGGTGGTTTTATCTTTAAGACAATGACCTTCATATTTGGCCGTGGTGAAACGATCCGGTGTCGGACTGTGTGTTCACCTCGCAGTTGCGGATATGTCCGGCGGATCGGTAAGCCTGAAGGTTCCCCGGCAAGGATTCATCCGGGCGCGATCTTGAAGGCGCTGCTGGCGGCCTTCATGTTCTGGTTGCACTGAACGATCCGGTCATGGTCGGTGCGAATATCCAGCAAGCAAGAAGGCGCTGGTGTCCGGCCAGGTGGTGCCGATTGCGCTTTGGTTTGTGGTGGTGCATGGGAAGCTGTCCGCCGGATGATTTTAAAAAGGCGGATGCTTTCACACCCGCCCTGGTCATCAATATGTTATCGAAGGCTTTCCGCCATTAATAACCTTCAACCCCAAAAGGTTCTTTGGCGCAGCGCTGCATCGCGGTAAGTTTAAGCGCGGCAGTTTTGTTTTTATTATTTTTTTTTCATCGTCAAAAATGATAGTGTCTTCTGTCATCACCTTGTATGGCATAAAATGAATTCTATCATATGAACTAAAGCTACTAATGAGTCCATAAAGGGCCATTGCATAATTATTGGTCAGGTCTTGATTGTCAATTGCTTCTATTCTTTTTAAAAAATTATTAAGCATTTTAACGATGTCTCTATGCTTGAAGACCTGACACTCAGAATAATTATATTCCTCGGCATGAACTGGGTGTAACCATGAATTAAATACATACACGCGCTCAGCATCAATATATCCCACTCTCAAAGAACGCTTTTCAATGGCCATGTCGTTACCTCCATAAAAATAAAAAGAGGCTATGGAACGCTTACGCTCAAATAAAGCGCCCGGCCCTTACGGGTGACGGATTCCATAGCCAGATTAATTGTTTTCCACAAACAAAAATAGCCACTATCGGGTGACCTCCGTATTTGATTTAAGCGGCGTCAGAATACACTAAACAAAATAAAAATCAACGTAATTTTATGGAACGACAAGCCAGACCTTTACTTCCGGTGGAATGTCTTGATTGATTCTTATTTCCTCATTGTACTGTCTCAAATCAAAAAAACGCGCCCTGATTTGTGCGGCCAGGCGTTCAATCGGTTCGTGTTGAAGGCTGTCAGAAAAGGTTTGCCGGAAGTTATCCGCCGCCCGATATTCCCAGCTTATACCATTGTTTGGTGTGATTTTCGTCATTCCCCTTGCCCCTTATCGTCATCTAGCATGGCAAAAATATGGCCACTTTCGAAAGACAAACATCGAATCCACTTATAAAAATTCACGGGTCCTTCCAGGGCTTTCGATGTTACGGGTAATTCGAACCACGGCATTTTTCTAGGCATAGGAAAAAAATAAGACCGGAATTTTGGACTATGCCCCTTTTTTCACCCTGGCTTCATGAAAATGGAAATATTGAAAATTAGGCTCCCGGTGCTTCCAGGCGTTCAAGCGTCCGGTGGATTTCCCGCGTGAGAATTTCACGAATCTTATTTGCATCCCGTTCCGCTGCCAGTTTTGCCGCAAGCCTTTCGGGAATATTCAACATGACGGTGCGTGTGTGTCCGCACATGGCGGAAGCGGCCAAAAGCACGTCTTTCACTGAAACATATTTGCACGCTTCAATGGCGTCGATACGGGTTAGGCGCTTAATTTTCTGATCATTTAATCGGATAGTCTGCTTAAGAATATTTCGTTGTAAATCGTCGGTATTTTCTTTGATCTTCTTTCCCGTGGCGCATTGCTTTAGAAACGTTCGGGCATAACGATCAACTTTTTTCTGGCTGTATGTGCCGCTTTTTTCCGGAAGCAGCTTTCCTTGCTTGCCGTGCCTGTATAGGCTTGGGCGCGTGATTTTCCAGCCCCTCAATTCCAGGTAAGTCAACACGTCCGGCAAGGTATTGAAGACGATTCCCGCGTCATCAAGATTCGTGTCTGTGTTTTTATTGGCCATGTCCATCTGATAATCGGTTTTATCCATTGCCGTTTTCCCCCTTTTTTTGTTCGTATTGAAACTTGAAATAAAGTTTAGCCTCATCTGCTATAAATGATTTCAGTTCTTCTATTTTGGAAATATCCCCGGACACGAAACGAATAATCTTTGCGGTGATGGAATGAAGAAAAATATTCATGGCGTTCTGGAAATGACGCGCCACTATTTCAGATGACGGATTCATGACGTCAAGGCATTTAAGATTTTTCCGTGCGTATTTTTCAATGGGCATGATATGAAAACGCCCGTCCTGGCTTCGCTTCAATTTTCTTTCATTCACGTGCCTGTAAAGCGTCGTGTGCGTAACGTTCCAGCCCCTTGAGGATAAATAAGCCAGCACGCCTTTAATATCGGCAAAGGTGTTTGATGTGTCGCCTTCGCCGCTTTCGTAGTAAACCGTCTCCACGTCCCGATAATTTCTGGCCAGCACATTAACCGGCTTTAAGTGTCTTTTTGCATAAAGATCAATCGCGTCAGTTTCAAAAACCCCATCTTTGCCTGAACGCAATTTGCCCTCTGAAATATGCCGGTAAATCGAAGTTGTTGAAAAGCGCCAACCATGCGCCGCCAGATATGACTGAATACCCTTGATGTCTGTGATGCTCCCCTGTAAATTTTCATCGTTCATTATGACAACCTCCATCGATTATTTTACTGTTCAATGCCCGCCTCGATCCATGCCCGGATATTCAAGCCGCGTTGCCATGCGTCCGATGGATCTTTTCCGACGGGCACGGGCCAGCGGATGACTTTTTTTCCGTATGTTTCGGGCCAGAATTTCCAGGCGTAACGAGCGCCCGCCGGATCATAGTCCAGCGCGGTTAAAATCAGCGAAGCCCCCATCAAAAGCGCGTGCGCGTTTTGATCCGGCTTCAAACCCGCCGAACCCATCGCCATGACGCCGGCCAAGTCCCCGGCTTCCTGCCGGCAAAGCCAAGCGTCAAGCTCGCTCTCCACAACGATGAAGACATTTTTTTCCGGCGCCAGAATCATCGGCGCAAGACTCGAACCCACAACAATCACATAGCGCGGGCCTTCGCCCGGATCGCTTCGCCGAACCCTTAACCGTGCCAGACCTTCATCATGACAAAGAGGGATAACCAGCCCCGCCGGAATCCATAACCGCTTCGGCTTTCCGTCGCTGCGGACGTCGCGGGTCAGCCCCCAGCCCTGCCGATCCCGGTAAAACTCCACCGGATTGAATCCGATCCCCGCCCGGCGGATCGTTTCTTCCGTCAGGCCCTTGCCGAAGAGAATGTTTCGCGCCGCTTGGCCTTCCGGTGTCCAAAGACTTGCTTGTGCGGACTTCAGGAACGTTTCCGCTTTTTGCACCCATAGTTCCGGCGGATGATCGTGTTTCTTTGGCCGAAAGACAGGCTTGTCTGGCGTCGGCCTTGAATACTTTTTCCGATAACCATTTTTGGAAATGCCCAGCGCCTGGCATGCTTCGGCGAAGGAAAGCCCCTTCATGTCCCGAAGATATTGAATCGCGTCCCCGGTTTTCTCGCATCCCCGACACCAAAAGCGCCCGCCTTTATGTTGTGGCCAGATCAAGAACCGATCATTCCCGCCGCAAAACGGACACGGCCCAGCGTATTCTCCGCCGTGCGTTGTGGAGACGCGCTTGAACGTGAAACCGTCTCCGCTGATCAATTCCAGGATGCTCATTTTTTTAATCCTTCAAAAAGTGATGCCATGACCGGCGGCGCAGGTGGTTTCCTGGCTACTTCAACCCATCGGGCGCAAGCGGCCCGAAGCGCGGCGAAGTCCCGCCCGCCGTCCAATATGGCTTTGTATGTCCGGTTGACTTCCACCTCCGCCGCCTGCGTTTCCGGCGTGAAGTGGAAAACCCCGCCCTTGATGACCTCATCGCGGGCACCAAAAAGGATCGCATCCGCGTCTTTTTCGCCAGGCAAAGGATAGTCGGCGCAACGGATGACCGGATTCCCCGTTTCTGGGGTGCCAGGTGTTTCTGATTCATCATCCGATATTCTCGTAAGTGCCTGATTAAGAAATGGTTTCACTTTCATGGCTTCGTCATTCCTGAAAAATAAAATATTTATTGTCTATTTTCGTGAAAATGGTGGAACTTGTGGAACCATAAACATAAGTATATGTTTAAATAGAATAAAAGACTGTTAAGCTGGTTCCTCCGGCGGTGCCACGGTTCCACGTAGAAGTAGAACATAAAAAATACTGACGTGGAATAGGTGGCACCAGGTGTGGAACCACAAAAAGGGATAAGTGGAACCAATATGATTATGTTTATGATTTGAATATTATATATTATATTCTTTAAATTATTCTTTAAGTTATGTTGTGCCACGTGTGCCACCATTTTTCATGTAATCCCTAAACATTTTTCAACATAATCAGAATCAATGACCTTCAAAATCCGAAGATTTCTTTTTCCTGCAATATTCGCTTTGATGGTTGTTTTGCCGTCCGTCCCAACTTGAACAATTTTCCTGGTCTTCATCATGGAAAAAAATGTTGCGTATGACGATATTGGAAAGTGAGCGTTCGCTTTTTTGTAGTAGCTCTGGACCATGCCCCATGCCGCCGCCGGAAGCAGATAAAGCGCTTGCGCATCGAACCAACCGATTTGTTCTCCATTGCCGATCCTGTCTCCCGTGTGGTGTGGGTGTGGTTCAAGGCGGGCCTGGCCCTGAATTAAAAGCGTAACAAGAATTTCGAAGAACTGATCCACGGGTGAATCGTCATCCACGTGCGCCTCTTGCCGTTTGGCCAGGCAAAGGAAAACGTCCCAGGCTTCCAGGATGATCCGCTCGGTGGCCCCATCATCCAAGACGCCCCGGTGTTGAAAAAAAGTCAGTGCTGTTTGTAAGGCAAATATTTGAAACGCAGTATGCTCTGCAATGCGTGGGTCACAACCCTTATCGATGGACTGTTGGCGCAATGGAACAAACTGTTCACGAAAAGAATTCTGGACATCCACCATGTTCTCGCGCATCCATAAAAGATAGGCGTGCATGGCATAGGGCAATAAGTGGCTGTCAGCTTGCAGACCTGAAAGCCTGTCCAGATCAATCGTTTCTCGGTTGAATTCGACGGTGACAAGTCGCGTAATGATCGATTCGACGGTGGGAAGCAGCTCCGCTGAAATGTAAAGCAGGCCCCGTGGTGGCATGGATTCTCTCAGTGTGATGTCCGGGTTTCCTCTGGCCCGCGAAGAACGGTTTGCAAACGAGCGGACAATGGTCTGCATCAATTTTTCTTTTTGTTCAGCAATGCGTTTTGATGTGCTGGGGCTCAGATCGTCTAAGACGAAAGGAACGTCTGCGGCCCGGAAAGCGGCCAGTTCTATGGCCACTTCCGTGTTGGTGAAGTTGGCTAATTTTTGCGCTTTGTTGAATTGGCCAAAAAACGACAAGACCAATAAAAGAACAGATGTCTTATAGGTTCGTGCGGGCCCCTGAACGTAGTATGAAAAATTGACGGGACTATCCAGAATCGAAATCATCGGGGCAAGCCAGATCGATGCAAACAGCGGAAAGGTGACTTCATGTTTGCCGATGTCCAAAAAAGTCAGACTGGTTTCCAGGCCCCGGCGCTCAAGCGCCAAAAAAACCGCCGCCTCTTCCTGCTTGTCAAGTGGGGGCGGGAGAGGCAAGCTGTAACGCTGAATCTCTGTATCCAGTTTGACGGATATGTCCATGCCCGGCTCCGCGCCGACGGCACCCGCGCCATGCAAAAAATACGGTTTCCCCTTGATGAACTTCCAACCGGTTTGGGCAAAGATAGTTTTTACCTTGTGGCCGTGGGAATGTTTCTGCATGAAAAAACGTATATGGTCTTTCGTTGTGGAACCGGGTGACATATTGGCGGCGGGAAGCCACGGCGAAACCCAGTTCATGCTCAGGAACTTGTCGGCCTGAACTTCCAGTTTGGGCAAATCGCTGCCGTCAGATAACTTCCCTTGAATGATTAGAAGCGGATTCCGTTTTCGCTCTTCCGATCCATCATCGATGACGATCTTTTCACTTATCGATGGAACAAAATTTGCCAGCAAGATTTGAATGGCACCATCCTTTGAATACTTTGTGCGCTTCAGATAGCCATCCTCTGTGGAGTAATCATCTTTTTTATCGTCTGTCCGGGCAAAGCTCTTTTTCTCCGCTGCCGCTCTGGCCTGAACCTGTTTTTTTATATCATCGGTGCTTTTGTTGTCGCGTTTCTGCGTTGTCATTTTCCTTTTGTCCTTCGGATCGAAATTAAGCCCATCCAATCTATCGCGCCGCTTTGTGTTCGCCCAGCCTGGCCGATCCTCGCGCGCCGTCTATCGCATGCCATTAGCGGTTTTCCACTGACGACACTTCCGGCATGCTCTCAAGTAATTTTTCCCATGTTGCTATTTTGGATTGAAGCGCCTCAACGATCCGGCGCGCAACATAGATAATGGCCTCATATGCGGGCCTGCCGGTGATCAACATCTTTTCCCATTGTGGCCCCATTTCGCCGTTTTCGATTTCTTTAAGTGTTGACTCGTTCATCAAAATCAGATTTGTCCATTCCTTTAGCTCGCAAATATCGCCCTTTTTAAAGAAACTGTTTTTTATCCCCATGATGCCCTCCAATAAAGAACCCCTGGGTAAGATTTCTCCACGGCGCACGATGCCGCCCGCGGCTTCACAACCACGGGAATCTTGCCCAGGGGCTTTTATGTATTGATCGTCAATCTTCATTCGTGCTTTCCCCCTGGAGTAGGGTTTCAATGTTTAATGTTTCGCCCCCGGATTGACCGGAAAGTCCCGCTCTGCCAGATATGCGAACGCGGTTTTCTGTAGTGTTCCGGCGTCTGTTTCCAGAAACGCGGCAATCGTTCGTAATTCCGTCGAATCAGCGTTAAAAATGATTCTGTGCGCCTCAATAAACAAGTTGTGGTTTCGCGGATCAAGAAGCGTCTCCAATAAACCAAAAAGGGCCATGTGGGCGACAAATCGCTTGAAGCGTTTGATTTCGCTGTCTGTCATTAATTAATTCTCATGCCAGGTATATTTTTTTAGTTGCCGCCGGAAACCAGCCTGGTAAGTTCCCGGCGGCATAAGCACCATGACAGAAGGAAAGTCAGGTGAAAAATCATTACAAAACGCGGTGCATTGTTGTGTCCGGCTCCGTCTGTAAAATCCCGTGGCCTTCTTCGATTTCGATTTCCGCGCTTAACAAAACAAGATCGCCTCGCTCATACGCGCTCATCTTGTCACGTCGTATTTTCTCTTCAAGCTGCATTTGATAAGAAGTGAAACGGTCACTTGATATTAGAATCGAATCATGAAGTTTTATTCCGAAGACGCCCAACATCCATGTGAATTGGGCAATGACCTCAATATCTTCTTTGGAAAATTCCAGTTCGCCATCGATTAAGTGTGTGGGATGATTATGGACAAACACAACCAGCCGCGCCCCGGATAGAATCGCGCAAGACATAACCTCGCTAATCGGATACATGACCGCTGTCTCCGATCCGCTGTATTCCAGTGTTCCCAGGCATCGCCCGGCGTGATCCAGGAATAAACAAAAGTGTTTTTCATTTGGAAGATACTGAAGGTGATGTAAAAAACTTGCACAGACCTTTGGTGATCGAAAGTCCATGCTTGGATCAACCAGAAGTTCCCGGTTGATAATTTTCCGCAGCTCATACTTGATTGCAAATTGAGAAATGGTTTGGTCCATCATCGTCACCTAACAGTCTGCGAAAACGTTAATTGCGGGTATGCCCGCCTTCATCGATTCAATTGCCAATTCATCATAATCCGGGTCAAGGCGCATTGCTTCCATTGCGGTGATGCATCCGCGAAGATAGGCGTGTTTTCCCAGCACGGCGGCACGGTTTGACTGCGCCTTACAAACTTCCTTGCCGTCGGGCCTGTAGCCGATTATCTCAGTGATAGTTTGAATCCGGTCATCGTGCCGGGAAGCATCGAGTGCCGCTCTAAAAAACCGGCGAGCATCGTCAATGCGCGGGTCGTAAGACTCTATAAGTTGCTTTTCGATAGCTGCGATTTTCATTTCGTATGAATTAACAAACGAGCGCCGGGATGCAGCGGTGGTGATCCAGTGTTGGGATGCTCTTTTCAACGCTTCCTGTGTGGCTTCGTAAGCCGCACGTGCCTTTTCTTCCTGTGCTAGAAATGGGGGAAGCCCATCATCCAGCGACTTTTTCAGCGTCGATAATTCATCGGCCAGCTTTTGCCGCGCCTCAATTCCCGCCTGATGTGCCGATGCAATGGCTTTCCCGATTGACGGGATATGATCGGCCAGCTCTTCCAATGTGTATGATTTCTTGTTAAACAGCATTTGAGATTTCTCCTTTTTTATATGTTAGCGTCCCGCCGCCAGGACATTGCCTGCGGCGCTCCTGTTCATTGCTTGTCAATGTGTTATTTTTGAATAGCCCCATAGCGCCCTTGTAGCCATTTCAAGATGCAAGGGACTGGATAGGCTATTTTGCGTCCAATGCGAAAACGCCCTTCGGGACCAAGACCCTGCGAATCTAAATTCGCCAAGTATTTTTCGCCAATTAGCCCGCCGGTGAATTGCGTAATTTTCGTACGGGCAACCCAAGCCGACGGCCATTTACTGGCCATAGCTTCCAAGTGATTTGAAAAGTCATTTTCTTTAAAGGATTCCCGGCAAGGATTCATCCGGGTATCATTGCGAATGTGTTGCCGTTGATCGGGTTTTAATTCTTCTTCGTCCATATATGCATTCTCCTTTCGGTTTGTTTCTTGTGGGCTAATATATGAATTAAAATGAATAATATCAATTAGGTGCGTAATATTTATATTAATTGCATAATTTTTACGCTTCTTAATATTTTAAATAAGTTTCGCCGATGAAAAGCGCTTTCTTCCTGATTGGTGGTTTCTTCCCGGTGAAGACGGCTTTCATATTTGCCTGTTGTGAAACGATCCGGTGTCGGCCTGTGTGTTTGCCCTGGCAGGATCATGTCGTTACCATGCGCCCCGGTGGTGATCGTTCCCGGTGTGCCTTGTGGTGGTGCCCCGGATGAACCGCTACCGGTGGTTGTGATCCGTGGCCAGCGCTGCCGGTGATCGTGCCTTCAGTCTGTTTGGTGGTTTCATCTTTAAGACAATGACCTTCACATTTTCCTGTGATGAAACGATCCGGTGTCGGCCTGTGTGTTTGCCCTGGCAGGATCATGTCGTTACCATGCGCCCCGGTGGTGATCGTTCCCGGTGTGTCTTGTGGTGGTGCCCCGGATGAACCGCTGCCGGTGATTGTGATCCGTGCCAGCGCTGCCGGTGATCGTGCCTTCAGTCTGTTTAGGATAACGTATAATATTTTTCGCACAATTTGAGGAGTAGCCCTCAATCTGGTAGAGTTTTGTTGCACAGACAAAAACAAATACCGTCAGGAGGGCTACAGATGGAGAATAGCAAATCATTAAGGGAAGGCAAAGAGCGAAAATCGGGCCAGATTATACGGATCGAGCAGGAGCAGTTAACCCGTCATCTGGACAAAGTGGTTCGGGGGACCGTGGAGGAGACGCTGAACGCGTTACTGGATGCGGAAGCAGACCGTTTGTGTCAGGCAAGCCGTTATGAGCGGACAGAGAAGCGCAAGGATACGCGTGCCGGCCATTATAAGCGGAATCTGGACACCAAAGCAGGCCAAGTCCAGTTGAAGGTTCCCAAGTTACGGACTTTAAGTTTTGAGACAGCAATTATCGAACGATACAGACGCCGGGAAAGTTCGGTGGAAGAAGCGCTCATGGAGATGTACCTGGCGGGCGTGTCGGTTCGGCGGGTGGAAGACATCACCGAAGCGCTGTGGGGGACACGGGTCAGCCCCGGGACGGTTTCAAACCTCAACAAGAAGGTTTATGAGCGGATTGAGAAGTGGATCAACTCTCGGATTGAGGGAGAGTATCCCTATGTTTTTTTAGATGGAATCTGGCTGAAGCGATGCTGGGCCGGAGAAGTGAAGAACGTCAGCATCCTTGTGGCGATTGGGGTGGATCAGAACGGATATCGTCATGTTTTGGGTGTTCAGGAAGGTGCCAAAGAGGATAAAGAGAGCTGGATGAGATTTTTGCGACATTTAAAAAGCCGTGGGCTTCAGGGCGTAAGGCTGTTTGTGAGTGACAAGTGTTTGGGGCTGGTGGAGTCACTGTCTGATTTTTACCCGCAAGTCCAATGGCAGCGTTGCGTTGTCCACTTTTACCGGAACGTTTTTACTGCTGTTCCGAAAGGAAGAGTTAAAGAGGTTGCGGCCATGCTCAAGGCGATTCATGCCCAGGAGGATCGCCAGGCTGCCGAGGAGAAGATCGTCGCTGTTCTGAAGAAGCTCAAAAACATGAAGCTAACCAATGCTGCCAAGATCGTAGAAGAAGGAGGCAAAGAGACATTGAGTTATTATGACTTTCCCGGCCAGCACTGGCGCTCTATACGCACCAACAATCCTTTGGAAAGACTGATGCGAGAAATCAGACGCAGGACGCGTGTTGTTGGAGCTTTTCCGGACGGGCAATCCGCTTTAATGCTGGTGGCCGCTCGACTCCGGCATGTTGCTGCCACAAGATGGGGAACACGGCAATATTTGAATATGGAGAGATTGACAGAAAACATTGTGGAGATGGCATAAACGCCAAACGCTCCGGGAGCTTTGGTGGCTCACAGAGCGTTTGGCTTACCAACTACCGGATTGTTGGGTTGCTAAAACAAAAAGTGCGAAAGATTGTTGACACTACCGGGGAATCCTCCCCCGTTAAGGGCCAGGGTCGGATGATACGGTGAAATTAACTAAAGGATTGCAGCGTCGTCAATGAGCACGGACCTACGAGGATTAGCAGGTCTGGGGCCGCTTCCCGGTGTTTG
>Ga0209723_1006716_pt1 | contig 10904 bp, 10 predicted proteins | sample BiotimSIPDNA_2_FD_185750 | JGI IMG/M metagenome (GOLD analysis project Ga0209723, IMG submission 185750) | Anaerobic biogas reactor microbial communites from Washington, USA - Biogas_R2 time_0 SIP DNA (SPAdes) (version 2) | ecosystem: Engineered > Bioreactor > Anaerobic > Unclassified | place... | reverse complement strand
TCCGTGCGGCGCCAATGTGGTCACGTGCGTGTATTCCGACGACGGCGGCGATACCTGGCACAAGTCGCCGGTGCAGTTGACCGCGCCGACCTGCACGGATTTCAACGGCAGCGGCTATGGCGCGTGCGAGCCATGCATCATCGAGTTGAAGGACGGGCGCGTGTACATGCTCGCCCGCACGGACGCCGGCTGCCTGTACGAATCCTATTCGCCCGACGGAGCCGCCTGGGAGCCCCTGCGTCCCACGGAATTTCTCGGGACCGACGCGCCGGCGGGGTTCCTGCGGCTGGCTGACGACCGCATTCTCGTGTTCTGGAACGGATGCGAAAAGCCGCCGCGCGTGGACGGGGCGGGCGTCTATGGCGGCCGCGACGCGCTCCACGCCGCGATCTCCGACGACGAATGCCGGACCTGGCGGGGGTACCGGGAAATCTATCGCGACCCCACCCGGAACGACACCCCGCCGAAATCGGGCGACCGGGGGACGGCCTACCCCTATCCGTACCTTGCCCCGAACGGGAAGGTCATCGTGATGACCGGGCAGGGGCCGGCCAGCGCCATGTTGCGTTTCGATCCGGACTGGCTTCTGGAAACCCGCCGCGAAGACGATTTTTCGGCCGGGCTGGACGGCTGGTCCGCCTTCAAGCCGTTCGGCGAGGTGTCGCGCTGGTGGCGGGACCGCAGGCAGGGTCCGGCGCTCGTGGAGGCGCCGGAGACCCGCGGCGGAACCGTGCTGCACGTGCGGCGGCCGGACGATGCCGCCGGCGACGGGGCGGTCTGGAATTTCCGGATGGGGCGCACAGGGCTCCTGACCCTGCGGGTCTTGTTGCGGGAAGGGTTTGGAGGGGCCGTGGTATCGCTCATGGACCGCTTTTTCGATCCCACGGACCCGAATGGGGAGAAGGAGGCCGTTTTTTCGCTTCCCATTCAGCCGGACGGCCACATCTCCGTTCGGGAGTCGCTTGACGTGGGCACGTGGTGCACGCTGCAGATCGCATGGGACACCCCGGGCCGCATGGCGGTGGTGTCGGTGGACGACGTGCCGCGGGTGTACCTGCCGCGTGCATTGCGCGAGCCGCGCGGGGTAAACTACCTGCGGATACGCTCCACGGCCGGCGCAATCGATCAGGCCGGCATGTATGTCGATTACGTCAGCGTCGATGTGAACGACGATTAATGCAAATCGCAGCCCCAACCGGAGGGTATTTGACGCCCGGCCGCGAAACCCGCGGCCGGGCATATGGAACCGGGCAAAGCACGCGGAAATTCCGGCAGGCAGGTCTTTCTTGACATTCGGATTTTCGTCAGGTACACTTTCGCTTCGCGTTGTCCTCACAAGTTGCTGAGTTGTGTGCTTTTACGGCCTGACCCGGCCGTTAAGGAGAGAGAAGCGGTGAAAACGTATGTCCCCCGTGAGGGAGATATCAAAAAGAAATGGTTGGTCATCGACGCGAATGGCAAGGTGCTGGGCCGGGTTGCAGCGGAAGCTGCCAGGCTCCTGCGCGGCAAACACAAGCCCCAGTATACACCTTACCTGGATTGCGGCGATCATGTGGTGATCATTAACGCGAGCAAAGCGTGCATCACGGGACGGAAAGCGCAGGCCAAGAAATACTACCGGCACTCCGGGTATCTTGGCGGGCTGAAAGAAACCACCTACGAAAAGCTGGTGGCGAAGCACCCGACGCGCGCCATGATGTTCGCGGTCAAGGGCATGTTGCCCCACAACCGGTTGGGGCGGCAGCTCGCCACGCGCGTCCGCATCTACGCGGGTAACGAGCATCCCCATGAAGCACAGAATCCGGAAATGCACACCTTCTAGCAGGAACGAAGGCGAGGATTGAGGAGAGGAACCCCAAGTGGCAGTCGACGCAAAGACGAATGAAGTGATGGCCATCGGCCGACGCAAAAACGCCTCGGCGCGCGTGCGCCTGAAGCCCGGCACGGGTGTGGTTACGGTCAATGGCCGTCCCCTGGACGCCTACCTGGCGCGCGAAGTGCTCGTGATGCTTGCAAAACAGCCGTTCGACGTGACGGACACCGTGAACCGGTTTGACATCCGCGCGCGGTGCAGCGGCGGCGGGCTGACCGGACAGGCCGGCGCCTTGCGCCTGGGCATCGCCCGTGCGCTCGTGGAACTGGACGAAAAATACCGTCCCGTCCTGCGCAAGTACGGTTTGCTCACCCGCGATGCGCGCGAGGTCGAGCGCAAGAAGTACGGACGCCCCGGCGCCCGCAAGCGTTTCCAGTTCTCGAAGCGGTAAACCGCTCGAGCCGGCACACCATTTCACGGCCGCGTCCCCGGAGTATCTCCGTGGACGGGGCCGTTTTCTTTGGACGCGCCGGCCCATAAATGCACGCACGGCCGTGGGGTCCCGCGTGGACCCCACGGCCGAGCATTCTTTCGTGATATTGGTTACTCGAACGCCGCGGCGGGTATCTGCCAGCAGCGCACGCGTTCACGGCGCCAGGTGTAGCACAGGACGATGCCGTCGTCGCTCCGGATGATTGCCGGGTACGAGTATTCGCCCTCGGCGGTCTCCAGGCTGACAAGATCCCGCCACGTTTCGCCGTTGTCGCTCGAGACGGCGAGGTTGAGGGGGGTTCGGGGTCCCCAATCCTGGCCGATGGGGTTGTAGAGCAGCAGCAGGCGATTGTCGGCGAGTTTCTCGAGGTCGATGCCGCTGTTGTTATTGGGCATTCCGGTGAGCCGCATGGGCGACCAGGTCCGGCCGCCGTCCATCGAGTCGGCGCGGCCGATCTTTGCCGCGGTGGTGCGCAGGAGGGCGTGCACGTTGCCCGGCGAGGACTCCCAGAAGGTGGGCTGGATGGCGCCTTTGCCGACAACCTGGACCGGGTCGATGGCGAAATCGGCGCTGCGCGTCCACGTCGCTCCTTTGTCCTCCGACCGGTCGCAGAAGGGCTTCCAGGCGCCGAGTTCGGTCGAGGCAGGCGCGAGCCAGGCCCCGTCTGAGAGGATGATCGGTTTGTTCTTGACGGGACCCCGGCCGCCGTTGTCGCCGGGGACCAGCTCGACGGGCTCGGTCCACGTCAAGCCCGCATCGGTGGACTTCATCCAGTAGGTCTGCCAATAGGGGATTTCGGGTCCGACTTTGAAAAAGAGGAACACGCCGGACTCGGGATCGGTGAACAGCACCGGATTCCAGTGGGCGGTCTCGTTCACCTTCGCGATACGTTTCGGGGGCGCCCACGCCCCGTTGGCGAAACGGGCATACCAGATGCCGACGTCGGGGTTCTTTTCCTCGGTGCCGCCAAACCACGCGCAGAGAAGTTCGCCCGAGGGCGCCCGGGCGATGGTGGACGCATGGCACTGCGCGAAGGGGCGATCTGAGCTGAAGACAAAATCCACCCTGCCGCCGCCTTGAAGAACCTTACCGGTGAATGTCTGCGTGTCGTACAGTGTTTCAGGCAATGGAAATACCTCCTGCGGCGGGGCGGCCTCGGACGCGTTTGCGGCCTGTCCAGCCCCGGCGTAGCCGCTCACGGCGAGCAGCGCCAGCACCAACGCCAACAGTCTCCGAACAGACAGGTAAGAGATGAAATGCTTCCTCACGGTTCTTGCAGTCCTTTCGGGGTTGTCTTCGGGGAACGCCACGAGTTCCTGTGTGCATAGACTAAGAATATAGGGAGACGGATTCAATCCAGCTCCCGTGATATAGTGAGAAGAAGGGTCTGACAGTACGAAAGACGAGGGTATGACCGAGGAAAGAAACGAACGATTGATTGAACTGGAACGCCCGCCGGTGACCGAGACCGCCATTCTGGTGCGGCTCATTCTTCCGGGAGACGACCCGCGGGACGTCGAAGATTCGCTCGAAGAAATGCGGCGGCTGGCGTGGACGGCCGGGGCCGACGTGGCCGCAACCCTTGTACAGCGCCGCGTCAAAGCGTGTCCGGGGACCCTTATTGGAAAGGGGAAACTCGAAACCCTGCGCGCGGCCTGCGAAGAGCATGAGGCCGGTCTGGTCATTTTCGACTGCGACCTTACCCCCAGCCAGGGCGCCAACATCGGCGACACGCTCGGGCTGAAGGTCGTGGACCGCACGCAGTTGATACTCGACATTTTCGCATTGCGCGCCCAGTCGAACGAGGGCAAGCACCAGGTTGAACTGGCCCAGCTCGAGTATCTCCTGCCGCGTTTGACCGGCCGCGGCTCGGCCATGATGCGCCAGCAGGGCGGCATCGGGATACGCGGACCCGGCGAACAAAAGCTCGAGGTGGACCGCCGCGTCGTGCGCGACCGCATCCGCCGGTTCAAAGCGGAGCTCGAAGGCACGCGCAAACGCAGGCGTATCCAGCGCAAGCGGCGCATCGAAGGCGGTATTGGCACGGTGGCCCTGGTCGGCTATACCAACGCGGGCAAATCGTCGCTTCTGAACGCCCTGACGAATGCGGGCGCGTTTGTCGAAGACAAGCTTTTTGCTACCCTCGACACCACGACGCGGCGGCGGGAGCTCCCCAGCGGCCGCGAAGTGACGTTTACGGATACGGTAGGATTCATCCGGAACCTTCCGCACTCCCTGGTCGCGGCGTTCCGCGCCACGCTCGAGGAAGTGAACGAGGCGGATGTGCTGCTGATGGTCGTCGACGCTTCGCATGCCGCGGCCGAGGAACACATGAAAGCCGTGCGCGCCGTGTTGGACGAGATCGGTGTGGGGGAGAAGCCGGCTGTGCTCGCGCTGAACAAGATGGACATCGCCACGCCCATGCAGGCGCACGAACTTGAGGCGCGGTTCGGCCACGGCGTGCGGGTTTCCGCCCGGACCGGCCAGGGCATCGAGGAACTGCTTCGCGCCATCGATGCGAACCTGACGCCGCAACGCTCCCGTGTGCGCTTGCGCATTCCCCAGCACAAGGGAGGCGTGGTGGCGCGCATTCACGATTGCGGGCGCGTCATTCAACAGGATTACGAAGACAACGTTGTGGTTCTGGAGGCCGAGGTCGACGCGGCCTTGCGGCGGCAAATCGCCGATTACATCGTATGACCGAAACGGATAGACACGGTTTGGGACCCCGGATTCGGGTGGCCGCGCTCCTGCCCAACGAAGACGCCCTTCTCCTGGTCGAGCACGAAAAGGCCGGGCGGAGGTACTGGCTTCTTCCGGGCGGCGGGGTGGACTACGGCGAGTCCCTGGCGGACGCACTCAGACGGGAAGTGTTGGAGGAAACCGGACTGGACGTCGCGGTGGGCGATGTCGCGCTGGTGTACGACAGCCTCCCCCCGGACCGCCATCGCCATATCGTGAACATCGGCTTCTGGTGCACCCTCCTGGGCGGAAGTCTGCGGAAGGGGGACGACCTCCGTTTGAACCGGGTCCGGTTTGTGCCTTCCACCGAGTTGAACGCGCTCGTCATGGCGCCGGACCTTCGCGAACCGCTCATGCATCTCCTGGCCGCCCCCGGAACAGCGCAAACAGTCTATCTGGGGAACCTCTGGCGCGATCTGCCCTGAGTCGCCTCATGCACGGTGCCGTCCTGGTGCGGGCGGGATCACTGCCGTGTGACAGGGGTTGCCTGGAAGCCAGTTTTGCCGAAAGCCCGTGGGATCACGGCGGCGTGCGGAACCTGTTCCGGTGTTTCCCTGACAAGGTGCGTGCCTGGTGATTGGGCGGAACCCGGCTTTACTTTCGGATATAAAGTACTTGTCAAACGCAAGGAATTCGGATATACTTGCAGTACGATGAGCACGGAACGCAAAGAGTCCCCGGACGCCTGCGCGCCCATACAGCTTCACGCGCGGGCGATGGACAATCTGGCCTTCATACGCGAGGCCATGACCCGGTCGTCGTCGTTCACGTCGGTTCCCGGGCGGGGGCTGATCGGGATGGGGCTGCTGGCGCTCGCCGGAAGTTATTGGGCCACGAGGCCGGGAGCGTCGTGGCTCGGCACCTGGCTGGCCGTCGCGGGCGGGAGCGTTACGGCCGGGGCCGTGACGATGACCCTCAAAGCCAGGCGGAACCGGGAATCCCTGTGGATGGGGCCGGGTCGCCGGTTTGCGCTGAGTCTGGCGCCGCCGATTCTTGCGGGCGCGTTGTTGACCGTCGTTTTCGCGCACGAAGGGTTATGGCGCCTGTTGCCGTTCACGTGGCTGCTCCTGTACGGCGCGGGATGCGTGACCGGGGGCGCCTTCTCTGTTCGTGTGGTGCCCCTGATGGGGATGTGTTTCATGGCGCTCGCGGGCAGTTTAACGGCGTTGCCGGAGTACGGCGCTTTTGAGGTGCTTGGCCCCGTGACGGCAGGCGACCTCTTTCTCGCCGCCGGGTTTGGCGGCCTCCACATCGTTTTTGGCGTAATCATTGCTCTGCGGCACGGCGGCTGATCCGTCGGTATCGGGAGACGGAAGATGGCGAGACAGAACGCGGCAGAAGAAGCGGGGGGCGCCGGCGACAGAACCTCAATGCTGCGTAAGGCCATCCAGGGTCCGGAGCGCCGGGGCATTTCGGAGCCGATGGAGCGCATCATCCACGAACGGATCCGGCTCGCAATCGTGAGCGCGCTGGCCGTGAATGATTGCCTGACGTTCAAAGAGCTCAAAAAGCTGATCGGGACCAGCGACGGCAACCTGAGCGTCCATGCCCGCAAACTGGAAGAAGCCGAGTACATCCAGTGCACAAAATCGTTCCAGGGGAGGATGCCAAAGACCGAGTTTCGGATTACGCCCAAGGGACGCAAAGCGCTCGAACATTACCTGAACCACATGGAAGCGCTGATCAAGGCGGTCAGAAAGAAGTGAACGGTCTCGCGCGCTTTGTATGGCGCAGGGTTCTGGTTTCGCGGGGGCCGTTGCGGACAGGGATGAGGAGGGGGAGAGGATGCTACCGGCAGACACGGATTTCCATGCGGCGCCGGATGGAATGAGCGCGGGAGAGCAGCCTGACGTGTGGCTGGGCCGCGTGCTTTTCGCCGCGCTCGTCCTGGGGGTGCTCGGCGACATCCTGCTGCGCGCCCTGCCTTACGGACTGAATGCCGCCGTGTGGGCCGTGGCGGCTCTGGCGTGTGCGGCGGGGCTGCTGTACTGGCGTCAACGGCGGCTGCCGGTCTGGGCCGCCGCTTTCCTGAGCACGGGCGCCGCGTTCGGGCTCTGTCTGGCCTGGCGGGACAGCGTGTACCTGAAGTGGCTTGCGGCAGGCTGTTTTCTGGTGTGCGCGGCCCTGGCCGCCGGTGTTGTTGGAGGGTTCGCCCCGGCTTTCGCATCATTTCTTGAGTATTTCGGAGCGCTATTGCGCGGTGCCGCCAGGATTCTCTTCGGGGGGTGGCGCGCACTGACCGCGGCCGACCCGCGAAAATGGCGGGTAGACGCCTTGCGGAAACCCTGGCTCGCCGCCCTGTTGCGGGGCGTGCTGCTGGCGGTTCCGATCCTTGCCGTGTTTACGCTGCTGTTTGCCTCGGCGGATCGCGCGTTCGGCGACCTGATAACCAGGACGTTCACGTTTGATCTGGAGTTTCTGCCGCGCCATGCAGCCGCGTTCGCGTTGAGTGCATACCTTGCCGCGGGACTGCTCTGCGCGATGGTCTCCGGGATTGCGCGTTACCTGCCGGACGACGAGGCGCTTCGGGACATCCAGACCGGCGGGATCGAGGCGGCAATCGTGTTCGGTGCGGTGGATGCACTGTTCCTGGCCTTCGTGGCGGTGCAGTTCCAGTACTTCTTCGGGGGAAGCGGGCGGATCGAGTCCGTTGCCGAGCTCACCTACTCCGAGTATGCGCGGCGCGGCTTCTTTGAACTCTGCGCGGTGACCGTCTTGACGCTGCTCCTGCAGTACTTCTTTCATTGGCTGTCCCGCGGAGGAAAGCCGCGCGAGAAGACGGTCTGCCGGCTCTTGTCGGTGCTCATGCTGCTGCTGGTGGCGGTGATCATGGTCAGCGCCCTGATGCGCATGCAGCTATACGTCGAGGCGTATGGATTGACCCAGCTGCGCTTCTATTCCACGGCCTTCATGGTGTGGATCGGCTTCTCGCTGGCATGGTTCGCCGTAACGGCGCTGTGGGGGCGCGTAAAGCGGTTTACGGTGGGCATGGTCCTGAGCGGACTGGTGTTCGTGGTGGCGTTTTACGCCATGAACCCGTGCGGTGTCATCGTGTCGTGGAATCTCGGCCGCGTCGCCGCAGGAGAGCCCTTTGACGCGCGGTACGCGGTCTCTCTGGGGGCCGATGCCGTCCCGGCGCTCGTGGCCGGGCTGGACAGACTGGGGGAGCGCGACGCCGACACCGTCCGCGAGGGATTGATGCGGCAATGGCACAGGCGCGAGGACGACGGCTGGCGCACATGGAACTGGTCGCGCGCGCGGGCGGCCCGTGCCCTCGAAGGCCTGTTCGGAGACGCGCCGGCTGCGGTTGCGGCCACGAACACCCGCTGAGCGGGGCACAAGGAGCGCGCCTCCCCCGAAACCGAGGGGGGAGGCGCTCCAGGTATCCAGCACGGGACGGCTACCGGGGTTTCTTGACGAACCGCGTGTAGCTGTCGACGATTTCCGTTTTGACCTTACTGCAAGCCTTCCGAAGGGCCGCAACTTCTTTGGCGCTGGTCAACGCGCCGAATTCAAGGTGCACGTTCTGGCTCTGGCCGGGCCGGAGCGAATGCAGAAGGCCCTGTTTGTCGTCGACGGCGCGGCCCTCGACGCCGCAATTGCAGGGTTCGAAGCCAACGACGTAATCCTGCTCGCCCATCTGTTTCCACTCGGCGAAGCGGGGCAGTTCCTTCTTGTTGTACTTGAGGTATACGCCGAAGCCTTCGCCCTTGCCCTTGAACCCGCTGTTGACAATGGCCGCCGTGACGTTGCCGCGGGGATCGGCCGCCATGTCGTGGTAATAGACCTTCTCTTTGTAACCGTGGGTAGGCGGATCAAGCTTGTACCAGTCCTGTCTTCCGGCCTCGGCCTCGGCGTCGCGCGGGGCAATGTGCCTGCTGGGCGCGATGATCTCGGAACCCCGGTCCACCACCGGCCATCCGATGTTGCAGTGGTAGAGCAGCATGTACTTCGCCGGTTTGAATCCGTCGTTGGTCACGACATCGTGAATCCAGAACCGTTTTTCACCGAGCCGGGTCGATACGGTGCGCGTCAGGGTCAGATTCTCGCCGAAGACGACCGTCTCACGCATGGTGCCCGAGACGCTCAGGACGTAGTCGTTCCCCTGCCATTCCTGGGTGATCTTGATGTTCTTTGCGGGGGTGTTGCCGATGCGGCCGTGGAGGCCGGTACCCAGGAGCGCGCTGGCATCGTCCGGAGCGCCCACGTTCATCAGGCCGCAGGTCGTGACCAGCCCGCCGAAATAACTGCGCAGCCACCGGAGCCATTCGGCCTCGTAATACTGCGGGGCCACATCGCCGGTGGTGGAGCGCCATCCCATGGCTTTGCCGTTGAAGGACGCGGCGGAGATGTCGAGGCACCGGTCCAGGAGCACGGTGAGCTCGAGTCCCGCTCCGGTATGAATGATCGCCGCGCGGGTCGGCCGTTCATTGCCGTCATCCAGCTGCACGGTCCGGATGCCCGCAATCTGGTCCATGTTGCCCACGCGCGTGCGCAGTTCTTTTGTGCTGTATTTCTTTCCGTAGATTTCCATGGTGACTCCCTCCGCATGGAATGGCTGTTGTATTGACCGATACTCTAAGCCTTTGAGGCGCGGCATGCAAAAACGCGCTGGAAAGGCGTGGAGGGGATCCGTACACTGAGCCGTGCCATGGATACGACAGCCACTCTGATCGAACCGGCGATCGCGCGGGTTCGCGAATTGCTTGCGGCGCGAAGCCTCGAAGCCGCCGGTCCGTCTGAGGCGTGTGCGGACGTTCTGAAACCGCTTGCGTCCGCCCGGCTCTATCTCGACCTGTTCCGCCCGCCGGTGTATGAGACCTGCGACCCGGCCGCATGGCTGAACGGACACGCCGAACGCCTCGAAAACGACCGGTGCGTCATCGTGACGAATGCTGTGCCGTCCTGCGTGTGCGACCCCGCGCAGGCGTGGGCCTGCCTGGTGACGCTGCTGGACGGCGTGCAGCTCTACGAAGACGCGGTGCTCCTGGCGGAGATGTTTGAGGAAGACGGAATCCCGCGGATTACCCTGGCCCTGGATGGCCCGGGCGCGTTTCCCGAGCGCCTGCGCGTCGGAGGCGACCTCCCCGTGACGTTCGAGACGCTCTGTGAGTGCTGGACCGTCGCGACCCGCGGGGGCCGGATCCGCCGTACGCCGTCAGGGCTGGAACTGCGGATGCAGGGCATGCGCGAACCGGGACCCTCAGACGAGAGCCTCGGTCCGCTTGTCGAACACGTATCGAAACTGAATCGGGCGATTAAGGAGTACCAGGCCGCTCAAGACAGCAGAGCAGAGACCGGGGAGCTTTGGACCGGCGCCTGTGCTCAGGCGGAGGCCTGTCTTGCCCTGCTTGACGGCCCTGCGCAGCCCGGCCCCGCGGATTTTCTGCGCACCATCCGCGATGCCGTCTCCCTGAACACGCCCGAGGCGGCGGAGCGTGCCATCGCGGTAAACGTATTCGCGGAGCGGGAGATTCCGCCGGTTGTCGTGACACGGCCGGCGCTTGCCAGAGCCTGGTACAGCGCGGTTCAGCATGCCTTCATGGTGCTGCCCCGCGGCGGCCGGCTGGCGTTCATGGCGGACTATGATGCCCGCGCGCGCCAAGTCGCCACCATGATCGAAATGGAGGGCACCCAATGCGCCGCGGGCGAGACGGTCTATCTTGCCTCTATCCGCCGGGGCGTTCAGGAACTTCACGGGGGAACGGTCGAATGCCTTGCCGAGAAGAACGGCATGCTGCTCACCCTGACCATTCCCGACCGCGCGGGGGAGGCGCTGGACGCCTGGCTTCCGGGATGGGAACGCTTCCTGACGGAGTCGCAGCAGATGCTGCGCGTGTTGAAGAGCGGCAGCCA
>Ga0209723_1006713_pt1 | contig 10905 bp, 5 predicted proteins | sample BiotimSIPDNA_2_FD_185750 | JGI IMG/M metagenome (GOLD analysis project Ga0209723, IMG submission 185750) | Anaerobic biogas reactor microbial communites from Washington, USA - Biogas_R2 time_0 SIP DNA (SPAdes) (version 2) | ecosystem: Engineered > Bioreactor > Anaerobic > Unclassified | place... | reverse complement strand
CCTCCAAACTCGGTGTCTTATGAAAACTCGAACGCATACGATTGCACTGCTTGTTGTTGCCGCCATTTTGGCGACGGGTTTATGTTTCGTTCCGACACTCCCGCGGCAAGCCCTCGCGGCGGATGATAGTGCCGTGGTCGAAGCGCCGAGGGATTTGGCGGGCTATAAAGTCATCGAAAACAAGGTCAAGTCGGTCGTAAGCAACGTCCTACCGGCAGTGGTGGGCATCCGCGTCGGCCGCGCCTCGGGCAGCGGCGTCATCGTCAGCGAGGACGGCATTGTCATGACGGCGGGGCACGTAGTGGCCAAGCCCGGCCAAGAGGTCACCTTCATCTTCCACGACGGAAAAACCGCCAAGGGAAAAACACTCGGTATGTCGATGCCGACCGACATTGGACTGATGAAGATCACCGACGAAGGCAAATGGCCTTTCGCTCCGCAAGGCGATTCAGACACCGTGAAGCCGGGCGCGTGGGTCGTGGCGTTCGGGCATCCCTTGGGATACCGCCCCGGAAGACCGCCGGTCGTCCGCATCGGCCGGGTGTTGGAAATCACCGGCACGGTCATCCGCAGCGACTGCCCGTTGGTCGGCGGCGACTCGGGGGGACCGCTGTTCGACTTGGACGGTAAAATCATCGGCGTCAACAGCCGCATCGGCGGGCCGGCCGACGTGAATCTTCATGCCCCGGTTAATTTGTTTCGCCCCGCATGGGATCGGCTGCTCAAAGGCGAATCCTGGAATACCAGTTTACCCAGCCGCTCCGACGCTGAAGTGATTCGCCCCTTCAAGGAACTCGTTCAGGCGGCGAACAAATGCGTCGTGCGCGTCAAGTGCGACGGCAAGGACGCAATCCTGGGCACCATCGTCGGACCCGACGGCTGGGTGCTGACCAAGGCCAGCGAATTGAAAGGGAAGATCGTTTGCCGGCTGGCGGACGGACGAGACCTCGAAGCAAGGATCGTCGGCCTCCATCCGCAGTTGGACCTGGCGGTGTTGAAAATCGACGCGGTCGATCTTCCCATCATTCCCTGGACCACCGGCAAGACCGAAGTGGGGCAATGGCTGATCTCGGCGGGAATGGGCGACGACCCGTTGGCCGTCGGCGTGATCAGTGTGCCGCGCCGCGCGATCCCGGCCGTCGGCGGAGTAACCGGCATCGAGATCGGCGATAAGGACGGGGCAGCCATCGTCCTGAAAGTCCTTCCCAAAAGCCCCGCCGAAAAAGCCGGCGTAAAAGCCGGCGACCAAATCACGCACGTCAACGGAGTCGCCACCCCCAACAGCGCGGCGGTTCGCAATCTGGTGCGGAAGAATCTGCCGGGCCAGACCGTGATGCTTACGATCAAACGCGGCGGCGAAATTTTGAACCTCCCGGTTGTTTTGGCAAAACTCTCCACGCCTGAATTGGCAAAACAAGAGAGCATGAACAAGCTGGGGGTGGGCGTTAGCGGCCGGTCGGACAATTTCCCCGCCGTCCTGCAACACGACACCGTGCTGAAACCGACTGATTGCGGCGGGCCGGTGATTGACATGAGCGGAAAGGTCGTGGGTATAAACATCGCCCACGCCGGCAGGACCGAAACGTACTGCATCCCCACCGACCAACTGATCGCTCCGCTGTACGAAATGATTAGCGGTCGCCTCTCGCCATCAGTGATTGAGGCCGCTAAGAAGGCCGCCGCCGAGAAACAAGCAGCCGCTGCAAAGCAGGCTGCTGAAAAACTGGCCGCCGAGGAAAAGGCCGCAAAGGAAAAGAAGGAGGCTGAAGAAAAGGCCGCCGCCGAGAAGAAGGCGGCTGAAGAGAAGAAAGCCGCCGAGGAAAAGGCCGCAAAGGAAAAGAAGGAGGCTGAAGAAAAGGCCGCCGCCGAGAAGAAGGCGGCCGAGGAGAAGAAAGCCGCCGAGGAAAAGGCCGCGAAGGAAAAGAAGGAAGCGGAGGAACAACCCGTCCCCGAAAAGAAGGCGGCTTAGAAAATAACGCGGACGGTATCTATTCAGCCATCTGAAGCGAGCAGAGCGCGGGCGAACGCAGAGCGTCCGTACGATGCGTTCCCATGCAGAGCATGGGAACGAGGATGAATTCACTATAAATCCGCACAGGAATTCATGTTCCAAGAACGGCCGAAAAATAAATCCGCACAGGAATTCATGTTCCAAGAACGGCCGAAAAATAAATCCGCACAGGAATTCATGTTCCAAGAACGGCCGAAAAATAAAAACCGCCCGAAGGCAAGGGCGGTCCAACCCCCAAGCCATCGGGCGGCATCCTGGTCCGATTGTTTATCGATGGGGATAGTCCCATTTTCACGGTAAACCGTGGAAATTGGGACAGTCCCTCTGTAAACCGTTTGCCGTTTTTTACGGTACGATCTGTTCGACCATAAAGAGCGAGTTGTCGGCAACGTTTTGCAGCGGCCGATAGGGGTTGCATCTCTGGTTGAGGGCCATCTTTCCGGGATACCAGACCAGTTGCATCATCATACCCCAAGATTCATCGGCGGCGGCGTCTCCGCCCGCCCTGCCTTCGCGTGAAATCTTGTAGTTAATGGAGTTTTGCAGGGCAAAACCTCTTCCGAGCGGCACCCAGATATCGGCGCCAAACAGCCCGTCGCCGCGGCTGGTGGCGCCGCCCCAGAGCCGTCCCTCGCCGCCGGTCTCAAAATAGCGGCGGAAATAGAGGGCGAACATGTCGGTCGGTTCGAGCTGAATATCTCGGAAATTACCGATATCGTAGGTGTCGTTCTTTACGCCGAACGTGCCCATGAATCCGATTTCGCCGCAACCATGGACCACGTATCCAACGTCGGTTCGGATTTGGCTCAGGTTGAAAGTGTCGAAGTATCGATCGTGCATGTAATCCCAGACGACGCCCCACTGAAATCCTTGGCAGAGATTTCTGCGGAAGATGCCGGCGGTGACGAAGTATTGCGACCGATCGGCGCCGGGTATTTCGCCGGTCTTGCCGCCTAGATTGCTTTGTGCGAACCGCGCGCCTATCTGGTATCCGTGTCCCCAGGGGTCGCCCAGCGGGCCGGAGATTCCCAAGCCTTCGTGGATGCCGTAGTTGCCGCTCAAACCCAAGTCGACCGGGCCTTTGAATCCCATGCCCCCGGCGAATAGCGTCAGGTTTTTGATCCACCAACTGCATCGACCGTCGAAACATTCGTAGCCGAAATCGCAGCTATCGTCTTGCGGTGCTCCGAAGCACGGGTCGCAATCGCCGCCTCCACAGCCTGCGCAGTCGTCGGCGAATACGCCGGACTCGGCGACCGGATCGTATTGCATAATACCGGGCGGAATCACCTCCGGTTCGCCGCCGCCGACCATTCGCATTCGACGTTGGTTTTCGTAAGGCGGCGATTCCCGCATTCCATCGGGCAGATACATCGGATCGTATTCAGTCGGAGAACGCCGCGCCGTTCGATAGCCGTCCCGTTCGCTCATCAGCGTCGATTTGCCGACGACAGGTTCTGTTTTTGCGGGGGAGCGTTTCAACACTCTCTGCTCCCACTTCAACGCCGCCGAAGAACTTTGGCTCTCGACCGGCGTTTGCCAAGATTCCGAAGGGGCCTTCCACGTCTCGGCTCGCGTCTTTGGCGATGCGGCCAAAATTGCCAAACCAAAAATCATAATTCCGACTGACCAGGATTTAGTCGGTGTCATTATCTACGTCTCCTAACAGGGGGGGGGTATCTACGGACTATCCACGGAGAGGAGTGGACGGAAATGTCATCGGATTTTACCTGTTCGTAACTTTCGTTAAACTGGCAATAATCGTAAAAGTTTGTCTATATTACGCATTTCTCGACTCGGATGCCTTGTTTCGTACAACGCCTTGGCTATATGGTTTGCACGAAAGATAGAGAAGCCTTTCCCGAATTGGCAGGTTTGCCTAAATATCAACCGTTTTTGAGATAAAAAAACCGCCCTTGGCAATCGCCCCGGCGACGGCAATAATACCTGCCATGATGCACAACAAAATGGATAAAATCGTAATTTTGGCCCGAGGGCTTGGCACTCGTATGAGGCGCGAGGATGGCGCGTGCGGGCTGGACGATGGCCAAACAGCCGTGGCGGCCACCGGCGTAAAGGCATTGATACCCACAATGGGTAGGCCGTTTTTGGACTATGTCCTCTCGGCCGCGGCCGACGCCGGCTATCGACGCGCCTGCCTTATCATCGGTCCCGAGCAGGAGGCCGTTCGGAAATACTACGGCGAGGAGATCGAACCGAGCAGGCTCTGCGTCTCGTTTGCCAATCAGGCCGAGCCGAAGGGAACGGCCGACGCCGTGGCCGCGGCCGAGGAATTTGCCGATGGCGACCATTTCACGGTCATCAATTCGGACAACTACTATCCGGTCGAAGCCTTGCGTGGTCTGCGCGAACATGAAGGCTGCGCCGTGGCGCTGTTCGACCGCGATGCACTGCTGGAAGGCAACGTGACCGAGGATCGGATCAAGCGTCTTGCGGTTGCGCGAATCGACTACCGGGATGACTTGTCCGGCGTGATCGAGAAGCCGGACGAGGCTACGTTGGCCGGATTGCCCCAGCCGCTTTGGGTCAGCATGAACTGCTGGCGTTTCGGCCCGTCGATCTTCGACGCATGCCGGGCGATCGAGCCGTCGCCGCGGGGCGAATTCGAGCTTCCCGACGCCGTAGATCACGCCATGCGCTCGCTGGGCGAGCGGTTCAAGGCTTTGAAGTATCGGTTGCCGGTGCTGGATATGACCAGCCGAGCGGACATTGCTTCGGTTGCGGCGTTGTTGGCCGGCAAGAAGGTGAATATATAAAAAAATGTGTAGTCGTTCGCGGTTAACAGCCACAAACTTGCCATGACCGAACTATTATTCTCCGGCACTCTCAGCGATTCAGACCAATTATCCCGGCATTTGGCTGCCGCCGGTTTGAGCCGTCGAGCAAGCCGGACAAAGGCGAGGCTGTTCGGCAAGGCCGCCTCGGCGCTAGCCGTAGCCGACGGTGCCGCTCCGGGCCATCCGACGCTGGCGTTTTTCGTGCCGGGGCGAATCGAAGTGTTGGGCAAGCACACCGACTACGCCGGCGGCCGCTCGATGATCGCCGCGGCCGAGCAGGGGTTTTGTTTCGCCGCCGCACCCCGCGACGACAATCAAATCGTGGTCATCGACGCACTGACGGGCGAGACGATAGTCTTCCGGGCAGAGCCTGAGTTGAAGCCGCCGGTCGGTTCCTGGGCGAATTATCCGATGACGGTGGCCCGGCGTATTGCGCGGAACTTCCCCGGCGCGGTTCGCGGGGCAGACATCGCGCTGGCCGGCGACATTCCACCCGCCGCCGGAATGAGTAGTTCCAGCGCGATGTTGACCGGCGTATTCCTCGTTTTGGCCGAAGTCAACCGGCTATCGAGCCGCGACGACTATTGGCGCCACATAGGCGAGAACAAGCTCGATCTGGCCGGCTATCTTGGCGCGGTCGAAAGCGGCCGCGGCTTCGGCGAATTGGCCGGCGACCTTGGAGTGGGAACGTTCGGCGGGAGCGAGGATCACACGGCGATTCTCTGCTGCGAGGCCGGACAAATCGGACTATTTGCCTATTGCCCGGTAGAGTTCGAAAAATCGATTCCCATGCCGAAGGACCATCTGTTCGCCGTCGGTGTCAGCGGGGTCAAGGCCGAAAAGACGGGCGCGGCATTGGATCAGTACAACGCCGCCAGCCGGCTTGTTTCGGAACTGCTCGAGTTGTGGCGCCGCGAGACCGGCGGCGACGAGCAACATTTGGCGGCTGCCCTCTGTAGTTCGCCCGACGCCCCCGAGCGGTTCAAACAATTGGCGGCGGGGCAAAACGCGCCGGCGACCCGGCTCGAGCATTTCATGCTCGAAAGCGGCGAGATCATTCCCGAGGCGAGCGCAGCCCTCGCGGCCGGCGATCTGACCGCCTTCGGCCGGCTCGTCGATCGTTCGCAACGAGCGGCTGAAGACCTGCTGGGCAATCAGGTTCCCGAGACCGTCTATCTGGCCGCTTCGGCGCGTCGGCTGGGCGCATCGGCGGCATCGTCTTTCGGCGCGGGGTTTGGCGGCGGGGTTTGGGCGATGATCGAAGCCGATCGCGCCGAAGATTTCCTCGCCGACTGGGGCGGCGACTATCGCCGGCAATTTCCGCACGGCTCGGATCAGGCCCGATTCTTTACCACGCCGGCCGCCCCCGCCGCCTTTCGGCTGAAACAGGCCTGATGGTTCCCCCTCGACGCAGCATGCCGCCTCGACGCTGAGCCGAGCCGGTCAATCACTGCCGCCGAAAAGCTTTTCGCGCAGCACTCTGGCGAGGAACAGCGGATTTCCGATCAAGTATCGCCGGGCCTTCAGTCGCGGTTGTTGGAAGAGCCGCCAAACCCATTCATGCCCCCGCCGTCGAATCCAGAGCGGCGCGCGGCTGACGGTACCCGCCCAAAAATCGAACAAGCCGCCGACGCCCAGACAGAGCGACGCATCGAGCAGTTCCTGATTGGAGCGGATCCATTCTTCTTGGATCGGATTGCCCATGCCGACCAGCAGCACGTCGGGCCGCGCCGCGTTGATTTGTTCGATGACCGACTTTGCCGTGTTCCCGTCGGTCAGGTAGCCGTGGTGGGCGCCGGCCAGCGTCCAGCCTGGAAACGTGCGCCGAGCGTAATCGGCCGCCGCTCGGATCGTGTTTTTGTCCGCACCGAGCATGAAGTACGAGTAGCCGCGATCGGCGGTCGTCCGAAACATCGCGGGGACGAAATCAGTTCCCGCGAGATTATCCGCCACTCGCACGCCTTGCAACCTTGCCGCCCAGCGGACGCCGGTGCCGTCGCCGAAAACGAAATCGCCCGAGTTGAGCGTCTCGCGGAACGCCGGATCGGCGGCGGCCAGATTGATCGTATGGGCGTTGACGAAATAGACGCTTGCCGCCCGAACAGGACGGTTGTTGATGCAGTGTTCCAACAGATCGATCGCCGCGGGACAAGCGAGGTTGTCGATCCGCACGCCAAGCACGGAGAAGCGGGGCCTTTCCGGCATTTCGACCGGACTCGACGCCGGCGGGTCCAAAATGGCTGATTCCGTATTCATCACTTAAAAATAGCTTGACAAATCGAACAACAATCACCCTCAAATCGTAGATGAATATGTCAGGTAGCGTTCTTCCGATTCCGCCGGATGGATGGTTGTAAAATAGCATCATACGTCGCGGAATTGCCGCATCTAATCATCACGGTGCGAGAAATTCGTCGAGTCATTTGACCGCGAGGTTCCCGTGACGCAAACTATTCCTAGATAGAAACAACTGTTCGTTCCATCGATGCTTTTTGGAACAAATCTTATCATTGCGGGCATGCCGTTTTTACGCCGGCGCGCACGCGGATTTTCGCACCACGATATACACCATGCGATGCTCATATTTCAAAGCAGACGCGCTGCGCGTCTGCAGTCGATTGTCATTGGAAATCGCCGGATTTCCGAACTTGCAACAACGGGCGGCTGCCGCCGCGACGCCGCACGGGCCGCAATGCCGACGGCGATCCTTGCGGATCGAACCGCTGGAAACCCGGCAGCTCCTGGACGCGGCCGGCGGGGTCTCGTCCATCTCGTCGCTCTGGTTCGAGAATGTCTCCGATCAGGCGGCCATCGCACACGCGGGCGCGGCCGACTGGACAATTCAGAGCGAAGACGGTTCGGCGCAATCAATTGCCGCCGCGGCCGCTCAACCGGACGTCTACGACTGGATCGTTCAGTTCGACACCTCGTCGTTCGGAGAAATATCTTCAGTGGCGGAAACCTGCAGCTTGCTGGTCGGTGGAGGGGTAGAGTTCGAGATAATCCGCGGGCTGGGCATGGTCGGCCAGGTGTTGGTCCGCAGTTCCAACGCCCCGATCGAGGAAGTCGCCGCATGGCTAAGCGAAAATGCAGCCATCGCGAGTTTCGAGCAAGACGCAATCAGCCAGATGGACGTTTCAACGCCAACCGATCCGCTCTACAATCGCCTCTGGGGCATGGCGATGATCGACGCCCCCGAAGCCTGGTCGCTCTCGACCGGCAGCTCGAACGTCGTGGTCGCGGTAATCGACACCGGCGTAGATTACAACCACGTCGATTTGGCCGCAAATCTGTGGGTCAATCCGGGCGAGATCGCCGACAATGAAATCGACAACGACCGAAACGGTTTCGTCGACGACCTGTTCGGCTACAATTTCCTCGGCAACAACGGAAACTCGATGGACGACAACGGGCACGGAACACACGTCGCGGGGACCATCGCCGCGGCGGCCAACAACTCCCTGGGCGTTGCGGGCGTGAACTGGTCGAGTTCCATCATGTCGCTGAAGTTTCTCGACGGCAACGGCGTCGGCTATCTCTCCGATGCGGTTCGCGCGATCAACTACGTTACACTGATGAGAACCCAGTACGACGTAAACGTGCGCGTGATAAACTGTAGTTGGGGGGGCGGCGGATACAGCCCGTCCATGCACCATGCCATCGAGGCCGGCAACCAAGCCGGAATCTTGTTTATCGCAGCCGCCGGAAACAGCGGCTCGAACAACGACGCCGCGCCGCAATACCCCGCCAATTACACGAACTCGAACGTCATCTCCGTGGCGGCCGTCGCACAGAACGGCCAACTGGCGAGCTTCAGCTCGTATGGCGCGACCACCGTCGATTTGGCCGCGCCCGGCGTGTCGATCTACAGCACCATACCGGGCAACCGTTACGCGGCCTTCTCCGGCACCAGCATGGCGGCGCCGCACGTGGCCGGAGTCGCCGCGCTCGCTTTTGCCTATGCCCCGGACGCCTCCGCGGCTCAAGTCCGAGACGCCATTCTCGACGGTGCGGAATACTCCTCGGCGCTGGCGGGAAAAACCGTTACCGGCGGAATCCTCAACGCATACAACACCCTGGAATTGCTCGCCGAGCAGTTTCAAGGGCCGGCCGACGACCACGGCGACAACGCCGCCTCGGCCGCCGCGGTCGCAGTTCCCAGTTCAACTTTCGCAACCCTGGGGGGCGCCGGCGATGTTGACTGGTTTAAGTTCCATGCGACGGCGGGAAAAACCTACACGTTTTCAACCCAGTTGCAGACGCTGGCCGACTCCGTTCTTTACCTGTATGCCGGCAACGGATCGACCGTTCTTGCCCACAACGACGATTCGCTCGGCGGGGGACTCGCCTCGCGGATACAATGGACCGCCCCGTCGAGCGGCACGTATTATCTCGCCGTCGCCGGCTACGGCGGTACTTTTACCGGCACGTACACGCTCAACGTCGGGGCCGACAACTCCGCGCCCGTGCTGGAGGCAATCGCCGACCAAGCGATATCGCATGGGCGAACCACATTTGAAATACCGATCTCCGCCAGCGACGCCGACGGAGATCCGCTGAGCTATTCGGCCGCGGCGTATTCGGTCGATCCGCTTGCTCGGGAGGCATACGAACTCGATCGGCAGTACGACTTATATCAATGGCAAGGGAGTTTTTGGACAAATCTTCGAGGGCAAAAGGAGAAGTACATCGCCAGCCGCGCCAACGGCGTTAATCACCCGCTCTTGATCTTTCCCAACGGCAATTTATATCAGTGGGAAGGGAGCATGAACAACCTGCGGTACATCAGCACGCTGAGCGTAGATTATTACAACAATCCGTTCCTGTTGTGCAACGCTCAAACTCCTCGGGATTCCGCGGTTTCCGCCGAAAACGTTCAATTGAGCGTCAGCGGCGGCCTGTTGACAATTCAGCGCGCGGCGGGCTATATGGAAAACTTCTTCGTCGAGCTATCGGTCAGCGATGGAGCGGAAACCGTCAGCACGTCATTCCGAGTCTCGCTGACCAATTCCCCGCCCGAGTTGTCGCCGATTTCAGACCGGACCATGTCTCAGACCCAGACGACCATGAGCGTTCCGATTGTCGCCAGCGACGCCGACGGCGATCCGCTGTGCTATTCGGCCGAGGCCCTGGGAATCGATCCGATGTCCCAACGGGCGTACGATTTGGATCAACATTACAATCTCTATCAATGGCAAGGGAGCTTTTGGACAAATCTTCGGGGGCAAAACGAGAAGTACATCGCCAGCCGCACCAACGGCGTTAATCACCCGTTCTTGATCTTTCCCGACGGCAACTTGTATCAGTGGGAAGGAAGCATGAACAACCTGAGGTACATTAGCACGCTGAGCGTAGATTATTACAACAATCCGTTTCTGCTTTGCAATGCCCAGAAGCCCGGAATGACTTCGCTCAGTTCCGCGTCGGTGTCGGTCGGGATGCAAGGCAACGTGCTGACGCTAACTCGCCACGGCGGATACAGCGGCGAGTTTTACGTTCGGGCGAGCGTGACCGACGGCGCGAACACCGACAGCGAGATGTTCCGCGTTACGGCGCTCGGCGCGGCAAGCGGCGCGGCATCGCCGAGGGCGACATCATTGCGGGCCTCGTCTCCGCCGCTCGAATTCGCCGCGAAGAACCTAACGAACGCTGGGTCCGTGGCCCCGATTGTTTCGTATGTTCCGGCAATGCCAGCCGAATTGCCCGACCTCCGCTCGATCTGGTCGAACTACCATGCCAATAACCGAGCGGAGTTGAAATGCGTCGCAACGTTTTCGACCGACACGCTTTATCCGCGAGTCGACGGCCCCGCGGCCATCGTTCGTGAAGACGTTTTCTCCAGGCTGTCGCCGTCCTTCGCCGAAGAATCGGAAGACGCCTTGTTGCACGGAATCGACGAGAGCATATCGTCGATTAGGCGCGAAGTCGATGAATTGCTGTTCGGCCGCGGCGATCCGGGGCTGGATACAACGCTGGAGGACGATGCGTTGGGCTTCGATTTCCGACTAGGGAAATCGTTGGAGCGCAGCGCGGTAGATTTGATCCACGAAACGCTTTGCGAGCACTTGGATTCGCCATTAGTCTTGCTATAGATAG
>Ga0209723_1006711_pt1 | contig 10907 bp, 10 predicted proteins | sample BiotimSIPDNA_2_FD_185750 | JGI IMG/M metagenome (GOLD analysis project Ga0209723, IMG submission 185750) | Anaerobic biogas reactor microbial communites from Washington, USA - Biogas_R2 time_0 SIP DNA (SPAdes) (version 2) | ecosystem: Engineered > Bioreactor > Anaerobic > Unclassified | place... | reverse complement strand
ACACGGAGGGCATAAAGATGGCTTCAAACAGAAGGTTTGCTGTTTTTGACCTGGAGACGAACGGTTTTCGCGGGGCATCGGTAGTGTCCGCCTCATCCATCGTTTTTTCGGAAGAGGGACACATACTTGATTTTTTCAACAGGTTTTATTTCCCCGAGGAACGGCCTGACCCGCAGACCCAAAGGGTTCATGGACTGACAACCGGACGGATCGGCCATCTGCGGCTCGAAGAAGAGTACGGGACCCATTTTCTCGATGACTGGCACGGGCTTGTCTCATTCTGGGAAAGGTGGAATCCCGAGGGAATCGTGGTCCACAACCTTTCTTTCGATACCTCTTTTCTTCCCCCTGAAGCCGTCAGGAAAAGAAACTGGTGGTGTTCCATGCGCGGACTCACTGATTTCTGCCGGATAGAGAGAAAAGGAGGCCCCGGAAAAGGATGGAAGTGGCCGCGCCTCAATGAGGCCGTACAGGAAGCGAAAAAACGGCTTCCCTCCCCTGTAACCCTTTCATCGGCGGAGAAGACCGTGGGAGATCCCCTCGCACACTACGGGCTGAGCGACTGCTTCGAGCTTTACGGGCTGTTTATGAGAGTGTGGCATTCCATGGAAGAACAGGTCCTGTTCCGGCAGGCCAGGGCTTTCTTCATTCCCCCTCAAAAAGGAGCCTATCCTCGAAGCGGACCCTGCAGGGACCCGTTCGTCATCGCACGGCTGACGTATTCTTCGCGCCTTGCGTGCGCAGCAGGTCAGACGGAACGGGAGAAACGCCTTCTCTCCATATGAGCGTTCCCCCCGTATATTCCGCCGATCCGGTCATTCTTTTCCCGGGTCGCCCTCGACAAGAAACCTTTTTCCCACACACAGCGGAGAAAATCCTGATCCCAGGGTGGGACAGGGAAAGCTTCACCTGCATGGGGAATCCGGTGCAATGCCCTGCGGCGACCCATCCGGGAGAAATTTCCCGGATCCCCGCAAGTGTTTTTTCCATTTTTTCTTCGGTGGCGTTCACAAGATGCAAGCCCCCGATCACTCCCTCAATGGGCTCTTCCGGATAAAGAGACTGCACCCTCCTGAGGATATTGACTATTCCCGAGTGGCTGCATCCGGCTATCACGACGATCCCTTTTCCCCTGACCCTCGCGGTGATCCCCATATCATCCGGAAGGGTATCTACGGCCACTTTTCCATCCTGTAGGGTCAAAAAGGCTTTCCCCGGCCCTTCGAAATCCGTTTCCCGGGGAATTTCACCGGTAGTGGCGATCCCTTCAGCGAGGGGAAAGGGATCCGATGAGAGAAAAACCCGTCCGCCTGCTTTTTCAATCGCCTCAAGTTCGTCTCCTGTCTGGATGCCCTTGGATGTGAGTACGGGATCGGCCTTGAAATGGGAACGAAAAATCGCGGGATGGGCCACTACCGGAAAATTTTTCTTTCCCGTGGAGGCGACAAACGTGGCGGCTCCCCCTGTATGGTCGTAGTGGCAGTGGGAAAGTGCAAGGAAATCAATGGATCCCGGGCTGATCCCCAGTCCCTTCATGTTGTGGCTGAGCACCTCGGGGCTCTGACCGACGTCAAGAAGCCCCCTTACTTCCTTTCCGTTCCTTTTGCCGGAAATAAGGAACGAAAGGCCGTGTTCGCCCACGAACGGCCCATGCATCGGGACCGAATCTTCGACCAGCGTAATGATCTCGAGAGAATCAAGCATGGTGATTCCACCTCCGTAAGAAATATATTTTGTATAATGAACCTTGTCCTGTCTCTTTGCAAGAGGCAGAGGGAGGAGAGAGAACATGTATTATATCGAGGGACCGTCCCACGACCCGATGTTCAACCTTGCAATGGAAGAATACCTGTACAGATCGGTGGAGCCGGGAGATCCGGGGTATTTCCTCCTCTGGCAAAACGAACCGTCCATCATCGTGGGCCGATTTCAGAACACGGCCCAGGAAGTGAACAGGGCGTTCGCCGAGGAACACCGTATCCATATCGTCCGGAGGATATCCGGAGGAGGTGCCGTGTACCATGACCTCGGCAATCTTAACTATACCTTCATTGTCCCTAATGATGAAGGGAACCCTTTTGACTTTGCACGGCACGCCCTTCCAATAGTGAATGCTCTTGAAAAGCTTGGTGTAAAAGCGGAGTTCAACAGCCGCAACGATATCGCCATCGACGGAAAAAAATTCTCCGGAAGTGCCCAGCACATGGACAGGAAGCGGCTTCTCCACCACGGGACGCTTCTCTTCGACTCAGATCTTTCAATTCTCGCACGGGTCCTCAACGTGGACGATGAAAAATTCACCTCCAAGGGATTCAAATCCGTCCGCAGCAGGGTGACCAATATACTGCCCCACCTTCCGGTGCCCCTCTCCATGGGTGGATTTATCGCCGCCCTTCGGAACTCTCTTTCGGGAACAGAAGCACGCAGCCTTTCGAATGAAGAGACGAAAGCGATTTTGACGCTGAGAAACGAAAAATACAGCACCTGGGAATGGAACTGGGGAGAATCCCCGGAATTCTCGGAGAGAAAAGTGCGGCGTTTCCCCTGGGGAAAAGTGGAAGCCCTTCTGGACGTAAAAAAGGGACTGATCGGGCAGGTACGGTTTTTCGGCGACTTTTTCGGGCTCGAGAGCAGAGAGGCCCTTGAGAGAATGTTCACAGGGTGCCCATACAGGGCGGATGACATCAAAAAAAGGCTCGCAGATTTCCCTCTTGAAGAGTATTTCCGGGGTGTCGACAGGGAGGAGTTCTGTGAATTCCTTGCCATGTGAGTTCTTTGTATTTTTCCGCTCTTGAAAGAAACCTTCCTTCCCATTCATTTCCATAAAAAAGGAGCGGCCTCTTCGCAGCGTCACGAAACAGGCCGCTCCTTTTCATAAAAGCTACGCTTTTTTCGGCATTGAAATTGATTGCCCCCTGACAGCCAGGGCTCCTTCAAGAAGCGCTTCTCCTACCGTGGGGTGTGCATGTACCGTAGTGACCAGTTCGTCCACCGTGGCTTCAAGCCTCAGGGCAAGAGCTCCTTCCACGATAAGGTCCGTCGCCCGAGGACCGATAATGTGCACTCCAAGGATCTCATCGTACTTTTCGTCCACCACGTACTTCACCAGACCGTCCGTGTCGTTCATGATCAGGCTTTTGCCGTTGGCCATGAAGGGAAACCTCCCTATTTTGACCCGGAACCCTTTTTCTGCCGCTTCTTTTTCCGTGAGCCCGACGGATGCGATCTCGGGAGCCGTATACACGGCGTTGGGAACTGTTTTGTAATCCATTTCGGTTTTATGGCCCATTATATTCTCCGCGGCAACTTCTCCCTCCCTGGAAGCGACATGGGCGAGCATAATGGGAGAGGTACAGTCACCGACTGCATAGACTCCCTTTACCGACGTTTCCATTTTTTTATCCGTCTTGATTCTTGACCGTTCCATTGCGAGACCGATTTTCTCAAGCCCGACTCCATTCGTCACAGGCTTTCGGCCCACAGAAACGAGGACTTTCTCCGCCTCAAGCATCATTGCTCCCCGTGGTGTCTCCACGGAAACCGAAAACCCTGTCCCCTTCTTTTCCACTCCGGTAACTTTTGAGGAAGTATGGAACACAACTCCTTTCCTCTCCAGCACTCCCCTGAGGATACCCACGATCTCCCCGTCAAGCATGGGAAGTATCCCGGGCAGCATTTCCACTACGGTAACCTTCACGCCGAAGCTGGAGAAAAGAGAGGCAAACTCCATGCCGATAACCCCTCCGCCTACAAGAACGACAGACTCGGGGATTTTCTCCAGGGAGAGCGCTTCGGTGCTCGTCATGACCCCCTCAAGTTCAAATCCAGGTATCGGGGGCACTACGGGCTCCGAGCCCGTAGAGATGATCACGGAATCAGCCCGGACCGTTGTAGTCCCACCCTCGTTCAGCGCCACCGAAAGTTCCCCCGGAGAGATGAATGATGCCGTCCCGCTGACTACCGTGATGCCGTTGCTGTTCATGAGGGTTCCCACCCCTGCCACAAGGGTGTCCACCACTGCCCTTTTCCTGGCCATGAGCTCGTCCCAGTCCACGGAGACATTCTCTGCTTTCAGCCCGATAGCGGCTCCCTCTTTGGCAAGGGTATAGGCTTCAGCAGTATGGAGGAGAACTTTTGTCGGTATGCAGCCGACATTAAGGCATACTCCTCCGAGGGCGTTTTTTTCTATGAGGGTAACTTCCGCTCCGAGCTGGGCCGCACGAATTGCAGCAACATACCCCCCCGGGCCTCCCCCGATTACAGCAACCCTTTTCCTTCCTGCAGAGGAAGCCGCTTCGGGCAGGCCATGCTGATCGGAATCCTTCTCCACGGCATGGCTATCCGGTTTCGCTCCCGATTCCGGCACCAGGTCCTGTCCGTCTCCGATCCGGGCGAGTGGAGCCGATACCACTGCCGATTCCCCCTGCTTCACAATGATCTCTGAAAGAATTCCCGATTCACCTGCCTCCACTTCGAAAGTGAGTTTGTCCGTGGCAACGATCAGAAGAATTTCACCCTTCTCCACGGGGTCACCCACTTTTTTCCGCCATTCGGATACAGTCCCTTCGTTCATCGTCAGGCCCAGTTTGGGCATCGTCACAACAGCCATTATTTCAAACCTCCCGTCCTTTCAATAAAAAACCGGCGGGACAAAAACCAGCCCGCCGGAAATGCATTTCTCTTCCCAGGCCTCTCTACAAGAGGAGGAGCCAGGGATTTTCGACCATTTCCCTTATGCGCGCGAGGAAACGTGCCGCTTCCGCACCATCGAGAATGCGATGGTCTGCAACCAGGGATAGCACTGACATCGGGCGGATAACAACAGATCCGTTCACTGCCGCAGGCTTCTCGACTATGGCATTCACACCGAGGATACATGCCTCGGGAGGATTTACGATGGGTGAGAAGCTTTGCATACCGAACATGCCGAGGTTTGTCAGGGTAAATGTTCCTCCCTGCATGTCCTCGAGCCCCAGTTTACCGGACCTGGCCTGTTCAACGAGGTGCTCCGTCTCCAATGCGACCTCCAGCAGGGTTTTCGCCTGGACCGCTTTCACGTTTGGAACAAGAAGACCGCCGTCCACGGAAACGGCTATACCCATATTTACGTTCCCGTGAAGAACAATGGCATCACCGTCGAAGGACGCATTGGCCAGGGGCACTTCCTTCACAGCGGCTGCACAGATCTTCATGAGAATATGGTTGTAGGAGATTTTGACGCCTTTTTTCGCTCCTTCAGCCTTGATTTTCTCCCTGAATTCCATGAGAGCAGTGAAATCTGCCTCCATGTTATAAGTCACTGAAGGAATCGTCGCTCTGCTCAGACACATCCTTTCTGCGATTATTTTCCGCATCCGGGTAAGAGGGATCCGTACATCTTCAGCCCCCGGGAAAGGCTTCGCCTGAGAGGCAGCGGTTGCTACATCAGCTTTCATGACCCTGCCCTGCTTTTCGAGTCCGGTGATGTCCACACCAAGATCAGCTGCCATTTTTTCAGCCGTCGGGCTCGCCTTTGTTTTTCCACGGGACGGAGAAACTACGAAAGCGTCCACGTCCTTCCTGACTATCCTCCCGCCGGGGCCGCTTCCCGGGACTTGAGAGATATCAATTCCCGACTCCCGTGCCATCTTCCTTGCGAGAGGGGTCGCCCTCAGTCCGGAAGGACCAGATATTTTCTCTACAGAGACAGCAGGTTTCCTGTCCTCGGGCCCCTGCTCAATTTTTTTCTTCCGTGGATCTGCCCCGGCCGCAATAGTATCATCAATCGACTCTCCCGGCTGTCCTATGTAGGCGAGGATCTCCCCCACCGGAACATCCCTGCCTTCAGGGACGACAATTTTAAGCACAGTCCCCTCCGCAGGTGACTCCACCTCGAAGGTGAGCTTGTCAGTGGCCACGGTCATCAACAGTTCACCTTTGCCTATCGGCTCTCCCTCCTGCCTGTTCCAGCGGGAAATTGTCCCTGAATTCATTGTCAGCCCGAGCTTGGGCATGGTCACCGGTGTTGCCATTATGAACCCTCCTTCTGAGGAACGGGCGAAACGCCCATATCATTACGCTTTGTGCAGCTATGTAACCTGAATTACAACATTCCCATGAGTCTGGGAAGGAAAAGCGCTATTTCCGGGAATGCGGTGATAAACACCAGGGCAGCCATAGCGGCAATAATGAGCGGTATGGCAGGCCGGGCAATACGCTCCATGCTGATCCCGCTTATCCTTGCCCCAACGAAGAGATTCACTGCCACAGGAGGGGTCACCTGGCCTATTGCCATGTTGGTCGTCGCCATAATGCCGAACCATATGGGATTCCAGCCGAAATGGGCGATGACCGGTGCCAGGATCGGGAGAAAGACGTAGAAAATGGAATTGGCGTCAAGAAGCATTCCTGCAAAAAGGAGAATGATGTTGATCATGAGCAGAATGACCACAGGACTCGTAGAAATACTCGTCAGTCCTCCGGCGACCTTGTCGATAAGTCCCACTGTCGCCCCAAGCCAGGAGTACAGTCCTGCACACGCCACCACGAACATTACTACAGCTGTTCCGACCACGGTTTCCTTGAGGATCTCGTAGAGAATCTTAAAAGACATGGATCTGTAAATGAACATGCCGACGAAAAGACCGTAGAAAATGGCGACTGCGGCAGCCTCTGTCGGCGTGAATATTCCCGCATAGATGCCGCCTAGAATGATCACAGGAGTGAAAATTCCCCAGAATGCATCTTTCAGGGCTGCCAAAACCTCTTTGCGGCTTCCCCTGGGTTCTCCCCTGTAGCCGTGTTTTCTGCTTATTATGTAGACTGCAACGCAAAGAAAGCCGGCAACAAGTATCCCCGGAAAAACTCCTGCGGCAAAAAGGGCACCTACCGACTGCTGCATGATGTCCCCGTACACGATAAATGAAATGCTCGGCGGGATGATGATGGCAAGGCCTGACGCCACTGAAACGGTCGCAGCAGCAAAAGCCTTGTCATACCCTGCATTGGACATGCCCGGAATGAGGATGAGCCCGAGAGCGGCTACAGTTGCGGGGCCCGATCCGCTCACCGCACCCCAGAAAGCGGCAACGATAACGGTTGCGATGGCAAGACCGCCTGTCATATCACCTACAAGCTGTTTTATCAACCGAATAATCCGCTCGGCTATTCCGACCTTCTCCATGATCACACCCGCCAGTATGAAGAAAGGAATCGCCAGAAGAGGAAATTTTGCAATGCCGGCAAAAAAACTGTATGAAAGCATCTGGTATCCCATATCCCAATGCCAGACCACGAATATGGTGGACATTCCCAGGGCCACTGCTATGGGGACCCGAAACAGCAGAGGCGCAAGAAAAAGCACGACCGTCCAGAATGCCGGATCCTTGAAAAGAGATGTCATGATCTGCTTCCCCCTAAAACTCGTTCTTTCGCAGCGTCGCGGCCGCTCCCTGAAGGATCCGGATAATTATGAGGACAGAAAACACGGGGAGCGCAAGCGTATACCATACCACCGAAATACCAAGAGATTCCGTCGTTACATCAAGCGCCAGCTCATCCATGACTTCAATATATCCGAGGTAAGCCAGCAATCCGAAAAACACAACCGAGAGCGTTGTTGACAGATAAAAAGAGAATTTTTTCCAGCGGAGCGACATCAGGTCGTAAAAGAACGTCATGCTGAGATTAGCCCCCTGCCTGTAGGCAATGGAGATGCCGAGCAAAACGATCCACACGAAAAAATTGATCGTGATCTCCTCGGTGAAGGAGATCGCACGATAGATGAAATACCTGGTAATGACGTTGGCAAAAGTGATGGCCGCCATCACGAGGAGAATGATCGAACCGATAAACTCTTCGAAGTGATCCAGAATCTTTTTCACCATGAGGACAAAACTCCCCTCTCGCTCAAAACCCGGATGGGGAGGGGAGACCTCCCCATCGCCGGGATTTTGTTTCGTTTCCGTTCCTGTATCTGCTCTGCAGTCAGTTAAGTTACTTCGCTACAGCCGCCATATCCTCTTCAGCTGCTTTTACAAGCTCCGCACCGATTTTTTCCCTCCACTGCTCAAGCACAGGAGCGGTTTTGTCGGCAAACGCCTTGGTTTCTTCCGGAGTGAGGATGGCCACTTCCATGCCGACTTCCTTCAGCTGCTTGTACCAGTCGGTTATTTCGGGCACCATCCCGAGGCTCTCGAGGTATTTGTGCGCGGTGCCGTCATCGAGACCGATGCGGGCAAGGGCGATCATGTATTTCCCTGCATCGACGGCGGCCTGCTGTATCAGTTTCTGGTCTTCGGCCGAGAAGGATTTCCAGACGGCAGGATTCACGACATACAGAGTGGGATCAACGACATAGTGCCAGTCTGTCATAAACTTGTGATAATCATGCATCTGCACTTTCCAGACGGCAGGATTCACGACATACAGAGTGGGATCAACGACATAGTGCCAGTCTGTCATAAACTTGTGATAATCATGCATCTGCACCGGATAGAAGGTGCTGATGGGGTTCTCCTGTCCGTCGACCACACCCTGCTGGATGGCCGACATGGTATCGCTCCAGTTCATGTTCACAGGGTTGGCGCCAAGAGCCCTGAAAATGTCGAGGAACAGGGGGCTTCCCACGACGCGTATCTTCATGTTCTGCAGATCGTCCGGTGTCCGTATTGATTTCCTTGAATTCGTAAGCTCACGGAAGCCGTTTTCTCCGAAGGCAAGGAACTTCACACCTTTGGCTTCGACTGCTTCGATCACCATTTTTCCTGACTTCCCGTTCGTGATCGCATCGAGGGCCAGATAGCGGTCGGGCTGGTTGGCAACGAAGAAGGGAAGGGCGAAAAGGTTCAGCTCAATGACCTGGGGAGAATAGTTGATGGATGACTGTACAGCGAAATCGATTGCGCCATTCCTGAGAAGCAGGAACGCGTTCGTCTGTTTTCCCGTTGTAAGCTGTGAGCTCGGATAAACCTTGATGTTGATCTTTCCGCCGCTTCTTTCCCTCACAAGGTCCGTGAAGTAGGTGGCACCCATTCCCCATGCGGTCGTCAGGCTTGGCACGATATCAAGCTTGTACTCATCCTTGTATGCCGCAAAAACCGGTGCGGAAACAGAACAAAAAACAGCTACAGCTACAAGTACAGCAATAATCTTTTTCATTCCCTCTACCTCCTGATTTTTTGAATTGGATCTCTTTTTTCCGGCGGCGCAGGTTTCTTTACACTATGGATTGCCAGTTTACCGGGGCGATCACCTCCCCTGACGGCGGCCATTCCGGCACGGCCGATTCAACTGCACACAAATGCGCCTTGCTTTTCAGCGTTATTTTTCCCGGGATCCTTCCCTGACCTTGAAGAGGACAAAACCGGTTTCTTCATCAAAGGACCGTTTGAATTCCGCGCCCGAAAAGCTGTTGATGACAGCTTCTGCGGTAGCAAGGATACGATTGTTTCCGGTATCGGCGAGATGACCCGCTGTTGGTTTCATGTCACTTTCTGCGATAACCACATGGAGATGTATGGAAAGGTCTCCCCTGTCATCCTCGCCGATGATGCCCTGAACTCCCACAAGTTCGAGATATCCCTCCATGTGTATCCCTCCATGTGAAGGGGATCCAGGTAGACAGCCCTGGAAGGGTCTTCAGGGTGTGCGGTCACGCAGATCACATCCGCCGATCGGAGACTTCCGATCATTGTGGCGATATGGCCTGACCGTATGCCGTGTTTCCTGCATACTTCCCGGAGAGCAGAGAACACATCCTCTCCCGGAGAAATACGCGCCAGGACTGTTTTACTTATGCGTGCCTCGCCGGAAGAAACAATATCCGCTCTCATATCCGCTCCTACATCATTCCCCGTATGGCAGCGGCAATTTTTTCCGGCGTGACCCGGTATGCCTGCTCCAGCGGCCTTGCGAAAGGCACCGGTGTGAAGGGAGCGCCGATTCTTACGATGGGAGCATCCAGGCAGTCTATCGCCTCTTCGGCAACGATCGCCGCTATCTCTCCCCCGACTCCGCCCTGTTTGACAGCCTCATGAGCCTCATGTGCTATGGCCAGCCTGGATGTTTTCACCACCGAGTTGATGATGGTCTCGCTGTCGATAGGGGAAATTGAACGAAGGTCGACGAGTTCAACGCTGATTCCTTCTTTTGCCAGGATGTCTGCCGCTTTTATGGAATGATTCATGGTCATGGAGTAGGAAACAAGGGTGACATCTTTTCCTTCCCGTACTACATTTGCCTTCCCGATGGGAGTTATAAACTCCTCTTCAGGGACTTCTCCCTTCATTGGGAACAGGGCTTTGTGTTCGAAGTAAATGACTGGATTATCATCGCGTATTGCCGCCTTGAGGAGGCCTTTCGCATCCGCCGGATTTGAGGGAATAACGATCTTCAGGCCCGGAATGTGCTGAAAGAATGCCTCAAGTGACTGTGAATGCTGAGCGGCTGCCTGGTTCGTCAGCCCGTCCGGAGCCCTGAGGACCATGGACACCGATTTCTGGCCTCCGAACATGTAATAGATTTTCGCCATCTGGTTGTAAATTTCGTCAAAACAGACCCCTGCAAAATCGGCGAAGTGCATATCTGCAACAGGCCGCATACCGGCAAGAGCTGCACCGACGCATGCCCCGACGATAGCTGTTTCAGTGATAGGTGTATCAATGACCCTCTCGGTTCCGAACTGTGCAGGGAGCCCCTTGAACTGCCCGAAAATTCCTCCCTGGCGGGCGATATCCTCCCCCATGACGAACACGCGCTCGTCACGGGACATTTCCTCCTGCATGGCTTCCAGTGTCGCCTGGGAAAAGGTGATTGTCTTCATTCTGTCCACCGCCTTACACATAGAGCCCTTCGTACAGGGCAGAAACTTCCGGTTCGGGAGATGTGCGCGCAAACTCCAGGGCCTCGCTCAGGTCATTCTGCACTTT
>Ga0209723_1006710_pt1 | contig 10912 bp, 10 predicted proteins | sample BiotimSIPDNA_2_FD_185750 | JGI IMG/M metagenome (GOLD analysis project Ga0209723, IMG submission 185750) | Anaerobic biogas reactor microbial communites from Washington, USA - Biogas_R2 time_0 SIP DNA (SPAdes) (version 2) | ecosystem: Engineered > Bioreactor > Anaerobic > Unclassified | place... | reverse complement strand
TGTTTATTTCTTGAATTTTAAAATGCCTGAGAGTGAGGCTTAAAAATAACAGCTTGGGAGTAATCATGATTGATACTGATAAAATAGTAAAAATATATGATGAAGATAATGAAATGATTGGAAAAGGTCAACTGTTAAGCTTAAATGAAGAAACAATAAAGGTTAAAGGTACCGGCTTGCCGATTTTAAGCAAGAAAACAAATGTTATTATTGAAATTTACAGCGAATTTGTAGGAATTTCCCGTTACTGCTGCCAGATTGAATTGGCATCCGATAATCAGCTTAATGCTCATATAGTTAAAAAGAATCCTGATATTGAAAGAAGAAACTCATTAAAGGTTCGAACCGACTTATCCTATTATATAGAAAGTCTTTATAGAAATGATAAAGACATAACAAAAGACTTTCCAAATATGAAAATTAATTTGATTAACTTAAGCATTGGCGGCATGTTGATTTCATCAAACTACGAATTATACATAAATGATATCATAGCTTTTTATTTTAGATATGAAAAAACAGCTGTATTGTTAAAGGCTAAGGTTATGAGAATTGATAAAATATATGACGATAATCAAAAGTATTTATCTTTCTGCAATTACGGATGTATTTTTGAAGAGATGCCTCCTCATATAGAAAAGATTATTACTCGGTATTTGTATATAAGGCAGCTTGAAATGCATAAAGACAAGTGGGAGAAATTATGAAAAAGATTACAATTATATTTATCGCTCTTTTAATCATAAGCAGTATGAATATATGTTATGCTGCAAACAGAAATTTAAGAGGAAAATTTACTGAAAAAGATGTACCCGGAACCAACTTTAAGGAAATCACCTTAACGCCTTATTATGCCGGTGCAGACGAAGGTGATGAGGAAGAAGATACTTACTACATTTATTTACCCACCGGTTATTTTGTTGAAGGAAAAAGTGCTTCCTATGTGGCAGACAGGAATGGAAGTTATCCCTTTACAGTCTATGACGGAAGCACCAAAAAAACATTTGTTTATAAAGTAGATAATATCGAAGCACCTGAGGAAGATGACAGAAAAAGTGTTTATATAGATTTCAGGCTCATGTATGATTATGAAAAAAAACAAATATTCTTTAATTTGAAGACTGATAAGCAAAGGACAATAACAACACCTCAAGGTACAACCGTCACAAACGAAATAAATTATTTCATCGGTAAAATAGCAAACAATGTTCCCTATGACCTGTTAATCACAATTGATGAAACGCCTTTTAATTATAAAATTGTAAAATCAGGAGAATTTTATCTGTTAATTTATATATCACCGGTTGATTATAATGACTATAGTACTCTTGTAGAGTATTTTGGTTATAATTTTTCTAATAATGAAATTTACACTGTATATCCGGCAAAAGATATTTATGATGATAACGGAAACTATTCGGTCCTGGTCAAATCAAACAGCAATCAGCATCTTTTCAATATCAATATTTCAGATATTGACTACAGAAGACCGTCAATTGACACTGAATTTTCTGAAGATAATATTTATTTACAAATTGAAGATGACTTCGGATTAGACTATATTATTACATATGACGGTAAATACGTGGATATAAGCGGTAAGGAGGCAGAATACAAACATCCCGAAGAAATTATTTATAACGGCCATTATATTTTTACAATTGCAGATAAAAAAGGAAACCGAACTGTTGAAAATGTTGAAATAAAGTCGAAAAGAAAATTAACTACGACCAAAAGCAGGCATGCAATTGACCTGGATGTTCACGACTATAAATATACTGAAAAATTATTTGAAAACAAGGGTTTAAAATATGTAAAATCAGATGATGACATTAAATTATTCGAAAATATTTTTCCTGCATACATGAGCGGCAAGAATGCTGATAAATTCCATCCGGATGCTCCGATTACCAGAGCTGAAGTTGTTACCATATTCTGTAGATTAAATGATTTGCCTTATGATAACACTGCTTATTTAAAATCCAAGTTTACAGATATAAGCAATCATTGGGCCAGAGATTATATATCTATGGGCAGCAACAAAAGGTATGTTTCAGGATATAAGGATAAAACTTTTAAACCTGATAATTATATTACAAGGGCTGAATTTTGCCAAATGCTTACTAAAATAAGTTCCTATAAGCCTTTATTAAATGCTATTCCGGCATCAAGCAACAACTCTTATACCGATATATATAATCACTGGGCAGAAAAAGAAATAATTAAAATTGCCGGCAGAAATTTGGTTTTCGGCAGCTCAGACAAGTTTTATCCGGATGAACCGATTACCAGAGGTGAAGTTGTTTATGCCGTAAACACCCTTTACGGATTTAATCCAAGTTATTCGGAATTGGCATATATCAATTCCTTGTACAATAAATACTACAATTTTAAAGACATCGACAATCATAAATATTATTTCCACATTATTATATCCGTAATTGGTATGTATAGAGAAGTAATTGATTAATTATTTTGAAGGAGTACGAAAATGTTGCTGAATTATATGGAAGAAATCGTTAGCAGATATCTTGAAAAGATTTTAAAAGACCCCGCATATGCATCGATATGCAAATGCGATTATTGCAAAGATGATATAAAAGCTATGGCCTTAAACAATCTGAATCCATTTTATATTACCACTAAAAGAGGGGAAGTGTACGCAGAATATTTATCTTATGAAATCCAACATCAAGCAGAAATAATCAAAGAAGTGATAAAGGCAACAGAATTTGTTTCATTGCACCCAAACCACTAAGATGCTCTGTATTTCACCCAGATAAAGTCTGTATCATCCTGAGTGCATGTGAATGATTTTATACCCTTTGTCATCCTGAGCGCAAGGGAAGAATCTCATGAGATTCTTCGAGCTAAAGCTCTCAGAATGACAGTCTGCGGGTTACTCATAGCGATGACAGTTTGTGTTTATTCATAACAATGACACTTTCTAAATAACCTTTTCTTCCTTTCCGAATGATTTAATTGTTAAATTCCCGTTAGTACTGTCAAACATTATGGTGCGGCCGTAGTTTTGACCCACGTCTTCGGCAATAAGTCTTATTCTTAACTTTTGCAATGTATCTTTTACAGCAGCTATATTCTTTTCGCCGATGCTCCCGATTGTTGAGCTTCCTTTGATATCGAACATTTTAGCGCCGCCTGCAATTTTTGCCGTCATTCTTGATTTTATGCCGCCTAACTTTTCCATTTGTCTTACCATTTCTGTAATACCTGTGTCTGCATATTTAAAAATTTCTTTTTTATCGCCATTTTTATTATAAGATAACATAATATGTGCCATTCCTGCTATTTGTGCAACGCAATCGATTATGCAAATGCCGACACAGGAGCCGAGAGCATATGATATTAGTATTTCATGCTCCTTAACTATTTTCATGTCTGAAATTCCTACGGTTACAATTGTTCTCATGTATATATTCCAAATTTGTTTAATAGAATTTTTAAGGATGGCATGCTTGGCAACAAAAGCATATAACTGTATACTGTTTCATTCATGCAATAATATTTTTCTTTAATGAAAACAGCCTTATCGGCAATTTCCGAAAATTCTGCGGTAACGGAATCCAGCAGGGCACCTGACATATCGATATTCAGCGACGGAACAGTAACATTAATGTTCATATTTGTAAGAGAAGATATTGAATTCACATAGGAAGATACCATTATATTGCTTATTTCAGACAATGCAGACATTTCTATTTCAGATACTTCTTCAAAATTTTTAAGCTCTGTCCCAATCAATGAATTCAAGATTAAATGAACAAATTCCTTTTTTAACAAAAATAGTATTACACCATCAATATCTCCTTCGAAACCAATCAGTACACCGACAACTATACTTTCAGCCCCGCCTATGGAATCAATTATATCATTGTAATCTAATAAGCTTACTTCAGGCACATTCATTTCTATTCTTTTGGAAAGCATATTGGAAAGGGATGTTGCTGCATTGCCTGCACCGATATTTCCTATCTCCTTTAACACATCCATTTGACTTTCATTTAATTTCATGTTTTTCTCCCTTCTGTAAGATCTTAATGCTGATGGAATTTTGTACGCCCCCAAAATTCCCAAAATCCATTATTGCTCAATATCCGAAGGATTAAGCGGAAGAATTACAATTTCGTTTCCGTCATTATATATTTTACTGTAGCTTATATCCTGTCTTACTCTATACTTTAACCAGCCTATGGTTATTCTTGTATTGGAATAAATTATACCCTTACATATAATTCTATGTTCTGTTATATTATCGGAAGGTATTTCTTCTTGAAGCTGCTTTTTTATTTCAGAAATTTCATTGTTTATTTTTATTTTCATAAGCATTAATTGCTTCTGCACGGAATTTTTATTTTCGGCATCTAAGGATGAATTAATAATTAATTCATATTTTTCGTCTATTTCTTTTATTTTATTGTTCTTTTCCGATAACTCTTCTTTCAGACGGCGATTCATCCTGATTTTTTTTTCTATTTCCTTTTGTTCTTCTATATATTCTGTTAAATCAATTATTATATTTGTTTCGGGATTTGTTTTATTGCCTATAGTCTTGGCGTAAATTTTATTTTTTGCTGTGGTTGTTCCTCCGATAATAGAAGAAATCAGTCCTTTTATTATAATAGAGTCTCCTGCTTTTACATCGCTGTTTATCAGCGCTTCTGCGTATATATTTTTTTCGGATGCTATGGTTGCATTTTCAATATACTTGCTTGTTATATTTCCTTTGGCATAAATGCTGCCTTTGCTCATGCCATTCATACCCTTGCTGATAACTACGTCACCGTCAGATTTTATATATGCACCTTCCACCATACCCCTTATTTTAATATCTCCTGCAGCAGTTACCGAAAATCCTTCTTTTACATCTCCATTTATAATTACGCTTCCTACAAAATTAATATTGCCTGTTGAATTATCCACATTATTTACTTTATAAACATCTTCCACATATACATTATTATTTTTAAATTCTACACATCCGTCGGTGCTTGCCAAAAGTTGCAGACCGTCTTCCGAAATATATGTATTTTTCCCGTAATTAAATGATATATCTTTTCCTTTTTTATAGCTGATGGGATTTCCATATACATCTATTCCGTCTTCTCCCTCTGAGGCAGGAACTATATAGCATAAAACCGTATCCTTTTTTACGTTTGTTACATTATTTAAGTTTCTAAAATCAATAGTCCCGTCATCACCTTCAGCAAACTTTTTTTCATTTGAAATATCAAAATTATAAATTATCTCGGCATCCTTCCCGTTTACAGGCTCCTTCCCGCTGGCAGCAATAAGCTCCTTTGAATATTCCTTATTCTTGCAAAATTCAATTATATCACTTTCTAAAATTCCATATGTAATTTCTTGCTCTTTTAAGTATTCAAAAATTTCGTCACAGGAAATTTCAACTTCCCCTGACTTATCAAGAAGTTCAATTCTTATATATGCCTTCAGTTTGTTTGCTGATACCAGATGGTTAATTTTAAATAAAGGCTGCTCATCTGATTCCTCAATATCACTAAGTTCATCAAGCTCGTCGGCTATATTTATCTTATCTTCATTTATATTGTCCATGGCTGCCTTGTTTCCTCCTTATTTTGATATAGCCAATAATTATCCCCTTAATGTATTAATGGTTTGCTCAATTTCGTCGGCAGTTTTTATTACGGTCGAATTAAGTTGAAATGCTCTTTGAATTTGAATTAATTTTACCATTTCATCGGATATTTCAACATTGGAAGCTTCCAGGTAACCCTTCAAAACCTTTGCTTCAACTAAGTTATACTCTGCATCTTCATTTGAAATTCTGTACAGGTTATTACCTGCCTGCTCTAAATCGGCATTATTGTTAAAAGTAAAAACTCCAATCTCTATATTATCTATATCGTCAGAATTTTTAATAATTATAGGCTCCCCTTGATTGTTTAATACATATCCGCCTTGGTATGTAAGGTAATTCTCATCATCAATATTTGTAATTTCAAAGCTGCCCCCTCTTGTAAACAAATTTTCCTCTTCAAATTGAATTGCAAAAAAACCTTCACCAAGTATTGTGAAGTCTGTTTTAACACCGGTTTGATATGGGGTTCCCTGGCTGAAAACAACATCAATCTTACTGATTTTAGACCCGCTTCCTGATTTTAATTCTGTGTCGGCTCCTCTAGTTCCTCTCATATTGGTATAAATCAAATCGGAAAACTCAGGTTTTGATTTCTTAAAACCTTCTGTTTGTATGTTTGCCATATTGTTTGATATAACATCCAAATAATTTTTATTGCTTATTGCTCCGTTTGTCGCCGTATAATATGCTTTAATCATATGGGCCTCCTATTGTACCTTTCCTATTTCATTGACTGCTTTGTCATTTATCGAATCATATATTTTTAACGCTTGTGCTGCTGTTTGCAAAGCCCTTTGTGATGAAATTATATTTGTTAATTCTTCCGTAATTTCAACATTGGACCTTTCAATTGTTTTATTTCTTATGATTGGATATTCTGCTAAGTCCGGCTCTGCATCCGAAATAAACATTCCTTCGCCATATTTGTTTAAATCAGCGTAATCAGGGAAGTCAAAAACAGCAATTTTGTCCGCAATTTCACCTTCGATTATTATACTTCCGTCTTCTAAAAATTCAAATTTATCACCTTCTACGTATATATCTCCAAATTCCCCCTGTACTCTTCCAATACCTTCAAGAAACAAATATCCTTCTTCATCTATGTTAAAGCTTCCGTTACGGGTGTATAAAATTTGCCCCTCATTATCAATTGCAAAGAATCCCGCTCCAATAATTGCAAAATCCGTAATATTTCCTGTTTCCTCCAAAACCCCCTGCGAATGTATGGTATTGTTTTCCGTTACGGCTCGAATAAGAGAAATATTGTTGATTGGCTCTGCTTCTTCTTTTATTCCATTTTGTTTGTATTTATTTATTAGTAAGCTGCCGAAATTTGAAGTTATAGCCTGTTCCTTTTTATAACCTGCCGTATTTAAGTTTGCTACATTATTGCTTGATACATCAATTTTTCTTTGCTGAGTAATCATGCCTGATGCTAAAGTATAAAATCCTCTTGACATATTGCACCTCTCATCTTTCATTTTTAATTATCGGCATATAAATAGTTCCTTACGCTTTTTTCTAACTTCTGTAATGCCGATGTATGTATTTGTGATACCCTTGAATTGCTTATTTCTAAAATTTGCGCTATATCCTTAAGCTTTAGTTCTTCCTTGTAATATAAAGAAATTATAAGCTTTTCCTTTTCATTAAGTTTATTTACGCTTTCCACCAATGTTTTATATAATTCCTTTGATTCGATTTCATGCTCAGGTATTTTATGCCTGTCTTTTAATCCATACTCGCTTAAATTAGCTTCCTCGATTAATTCTTCAAAGGATAATATGCTTGTACCATATGCATTGCTGATAATTTTGTTGTAATCGCTTATGTCCATATTAAGATGTTCCACTATTTCATTGTCCGTGGGAGTTCTGCCCAACTTATTGGACAAGTACTCTTCTGATTCTTTTATTATTTTGTAATCATTTTTGACTTTTCGGGGTATCCAGTCTTGTTTCCTTACATAGTCGATAATCGACCCTTTAATCCTTATTGAAGCATATGTTTCAAATTTTGTATTTTTGGATATATCAAATTTCTCGATTGCATCCATCAGAGCTATGATTCCTTCATTTACAATATCATCGACATCCCCGTACTGCTGATATATGCCTCTCATTTTCAGAGCTATTATTCTTACTAAGTAGATGTATCTTTCAATAATTTGATTTCTGATGGTTAAATCTCCGGTTGCATGGTACTGCTCCCATAAGTGGTTTTGATATTCTTCAATTTGTAATTGTTTGTTTTCGGTTAAAATCATATCATCACTCTTTCATTTATATTGCTACATTGCCCAAGGCTTGTATTTGTACTGAATTGTCAATTTCATTAAATGATAATACAACGGAGTTAGGATAAAATTGGTCTAAAAGCTTTCTGAAATATCCTCTTACAAATGGTGAAGTAAGTATTATGGGGATGTTTATTTCGCCCTTCAGTTTATTGATTTGCTCAATCAGCTGTGTCACTAATTTTTGCATCAATTCAGGGTCAATCGATAAATAGGAGCCTTTATCATTTTTGCTTATTGAATTGATTATTAATTTTTCAACATCAGTGCTTAATGTAATGACCCTAATTTGACCTCCCTCAGACCATTTGCGCGTTATGGTTCTTTTTAGTGCTTGTCTTACATATTCCGTAAGCATTTCCGTATCCTTGACAGAAGACCCGTAATCACTGATTGTTTCTAAAATTGTTTCCATATCTTTAATCGGAATGCCTTCTTTAAGCAAATTGCCCAGTATTTTTTGCAGATTGCCCGGAGATACAATTCCGGGAACAACTTCTTCCACCAATAACTTGTTATCCTTCTTTATTTTGTCTAGCAGCTGGTTTAAATCCTGTCTTGATAATAATTCATGAGCATGTGTTTTTACTACCTCCGACAAATGTGTTATTAATACAGACAAAGGGTCTATTACGGTATATCCGTAAATTTCCGCCAACTCTTTTTTGTCCTTCTTAATCCATTTGCTTGGTATTCCATATGCAGGCTCTATTGTTTCAATACCATCCACCTCACCTGTTAAGTTTCCGGGGTCAAGAGCCAAATAGTATTCCACTAATATTTCCCCCTTGGCCACGTCTTCTCCTTTAATTTTTATAACATACTCGTTTGGATTAAGATATCCGTTATCTCTCAATCTGACTGAAGGAACTACCATTCCCATCTCTTGGGCAAATTGACGCCTGAACATTACAACTCTGTCAATGAAGTTGCCTCCGTCAACATCCACCAGCGGAATTAAACTGTAACCTACTTCCATTGCAATAGGGTCTACTTGAATTAATTCATAAATATTATCAATATTTCTGAAATACTCCTCTTCCGATACAGGCTCTTCCTCTTTATCTGTATCTGTTTCAGCCGCAGCGGAAACTCTTGCTCTTAAGAGGCTGATTCCTAAAAAAATCAGCAATGATGACAGTGTAATTACCTGAGGTAAAGGAAATCCCGGTATGAAAACCATAAATAATATTACTACTCCGGATATTATCAAGACTACCGGCTGTGACCTTATTTGTTTGGTCAAATCTACATTTAAGCTTGACTCGGAAGCAGCTCTTGTAACAATCATGCTTGTCGCCGTAGATATTAACAGAGCAGGCACCTGGGTAACCAGTCCGTCACCTACGGTTGCTATGGAATAAGTCTGAAGTACCCCGGCGAAAGTGTCGCCTCCCTGAACCATACCTATGATGACACCGCCTACAAAATTTATAAAGGTAATTACTATTGACATTATGGCGTCACCCTTTACAAATTTTGTTGCACCATCCATTGCTCCGTAAAAATCCGATTCCCTTTGTACGCCTTTACGTCTTTGCATTGCCTCCTGCTCCGTGATTATGCCTGAACTTAAATCCGCATCAATTGCCATTTGTTTTCCGGGCATTGCATCCAAGGTAAATCTTGCGGTAACTTCGGCTACTCTTTCGGCGCCCTTTGTAATTACTATAAATTGAACCAAGACTATAATTAAAAATATGATAAACCCGACAACGGCATTTCCTTGCAGAACAAAGCTTCCGAATGTGGCTATAACTGCCCCTGCATGTCCATTGTTTGTTAAAATCAATCTTGTGGAAGATACATTTAAGGACAGTCTGAATAGGGTAGTTATTAAAAGGAGTGAAGGAAATACGGAAAATTCCAACGCTTCCCTTACGTACATCGTTGTGAGCAGTATAACTATGGCAATTGCAATATTGATAATAAACATTAAATCCAAAAAGAAGGGAGGTAATGGTACTATTATCATTAGTATTAGTGCTATAATAAATATTGAAATAGAATTTTTGAATATGCTTCTCATATCTTATATTTTTCCTTTTCCTTAAGCCTATAAACCCAAGCTAAAATTTCTGCAACATCTTCATAATATTTTACGGGTATTTCCCGATTTATCTCTGACTCGGCATAAAGAGCCCTTGCCAATGGAATGTTTTCAATAATGTTAATTTTATATTCCTCCGCCTTCTCAATAATCCTTGCTGCCATCCTGTCTTTACCCTTTGCCAGTACAATGGGAGCATTGTCTTTTTCAATGTTATAACTTATGGCAACAGCATAATGTGTGGGGTTTCTGATAATAACATCGGCTTTTGGTACTTGCTGCATCATTCTTGTCATTGAAAAGGCTCTTTGTTTTTCTTTTATTATTCCTCTTATTTTAGGGTCTCCCTCTAATTGCTTATATTCTTCCTTAACTTCCTGCTTGGTCATTCTGATACTTTTTTCATATTCCCACCAGGAATATAAAAAGTCAAATGCAGAAATTACAATAAAAGCAATTACAACACTTTTTACTATGGACATAACCGATGTTCTTATGAAATTTATTCCGGCAGCCAAATTGGCTGAAATCAGTCTGGGTACCTGAAATAAATTGTTTGCAATCGAAGAATATATTACATATACTAAAATTGATATTTTAATTAAACTTTTTATTACCTCCACAAGTGAACGGATAGAAAACATCCTTTTTATGCCGGAAAGCGGATTTAATTTTGAAAACTTAAATTTTATATTCTCCTTAGAAATTAAAAACTTAGTTTGTGCACCGGTTAATACAACAGTCGTTGTTATTACAAATAACATTACGAGGCCTGCTGATGCAAATATGGTAAAGGTAATATCTTTGAATGCTTGAGTAATAAGATTATCATTTATTGTATAAGTATTTTTTGTTAGGATCACATATTTATAAAATACATTTGAAGTATACTTATAAATATATGGGGCCCATAGATTCAATATCAAAA
>Ga0209723_1006701_pt1 | contig 10921 bp, 7 predicted proteins | sample BiotimSIPDNA_2_FD_185750 | JGI IMG/M metagenome (GOLD analysis project Ga0209723, IMG submission 185750) | Anaerobic biogas reactor microbial communites from Washington, USA - Biogas_R2 time_0 SIP DNA (SPAdes) (version 2) | ecosystem: Engineered > Bioreactor > Anaerobic > Unclassified | place... | reverse complement strand
GTCTCCTTTATTTGGAAAATCTGTAACTTACTCCGGGGGCCTTTCAAGCGAAACGAATACCGTAAGGTTATCCTTCCTCTGACTGTTTTGCGTAGGTTTGACTGCATCCTTGCTCCCACCCGCCAGAAGGTGCTGCGGGAGTATGATGGGCTCGTTGGAAAGAGCGAAAACATCGTCCGTCACCGTTTGTGCCATGTCGCTGGTGTTCCGTTCTACAACATTTCATCCTTTACGCTGAGCCATCCCGATTCGGCCAGTGGCTTGCATGGGCTATTGGATGTTCCCAATGAGCTCACACAGAATCTCAGTGCCTACATCAACGGATTTTCCCCCAATATCCGTGAGATCATGGAGCGTTTCGGTATCGAGGCCCAGATCACGAAGATGGCTGAGAAAAATCTGCTCTATCTGGTGATTCAGGCATTCGCGGGTATCGATCTCTCTCCGGCAAAGGTCGATAACGTCCAGATGGGCTACGTCTTCGAGGAGCTCATCCGGATCGGGGCCGAGCAGTCCAACGAGGAAGCCGGGGAGCATTTTACGCCGCGGGAGGTCATCAAGCTCATGGTAAACCTTTTGCTCGCTCCCGAGCAGGATTTGGCCAGAAGCCATGTCGTCAAGACGATCTACGACCCTGCCTGCGGAACAGGTGGCATGCTCTCGGTGGCTGAGCAGCACATCCGCTCGCTCAATGCCGATGCCCATCCAAAGCTTTTCGGGCAGGACTGGAATGACGAAGCCTGGGCGGTATGTCGCTCCGATATGCTCATCAAAGGGGAAGAGGCAGACAACATCGCCCTGGGCGACACCTTTTCCAACGATGCTTTCAGACGCTCGTTGGACGGTCGCAAGTGGACCTTCGACTACATGCTGGCCAATCCTCCTTTCGGAGTGGAGTGGAAGCAGCAGCAGCGCTTCATCGAAAATGAGCGCGACACGCTTGGCTATGGGGGGCGTTTCGGAGCAGGCACCCCGCGTGTGAACGATGGAGCGCTTCTCTTCCTTCAGCACATGATCGACAAGATGCGTGCGCCTGATGAGGGAGGCAGCCGCATCGCCATTGTCTTCAACGGTTCACCACTCTTTACCGGTGATGCTGGAGGTGGGGAAAGCGAGATCCGGCGCTGGATCATCGAAAACGATTGGTTGGAGGCCATTGTTGCACTTCCGGAGCAGCTATTCTACAACACTGGTATTTCCACCTACCTTTGGGTGCTCACCAATCGCAAGGAACGCCCCCGCAAAGGGAAGGTGCAGCTGATCGATGCCCGTGCCTTCTGGGTGCCCATGGAGAAGAGCCTTGGCAACAAACGTCGTCGCATCGGTGACCCATCCGATAAACCGCGCGATCCCGACCATATCGGGGAGATCACCCGTATTCTGGGTTCCTTTGAGGATGGGGAGACCCGCATCTTCTCCGAGGAAGACTCCATCACCCACGAGCCCGTATCCCGGCCCCGCGTGGTCAGCAAGATCTTCCGCAATGAGGAATTCGGCTACCACAAGATCACCGTGGAGCGCCCCCTGCGCCTGAATTTCCAGGCGAGCGCCGAGCGCATCCTCCGGCTCGAAGAGGAAAGCACCTTCCGGAAGCTCGCCGAGAGCGCCAGGAAAGACCCTCTCATGCAAGAGCGCGAAATCGCAGAAGGAAAGGAGAAGCAGGAGCGCATCCGCGCCATCCTCCGGACGCTTGGCGACACCCTCTGGAAAGACCGGGAAGACTTCATCCGGCATCTGCGTCAGGCTTCGAAATCTTTGGACAAGGACCTGCGCCTCAGCACCCCTGAGCTTAAGACCATCCTGTCCGCACTCGGGGAGAGCGACCCCTCCGCTTCGATGTGCTGCGACTCCCATGGCAAGCCCGAGCCCGATCCGGATTTGCGCGACACTGAGACCATTCCCCTCACCGAGGACGTGGATGCGTATTTCCGCCGCGAAGTCCTGCCTCATGTTCCCGATGCATGGATCGACACCACCAAGACCAAGATCGGCTACGAGATCCCCCTCAATCGCCACTTCTACCGCTACGAGCCCCCACGCCCGCTTGAAACCATCGCATCGGAGATAAAAACCCTCGAAAGGGAGATTCTCGACTTGCTGCGGGAGGTCACCGCATGAGCGCAGACGATCTACTCAAGCAGCTGCAGCGGCATAACGCCTTGCAATTGATCCTGACACTTAACCCACGTTACAGCTTGACGGCGACTGAAAGCTGTGAAATACATCATACCAACAATACCCGTCAGGCCTCTTCACAATGCCCAAATTGGCGGGTTACTCGTTTTTGAGGAGGATACATGAAATACTCGAAGCCTCCCGCTTCTTATGAAGCTCAGATTCAGATACTCAAGGATCGTGGGCTGATAATCAAAGATGAGGATTTCGCGCGCCATTGTCTGGAGCATCACAACTACTACCGATTGTCGGCTTATCGTTTTCCTCTTGCAGTGTCGGGCAGTCCGGACCGGTTCCTTCCGGATACGACTTTTGATGATCTGTGGAACCTCTATCACTTTGATCGAACCCTTAGGCAACTTGTGTCTGAGGCGGTCAAAAGAGTGGAGATTTCGGTGCGCTCACGCTGGGTCTATGTCCTTAGTCATCGTTATGGACCGTTGGCATACGAAGATCCGAAAGTCTTCCGGGATCTCAAGCGACATAATGCGGCTTTGGATCTCTTGGACAACGAACTCAAGAAAAGTCATGAAGTGTTTGTGAAGCACTATCGGGAACGCTACCAAATGAAGCGGCCTCCCATATGGGCTATGAGCGAGGTGTTGACGTTTGGATCTTTGAGTCGATTCTACGAAAACGTAAAACGGACCAGCGACAAGAAGGAGATCTCCCGCACATACGATCTTTCTCCCGAACTACTTAAATCGTTGCTCGAACACTGCGTCTATATTCGCAACCTATGTGCTCACCACTCCCGACTGTGGAATCGGCAGTTCACGATTTCTGTGGAGCTTCCCAATCGTTCGCCTGTCAGCGTAGTAGAAAGTATTCACCCCAGTGAAGACCGTAGGATATACAACACATTGGTGTTGTTGCTGCACATGCTCAAAATAATCGAACCTCATGCTCGATGGCCTGTCCGTTTGGTCGACCTTCTGAATACGATTTCTCCCAGGTTTCATCCCCACATGGGTTTTCCATCTGACTGGATGGATCGCCCACTCTGGAAACCCCTTTCCTCCTGATGAAGCATTCCCCTTATCCCACCTACAAACCCTCCGGTATCGAATGGCTCGGAGACGTGCCAGAGCATTGGACGCCTCAACGTGTTAGGTTTTGTTATTCGATTCAGCTTGGGAAAATGCTCCAGCCGGAACCTGCCGGACCGACCGATGAAGAGACTCCCTATCTGAAATCTCAACACGTTCAGTGGGAAATGGTGTGCGTTGAGAACTTGCCGACGATGTGGACCAACAAGAAGGAGCGGCATCAGTATGCGGTAAAAGATGGGGATCTCCTTGTTTGCGAGGGAGGCGATGTTGGCCGAGCAGCGATTGTGCTAGGAGCCCCCGAAGGCACAATTATTCAAAATGCGCTTCATCGCGTAAGACCGCTTGGCGCAAACCATACTCCATTTCTCCTCTATGTTCTCGCGCATGCAACTGCCCAGGGTTGGTTTGGTATTATTTGTAATAGGTCAACTATTGCTCATTTTACAGTCGACAAATTTCGCGCATTAGGTGTCGCATTGCCACCCCCAGCTGAACAAACCGCCATCGCCGCGTATCTGGATCGAGAGACGGGAAGGATCGATGTATTGGTGGAGAAGAAGCGGACCTTGATCGAGCGGCTCAAGGAGAAGCGAAGCGCACTCATCAGCGCATGTGTTACCCGGGGACTTCCTGCCGGAGCAGGAAAGAAGTATCCCCGGATTTTACAGATCTACGCAGAGGAAGTTCAAAAATCAAAACATCTGCGCCCATCTGCGCAATCTGCGGACCAACTCCCCGAAAACCCACCCCTCAAACCCTCCGGCATCGAATGGCTCGGCAACGTGCCGAAGCATTGGGAGGTGAAGCGGTTGAAGGCTTTTGCCTCATACAAAGTGAGCAACGTCGACAAAGATTCAAAAGAGGGCGAGATACCCGTTCGGCTTTGCAATTATACGGATGTCTACTACAACGATCTGATATCACCCGATCAGGACCTAATGGAGGCAACCGCCACTGCTGATGAGATTAAACGATTTCATCTGAAACCCGATGATATCGTGATCACGAAAGATTCTGAGGATTGGCGGGACATCGCTATACCTGCGCGTGTCGCTCGCACGTCATATGATTTGGTTTGTGGTTACCATTTGGCGATCGTTTCTTCTGAAAGACATGTTGCTGATGGGAGCTATTTGCTTAGATCTTTTCAGTCGAAAGCGATCAATTGCCAGTTTCAGGTCGCGGCTAGCGGTGTGACTCGATACGGTTTGCCAAAACCTGCTATCGGGGAGGCTGTGTTTCCACTTCCTCCCCTCCCAGAACAAATCGCCATTGCTGCCTATCTCGACGAGGAGACTGCCATAATCGATGCCCTTGTGGCAAAGGTGGAAACAGCGATTGAGCGCCTTCTCGAATACCGTAGCGCCTTGATCTCGGCTGCGGTCACCGGCAAGATCGATGTGAGGAAGGATGCTAGTCTCCCTGTGGAGGGTCCTGATCGGTAGAAAATCGAAGTTTGATTCGTTTCCAAAAAAACGTAGGATTAACCCATGCAATTCACGCGGCTGAAACTCAAGAACTGGCGTAACTTCACCCGGGTGGATCTTGCTCTGGGCGAGCGCTTATTCATCACCGGACCCAATGCGAGTGGAAAATCCAACCTGATGGACGCCTTCCGTTTCCTCCGGGACATTGCAAAGAGTGGCGGTGGCCTTCAGGAAGCTGTCACCCTTCGGGGGGGGATTACCAAATTGCGCAGCCTCGCCGCACGCCGCGATCCGAATGTGGAGATCGAGGTCGAGTTGAAGGATGGAGCAGGCGAAAACGCAACGGTGTGGCAGTATGGAGTCGGGCTGAAACAGGAGACCCGTGGCATGCGCAGGGTGTTGCTCTCTTACGAAAAGGTCTGGAAAAATGGTGAGCAGATCCTTAACCGGCCGGACAAAGACGACAAGTCAGATGATCTGCGCTTGACGGAAACCCATCTGGAGCAAATCACCGCCAACCGGGATTTTCGACCGCTTGTGGAAGCTTTCCAGAAGATTCTCTACCTTCACTTGGTTCCGCAATTGCTGAAGTTTCCTCAACTGGCGAATCGTGATGCGGCCGGAGAGGATCCTTTTGGCGTCAAGTTTTTGGATCGCCTTATGGAAACTCCGGAGAAGACCCGGCGATCCCGACTCAAAAAGATCGAAAACGCGCTGCGCCTCGCGGTTCCCGAACTTCAGGAACTCAAGGATGTGAGGGATGAGAAAGGTATCCCGCACCTGGAAGCGGTCTATCAACACTGGCGGCCGAATGCGGGCCGGCAGCGGGAGGATCAGTTTTCGGACGGCACCCTTCGTTTGATTGGTCTATTGTGGACCTTGCTCGAAGGTGATAACCTGCTCTTGTTGGAAGAGCCAGAACTCTCACTCCACAGTTCGATTGTGGCAAAGCTGCCTGATATCATCTGGAGAATGCAGCGGGCAAAAAAGCGCCAGGTGCTCATCTCCTCACACAGCTCGGAGTTGTTCAGTGACAAAGGAATCGATGCCGAGGAAGTGGCGCTCTTGAAACCACACGGAAGCGAAGGCACTGAAGTAAAGCTGGCATCCGCAATAGAAGACATTCGTCTGCTGCTTGAGGGCGGCATATCCATGGCTGATGCCGTTCTTCCCATGACTGCGCCCCCGTCCGTTTCTCAACTCACCTTCCTTGATTGATGAAGTCCCTTTCCATCCATCTGGCCGTCGAGGATGATTTGAGTGAGTGGGTTCTACGGCGTATCCTTCGCGACCGTCCGGTTGATTACGAAGTCGCAGCGGTCTTCAAAAAGAGTGGTTTCGGTTATTTAAAGAAAATGACGCCTGCGTTCAACAACATGGCCCAGCGCTGTCCGGTGCTGTTGTTGACAGATCTTGACACGGGTCCTTGTGCGCCGGAACTCATTGGCGCATGGCTCGCGCATCCCCGGCATCCGGACTTCCTTTTGCGGGTGGCAGTCAGGGAGGTGGAGGCATGGATTCTCGGCAGCGATCAGGAGCTCGGGAGATTCCTCGGCTTGCGTAGAGTGTTGAGTATTGGCAGCCCGGAAAACTTGCCTGATCCAAAAGCGGAACTACTCAAACTGGCAGCATCCAGTCCTCGACGGCAACTGCGAGAGGCGATCACTCGCTCCTCCAATGGGGGAAACCTGCGTCAAGGTCCTGCTTACAATTCCACATTGGCTGCGTTCGTAAACCAACAATGGTCTCCGGAGGTAGCATCTTCCAAATGCCCCAGCTTGCGACGTATGCTTGCTGCTTTAGCATTACTGGAGGAAAAAACGGAACGATGCCCATGATGTCCGGCAAACCTACCAAGACCTCGATCGAGCGCTTGCGCGAATACTGTAGTGCTCTCAATCTCCGCATGTGTCATCGGTAGGATCGATGTTAGGAGAACAGAGCCATGAAACACCAAGCGATAGACCCAATCGATATTCTACTCCGGCTGGAATGGGGTGGTTTTTCAACATGCGGTAGTTCTCTCTGGTGGCTTGAGACATGACCTGAGCGGGAGGGACAGGTGGTGCGATCGGCTGTGGGATATGCCGGACTCCGAACATTAACGGGTTTCAGTCCGAACATAAGCTCAGTGACTCCGAACATAAGAGGGCTTCACTCCGAACATAACGACAATGACTCCGAACATTATCGCTTCGCAAACGAAAGCGGGGACTTGGGTGGAGGTCGAGAAATCCGTTGATCCCTGAGTCGTTTTCCTTTAGGTCTTGGCTAGCCCGTATAAGACTATCCCTTTTTCCCGGAGCGCCTCTGCCATGATTGCCCAGTCGGTGAGTGTCCAGAACTACAGTTGTTTCAAAGACAACTGGGTGACCTTTGATTCAGAAAAGCGGATCAGAAAATGGAACGACTGAGTGTCTTGGGGACGTAACGTGTAAGAAATACCTGCAATCATGAGCCAGACGACCGAACATGCTTTTGAGTCCTATGTGGAAGAGATCCTGCTCAATAAGGGGGGATGGCATAGGGGTGCCCGTGAGGATTGGGATAAGCAACTGGCTTTGTTTCCAAGGCGGATATTTGCCTTCATCGCCGCGACTCAACCAAAGCTGTGGGAGAGTATGCGAAAGCTCCACGGAGAGGTGCTGGAGAAGGCGCTGCTGGATGTGTTGGTCAAGGATCTTGGGTCGAAGGGTGCGCTGCATGTGTTGCGCCATGGTTTCAAGTTCTATGGCAAGGTGTTTCGTCTGGCCTATTTCAAACCGGCTCATGGTTTGAACTATGAGTCGCAGCAGCTTTTTCAGATGAACTGCCTCACGGTGACGCGGCAGGTGCCCTGCGACCCAAATGGCCGGGATACCGTGGATATGGTGCTCGATGTGAATGGGCTGCCAGTGGCTACGATCGAACTGAAAAACCCGGGGACTGGCCAAAACTGGCGGCATGCGGTGCGCCAATACAAGCAGGACCGGGATCCGCGTAAGCCGTTGTTTGAGTTTAAGAAGCGTGCGTTGGTGCATTTCGCAGTGGATCCGGATGAAGTGTATATGGCTACACGCTTGCTCGGGGAGAGCACGGTGTTTCTGCCATTCAATCGGGGAAGTCACCCCGGAGAGGTGCAGTGTGGCGCAGGAAATCCGCAGCACCCTTCGGGCTATCGCACGGGTTACTTCTGGGAGGATGTGCTGGGAAGGGAAACCTTCATGGATATCCTGGCCAACTTCATCTTCGTGGAGGAGAAGGAAGAAAAGGTGGAGGACGGAAAGGGTGGCTTCCGTATCGAGCGGAAGGAGACGATGATCTTCCCGCGCTACCACCAGTTGGACTCGGTCAACAAGCTCATCGCTACGGTAGGAAGGGAAGGCCCCGGACAAAACTACCTCATACAGCATTCGGCAGGCAGCGGTAAGACCAACAGCATTTCGTGGCTTTCGCACCGGTTGGCGAGCCTGCACTCGCGTGACGACAGGAAGGTGTTTGACTGCGTGGTGGTGATCACAGATCGGCAGGTGCTGGACCGGCATCTACAGGAGGCTGTCTATCAGATCGAGCATGCTCAGGGCGTGGTGAAGGCGATTGATCAGGATTCCCGGCAGTTGGCAGCTGCGTTGGTGGATGGCACCAAGATCGTGGTGACCACACTCCAGAAGTTTCCTTTTGTGCTGCGTGGTTTGCTCCGGACGGCTGGTGCCAGGAGTATGGAGGATGCTACCGAGGACGAGAGGGAGCAGGCGCGGGAGTGGGAGGCGATGCTTGCCAAGCGAAACTACGCGATCATCGCCGATGAAGCACACTCGAGCCAGAGCGGCGAGAGCGCCCGGGAGTTGAAAGCGCTGCTCGGGTCCGCCATGCCAGAGGAGTCGGATGAGGAGCAGAGCGACTGGGAGGACAGGCTCAATCAGGTGATGGCGTCCAGGGGACGGCAGCCAAACCTGAGTTTCTTCGCGTTTACCGCGACTCCGAAGGGAAAGACGCTGGAGCTTTTCGGGAGGGTCCGCGAAAACGGCAGTGGTTTGCCCGAGCCTTTTCATCTGTATTCGATGCGTCAGGCGATAGAGGAGGGCTTCATTCTCGACGTGCTCCAGAACTACACCACCTACGCAACTTTCTTCAGGGTGGTGAAAGCTGTGGAGGATGATCCCGATCTTCCCCGCAAGAAGGCGGCGCGTGCCTTGGCAAAGTTCATGACGCTGCATCCTCACAATATCGAGCAGAAGACGGAAGTGATCGTGGAGCACTTCAGGCAGAAGGTGAAGTCGCTCATCAATGGAAAGGCCAAGGCGATGGTGGTGGCTTCTTCCCGATTGCATGCAGTGCGATACAAGGAGTCGTTTGACCGCTACCTGAAGGAGCATCGGGTGTCGGGTGTGAGGGCATTGGTGGCTTTCAGCGGGAGGGTGCGCGATCCCGATACCGGAATGGAATACACCGAACCGGGGATGAACATCGACTGTGTGAGTGGCAAGCCGATCAGCGAAGCCCAGTTGCCCAAGCGTTTCGCTTCTCCGGATTATCAGGTGCTGTTGGTGGCAAACAAGTATCAGACAGGATTCGACCAGCCTTTGCTTTGTGCAATGTATGTGGACAAGCGCCTCGATGGGGTGCAGGCCGTGCAGACATTGTCACGCCTCAACCGCATAACGCCCGGGAAGAGCACCCCGTTTGTGCTCGATTTCGTGAATGAATCGGAAGACATCTATTCGGCGTTCAAACCCTACTACGATGCGACCTTCCTCAGGGAGGTGTCCGATCCGCATCAACTTGAGGCGCTCAAACATGAGCTCGATCGTTATCAGATATACCATGATAGCGAGGTGGAGGCGTTTGCGCGGAGCTTCTACAAGCACCCTGACAAGCAGGCTTCGCAGGATCATGCCGCGATGCATCAGGCACTCCAACCAGCGGTGGATCGCTTCAATGCGTTGGACGACGATGCCGAACGCACTGAGTTTCGGGATAAGCTCTCAGGATATGTGAAGGTCTATGCGTTCATGAGCCAGATCCTCCCTTACCATGACAGGGCCCTGGAGATGCTCTACGTATTTGCCCGTATGCTGCTGCCTCTGATCCCACTCTCCAAGGAATCCGAGCATGTCAGCTTCAGTGACGAAATCAGCCTCGAATACTACCGCCTGCAGATGACCCACTCCGGGGATATCCTCGTGAAAGAAGGGGAGGATGCAGGCGTGAAAAGCCCCACGGATGTAGGCTCCCGTGAGAATGTGGAAGACCGGAAACCTCTCTCCGAAATAATCGATACCCTCAACGAGAAATTTGGAACCGACTTCACCGATGAGGACAGGCTTTTCTTCGAGCAGATCCGGGAAAAAGCCCGCACCCATCAGGAAGTCATCGATCTGCGCCAGTCCAATCCCTTCGACAAATTCCAACTCGGGCTCCGTAAACTTATCGAAACCCTCATCATGCAGCGTATGTCGGAAAACGATGCCATTGTCACCCGCTGGATGGATGATAAAGACTTCGGAAACGCAGCCTTTGAAGTGCTCTCCAAAGCGATCTACGAATCCATCCCTCCCGAGTCCGAATGCGCCTGAGGTGAGATAGTGAGCGGGTGAGGATTGGGGATAGAGCTTTGTCCTCAATCTTCAGGATCTTTCCAAATATCACCACGAGGACTTATCTCCCGGACGATGGTTTTGAGATGTTGCTGCGCATTTGGGTCAGGGTCCAATTTTGAATTCAAATAGAAAGATCCGATTTGCATAGGCCCGAAAGTATTTGTCATCCAAGCTGATATGTAAGCACTCAGACGCGAGCACAGCGTATCCGAGTGTCGGGAGGCGCTCCAAGTGTTCCAGGACGCGGCTCTTCGGGCGTCTCTATCCGTTCAAACCTCATCCGACGCGGCTCTATCAGGCCCGATGCAGATAGGAAGGGTGGCCGGAAGATCTTCGGTTTTCGGCGCTGGAAGGTTGAATAGAACACTCAGCACCGTGGTATGATCTGCGATTGGGGTAGGCGGCGCAGCTACCATCCTCGCTTCACGCATAGCCGACTTGTCCAACCATCGTTCTTGTTCGAGCGGAGGAACGGAACTTGGCTTCAACCGTTATGGTTGGGCTCATTTCTAATCAATCTATTCGCACGAGGGGGTTCATCTCCTCGGGAGTATGCCATACAATCCCGTGTTCTTCTTTCATAATCTCCTTCATACGAGACCATACAAAGTGAGAATGCCCCAACCTATGCCTTGAGTGCCTAGCGTCGACCTCCGCTTTTGCCTTCTGTGCAGCAGCACTGAGAAGA
>Ga0209723_1006699_pt1 | contig 10923 bp, 7 predicted proteins | sample BiotimSIPDNA_2_FD_185750 | JGI IMG/M metagenome (GOLD analysis project Ga0209723, IMG submission 185750) | Anaerobic biogas reactor microbial communites from Washington, USA - Biogas_R2 time_0 SIP DNA (SPAdes) (version 2) | ecosystem: Engineered > Bioreactor > Anaerobic > Unclassified | place... | reverse complement strand
TGGCCTCCAGCCTACGTGCTGTCTTAAGTGTCTCATCAACACGTGTACCGCGATGCAACTCTACGGTCACTGACAAACGGTTCATATCAGTCTGCTGCATAAAGTCAGTACCAAGCCATCCTACGATAACAGGTATCAAACTTACTACAAAGAAAATCACTGCTATCAGCAAGGTTGCAGTCTTATGCTGCAATGCCTTCCTCAATATCTGAGCATACCACAGGTCAACCTTATTAAGGAATCCAACAATATTTCTCTGATACCAGGTATCCTTTTCTTCTTCAAAGGTTACTTCACCATTATCCAATACTTTAAGTTTGCGACCTTTCAGAAGGCGGCTACTCATCATAGGTGTCAATGAAACTGCAACAGCAAGTGATGTTGCGATTACCACAGTTACGATCCAACCCAGCTCTTTAAACATGATACCTGCAACACCACCAAGTGTGGTAAGTGGGAAGAATACTGCGATAATTACAAGAGTTGAAGCAAGGACTGATACCCAAACCTCATTGGTAGCATAGATAGCTGCCTCACGAGGACTGGATCCACGCTCGATATACTTCATTATATTTTCCAGTACCACGATGGCATCGTCCACAACCATACCGATTGCTATCGTCAGTGACGACAGCGAGATGATGTTTAGCGAACTGTCGGCTATGGCCAGGTAAATAAAGGATACTACCAGAGCAATAGGTATTGTTACTGCAATGATGATGGTAGCCCTCCAACGCCCAAGGAAGACCAGAATTACCAATACTACGAATATCAATGCAAGGTAGATAGTTTCGGCAAGGCTGGCGATTGAATCCTGAATAGTGTCAGCAGAGTCATAAATTATTGAGATCTGAACATCAGAAGGCAGAATCTTTACAATATCCTCCATCTCCTTACTGATCTCCTTACTGATCTCTACTGTATTTGCTCCTGACTGCTTGGAAATCATAATACGTACACCGTCGCGACCATTGATCTTTTCATCAAGTGTAAGGTCCTTGATAGTATCACGAACAGAAGCAATATCACGAACAAACACCTGACGACCTTCGGGTGTTGTGGTTACTACTATACTCTCTAGTTCTTTACTTTCAATATATTCACTCCTTACCTGAAGCTGATATTGATCTTTGGGCATCTTTACAGTACCCGAAGACATATTCAGGTTGTTTCTGCTAATGGCACTACCTACCAATTCAAGCGGTATGCCATAGGCATCAAGTTTCTCCTGGTCAATATCAACATAGACGAAACGCTCGGGAGCACCAATTATTGAAATGTTACCAATACCGTCAACCCTGTTTAGCTGTGGCATTACAACGTCATTCAGAAGCTTGTCAAGTCCCGGATAACTTTGATCAGCGGTAACAGAGTACATCATGACAGGCATCATGCTGGTGCTGAACTTGAAAATGAAAGGGGTCTGTGCACCACTTGGAAGAGCATCCTTGACCATGTCAATATACGACCTTACATCGTTGATTACTTCATCCATGTTGGTACCCCATTCCAGCTCAAGAACTACCATTGACATATTGTCCTGAGATGAAGATGTAATCTCCTTAAGCCCGTCAACAGAATTAAGAGTGTTTTCAAGCAGTCTCGATACATTGGTCTCAACCTCACTGGCATTGGCACCAGGGTAAGATGTCATTACCGAAATGTAAGGGGGCTCTATTTCCGGATACTGATCCACCGGCAACAGCACGAGCGAATAAAGTCCCAGAATTATTACGGCTACAAAAACCAATGCTGTTGTAACCGGCTTATTTATAGATGTTTTAAATATACTCATCTTATGCTACGTTCACTTTCTATTACTCAATAATGTTCAACTTAACTCCATCTACAAGACGTGCCTGTCCTGTGACAACGATCTCATCACCGGGTGCAATCTCGCTGGACTGGATTTCAACCATGTCATCAATGCGCTTACCCAGAGTAACATTGGTCCTCTTTGCATTGCCCTCCCTGTGAATGAAAACATAACGTTCGTTTGAACCTATAAGCTTAAGCACAGCCTGGTAAGGTACCATGATGGCGCTTACTGCTTCAAGATTCATAGAAGTCTTGACATACATACCAGGTTTAAGCTTACCATCTGCATTGGGGATTCTAACCTTTACATTGAATGTGTGAGTATTGGGATCGATTGTAGGATATACAATCTCAACCACTCCTTCAAACTCCTGATCTCTGTATATATCTGAAGTGATAGCAAGCTTCATCCCTGTTTTGATGTAAGGAACATAGCTTTCAGGTATAGCGATAAGAGCCTTCAGAATGTGAGTCTGTGTGATCTCAAGAATCGGAGGATTACCGGCATAAAGTTCACCCGGTTCGAAGTTCCTAGCTGAAACAACACCCCTGATAGGTGATTTTACAAAAGTGTTAGCAGTAAGGAATTCAAGGTTTTCTTTGGTCTGATCGTATGCAAGTTTGGTTTGGTCATAAACCTGCTTTGAAACAGCTCCTGTCTCATTCAATACCGATACACGGTCGAACTCGACGCTGGCATTTGAAAATGCCAGCTTTACACTGTTAAGCTGGGTTTGATCCATACGAACCAGCAAAGTACCGGGACTTACCTGAGTACCAACTTCTACATATATATGCTCGATGATTCCTGTCAATGAAGGTGAAATACTAACATTTTCATACCCTTCAAGTGTTGTGGACACGCTGAAATCCCTTTCAATAATGACTTCCTCGAGTTTTAACACCTTTACATTCTCAATACGTTGTTCGTCAGCTGAGGCATCCTTAGTTTCCCCGCCGCAAGAGGCCATGGCAACAATAAGACCTGCCGATAAGATGTATTTGTACAAGCTGTTCATAGTCCTGTTTGTTAATATATTTTTCATTTGCTATTATTTTCTATTGTTGAGCAGATTTTCAAGTTCTATTTGAGCTGTTACAAGATTCAGCAACGCCTGTACATAGGTGCTTTGAGCTGTAACAAGTTCGGTACCCGAAGAGGTCAGATCAAGGCTTGAAGCCATGCCTTGTTCATACTTCTTTGTAACGTTATCGAAAACACGTTGAACCACAACAAGGTTTTCCTTCTGTGTTTCATAGTTCTCAAAGTTAGAGGTCAGATTATAGGCCAACTGCTTGTGTTGAATAATCAGAGCCTCGCGTGTAGCGTCTAATGTGTTCCTTTGCTTCTCAAGGTTAAGGCGTGCTTCATCTACTGCCTTCATTCTGCTCCAGCTTGAGAAGATAGGAATTGACAGACTTACTCCCAATGCATTAGGGGGGGTCATATCAAAAGAGAACTCGTCTGAAAAGATTTTCTTCTTTGTAAATGAATAATAGGTAGTCAGTGAAGGAGCAAAGGCCCATTTCTTGAGGGCAACCTGCTTTTCCGACAACTTAGTGCTAACCTCAAGCAATTGATAATTGTAATTATTGCCAAGCATAAACTCAGTGTCCAGCAATGCTACTGCATCATCCACGCTGAGAAGTTCTTCAACTCCCTGGACCAACTCGATTTCTGTGTTTACATCAGTCCCAAGTGTCAGTCGAATTGAGTTATATACCATCTCAAGTGATCTCCTGGCGCTGTTTACCCCGTTCTTCATTGAAGCAACCTGAACAGCAATCCTGTCAGCATCTGTTTGTTCTGAAATACCAACAACAACAGCACTCTCGGTATAGGTCTTCATCTTCTCAAGGTTCTGAAGATTCTTTTCCAAAAGTGAAACTGTTTCCTCTGTTACTAGTGCTGAAAAGTAAAGGAGTTTAACTTGATTGAGAACTGTCTGCTCTGTTTGCTTTTTTGTAATATCGGCCATTTCAGCGGCTATATTCTGCATCTGAACGGCAACTACCTGAGCTCCGCTGAACGCTATGGCAGCCGTACCGGTAAATGTACCGGAGTTTGCCATAAGGATTGACTGTCCTCCGAAATCGATACGGTAACCAAACAAACTGTTGTAATCAACACTCGCACTTACCTGTGGAAGCATGGTTGCAATAGTCTGCCAACGAGCGGCTTGTGCAATCCTGATGTCTAGAGAAGCATTCTGAACTTCACGGTTGTGAGCTAAAGCAAGTTCCTGAGCCTGACTCAGTGTCAGCTGCAGCTTCTCTTGTGCTGTAACCGTCCCAAATCCAAACACTACTAATGATAATAATACCAGAATTTTGTTTCGCATCTTTGCTAATTTGATTTTCTACACTATATAATACCAAAAACAGGGCACAAATATCTCAACAATTGCGACAATCATGAAAACTTTTCAAGGAAAACTGGTCAGTTTTCAATAAACGGCCCGTTTTTTTCAATGTAAGAAGTACGTTGAAGAAATTACTGCATATATTGAATAATCAGGCAAATAGACAAAACTTCAGAATTGATGGACTAATTTTGCCACCTAAATCTCAGAATTAAAGGTTAAATTGATATATGTTCTCACAAAAATCGATACTAAAAGTCCTAGCTGCCTATGCAATCTGGATCTTTCTGTTCCTGTTCTATTTTTCAATAGGAGCTCAATTCAACTATATCAGGGGTCTCTATCAGGCCCTGACTGCCACATCTTTGCAATTTACAGCCTATTATGTCAATCTAAAAATACTTCTACCAAAATATTACGACAGAGATTATGTAAAGTACAGGTTTTATGCCGCCATACTAATTTTGATCCTTGCCTCTGCTGGTACTCTCTTCGAGCTTCTATACAACAAGATGTTGCCGGCATACATGGTTGTCGAATCCGCCGCATGGAAGGCATTCATATTTTCGCTGATCTTTTCAACAGTGGCTTTTTGGGCCAGTATCACTACATATCTGATAGGCAGACAGGAAAAAATCAACCTTGAGATTGAGGGGCTAAAAAGGGAGAAGGCCGAAAGCGAACTCAAATTCCTAAAGACCCAGATCAATCCCCATTTCCTCTTCAATGCCCTCAACAATATTTATTCCATGGCATACACGGGTGACAGTTCAACCCCCGAAAAGATCACGATGCTGTCTGACATGCTCCGCTACGTACTGTACGACTGCGAATCCGACTATATCTCACTATATAAAGAGATAGACTACATTTCTAGCTTTCTTGAGTTTCAGCAACTTAAGACAGAAGAAAGACAAAACATAGAGTTCAACTTCGGCCCCTATGATGACAATTACCAAATAGCACCAATGCTACTTGTGGGATTTGTCGAAAATGCTTTTAAACACAGCAAAATAGAAAAGGACCGCGATGGATTCGTGAAGATTTATCTGTGGCAAAACCCCACAAAGTTTTATTTTAGTGTGGAAAATAGTGTCCCTGAAGTATTGCTGCCTCTGGGCAGCAATACAGCCAGGTCTGGCGGAATAGGTATTGAGAATGCAAAGAGTAGGCTTGCTCTTATGTACCCAGACAGGCATCAGCTTGAGATTGCTAGTTCGGAAAACTACCACAAGGTGGTACTTGAACTGTACAAATAACTATGATTCAGAACAAATACAAATGCATAGTAATCGATGATGAGTTTCTCGCAAGGAAGCTCCTGGCCGACTATATTTCAAAGATTCCGCAGTTCACCCTTGTCAACACCTTCGACTCCCCCATGGCTGCAATTGATACCATTGCAAGCAGCGAGATAGATGTGATATTCACGGATATAGAAATGCCTGATATGTCGGGAATGGACTTTATCAGGAATATGTCATCTCCTTCAGACCCCGTTATTGTATTTGTTACTGCATACCCGCAATATGCAGTGCAGGGCTTTGAGGTCAATGCTACTGAATACCTGCTGAAGCCTGTTTCTTTCCCGCGTTTTGTAAAGGCTATCAACAAAATCACAACCCTGCTTACGCTTCGCAAAAGACTGGAATCCTTGCCAAATGAAGATCATGCACTGCCGGAACCGCAAAAGGAAAAGGATTTTATAATAGTACGATCAGACCGAAAGATAGTCAAACTGCACTACGACGATATTTACTATATAGAGGGAGCCCTTGAATATGTTACCTTTCACACGGCTGAAGGAAAGCTGATGGGATTGTTCTCATTGCGTAATCTGGAAAGCGAACTTCCTGCTGACAGATTTATGCGGATACATAAATCCTATATAGTAGCTCTGGACAAGATAAAAGAGATTGATGGCAATCAGGTAATGGTCGGTGACAATACTATTATAGTTAGCAAAGCCATGCGACCAGTGCTTCTCGAGTACTTTGCAGGGCGTAAGCACTTATAATTCCTACTAAAAAATAATACGCATTTACACCCCTTTTTAAATAAAAGTCTAGGACTATTTTTGTTTTTAATAAAAACATAAAACTAGACTTATGAGTAACAATGCTACCAGAAAACCGGCCTGGGTTATTGGCGAAGACTGGGCTTCGGTTGTTGCAGGATTTCTAATCATCGCTCTTATTCTGTTGGCCAGCTACAATATTCAGACCCCATCCTTTGCAGGAAAGGCCGGTTGGGGGGATTTTAACACTTTGTTGGATGGTTTGTTTTCAAGCAAGCAAGCCATTGCCACATCAGCCACTTTTGGTCTATTCCTGGTAATCTCTGTTATCGGATTGATCCTGAGCGGCAAATCTCTCAAGAATTATTTCTGGGGCTTCCTGGCGATATTCGTACTTACACTGATTGCCCAGATAGTATCTTCTTTTACGGGCTTTAAGAACTTTGGGCTGGAAACAGTACTCTTCTCACTGGTAATCGGTTTGTTGATTAGTAATCTGTTTAACCTGCCTGAATGGTTGCGTTCAGCTTTGAATACCGAACTGTATGTTAAGATTGGTCTGGTTCTCCTGGGTGCTACCATTCTCTTTGGTGATATCCTTACTGCAGGTGGTTATGGAATATTGCAGGCTGTTGTAGTTGTTTTCGGTGTATGGTATTTTGCTTTCTGGATTGCTAAAAAACTTAAGGTTGACGACGAGTATGCAACAATGCTTGCAAGTGCCGTTTCAATTTGTGGTGTGTCAGCAGCAATTGCAACAGCCGGAGCTATCAACGGTGACAAAAAGAAACTCTCAATGGTAGTTTCTCTAGTACTTATCGTTGCCATCCCTATGATGATATTTATGCCAATTATAGCCAAGTGGATTGGACTGTCTGAAGCAGTTACCGGAGCATGGCTTGGTGGTACCATCGACACAACAGGTGCTGTGGTTGGTGCCGGTACTATCGCAGGTGAAGATGGTCTGAAATATGCTACCATCATTAAGTTCTCGCAAAACGTACTACTCGGTGTTGCAGCTTTTGCAATATCTATTTTCTGGGCTTATCGCAACAAGAGGGGTGAAAAACGCGAAAGAGTTTCTCTTTCAATCCTATGGGAACGTTTCCCAAAGTTCGTACTCGGCTTTATGCTTGTATCTCTATTTTATTCATTCATATTGAGTCCTGAATTAGCCAAATCATCAGGTTCTCTACTTAAGTCATTCTGTAACTTCTGGTTTGCTCTTGCCTTTATTAGCATTGGTCTTGAAACCAGGTTTTCTGACTTCAAGGCGGCTGATAATAAAGGTCCGGTTTATGCCTTCCTGGCTGCACAAGGATTCAATATTATCCTGACCCTCGTAGTTGCTTATGTAATCTTTGGAATTATAGCTGCATAATCGAACTATCTATGATATTAAAAAGGAGCATCTGCCTATGCTCCTTTTTTTTTATCTTCAAAAGAAAAAACATGGGTATACTGGACTGGTTTAAAAGAAAGGAAGAGGCCGAACCTCTTGAATTCGGTATTGCCCTTAGCGGAGGCAGTGCAAGGGGTTTTGCCCATATCGGTGTGCTCAAGGCACTGGAAGAGGAAGGTATTGAACCTGAGATAATATCCGGGACCAGTATGGGCTCGCTTATCGGGGTGTTGTATGCTGCCGGACTTAAGCCTGATGAGATACGTGAAATCGTAATCAAGGAGCCCATACTCAAACTGGTACGCCCGGCCTGGGGCAAGCACGGGTTCTTCAAGGTTAGCGAACTCCGTAAGATTCTTGAAAAGTACATCCCTGCCGATGACTTCTCAGTTCTCAAAAAGCCTTTCTGCCTGGCCGTCTCCAACATCAACAAGGGACAAAAAGAGATAGTCAGCGAGGGCCCGCTTTTCGAGTTTGTCATGGCCTCGTGTGCAGTGCCCATAATCTTTGCACCACAGATCATCAACGGGACCACTTACATTGACGGTGGACTATACGACAACCTCCCGGCTGATGCCATCAGAGACCTATGCAAGACCTTGATAGGTGTACATGTCAACTACATCGGGGAAGAGGATTCTTTCAACGGTATACTGGATATTGCGGGCAGAGCCTTCAGTTTAAGTATAGGTGAAAATGTCAGGGCTGCAATGGCCATGTGTGACTACCTCATTGATCCACCGGAACTAAAGAATTTCTCTTTCTGGGACTACGACAAGGCAGCAGCTATTATTGACGTGGGATATAGCTACGCAAAGCAGAGGCTTGCGCAGGAAAAACCATCTCAGGCCCTTCAAAGACAGTAAAAGAGTCGATCCGTATTTGCTCCAGGCACTTTCTGCAGTCTCTCAGGTACTTTCTGCTATACTATTCCATTTCATGTCTGAAATCCAGTTTATCTATCTCAGCATCATAGTAATGCTTAACAAGTTGCAGAAAGCTGTCATATACATCGAAGTCCTTGTGATACCACACTGAGTTGGGGATATCCAGCTGTACATTTGGATCCGCATACATAAGGAATTCACGGATATTACTGTAGGCCTCGTTCAACCCTTCAGCATCTTTGAACCCAAAGACCGAAAGCATCTCCTCAAGATTCTTGTCTGAGGCTCCATTGATAACCATTCCAAAGGCCTGAGCCACACTGAATGGTGAGATTACAACGTTGCTTCCAGGATTACTGGTCCTATTGACCTCCTTAAACAAATCCCAGGAGAAGGGAAGGGTCTGTTCAACCACCTCAGAGGCTTTCATTTCAATTGTGGGCTTAATGTGTACAGGCTGTTCCAGATTCTTCTCACACGAAGATGCAGAAAGCACCAAAAGCATAGATAATGCTGTTATAGTTCTCATGATATAAGATTTGTTTGGGTTTATAAAGGGAAGATGCCGCATTGCAGATAAGGTTGCCTGCAAATATCACAAAATTGCGACACGATTGGTAAATTGACTTCCCCTGGGTCAAAAAAAAGCGCCCACACCTGGGGCGCCATATATAAAAACACACGTTGAATCCTTGGTTACTAGTCCTCAATCCTAAAGTAAGAGATCATTGACTTCAACTGTTCCGACTGACCTGCAAGTTCTTCGGAACTTGTAGCAAGTTCCTCAGACGATGCTGCATTATTTTGGATCACATTGTTGAGTTCGTTGATTGCATTATTGACCTGCTCAACTCCTGCAGATTGTTCTGCGCTGGCTGCTGCAATCTCTTTTACAAGTTCACTTGTCTTGAGGATTTCAGGAACCATTTCGCGAATCAGCTTGTCGGTTTCTTCTGTAACTTCAAGGCTGGTCCTAGACAGCAGGGCTATCTCGTCGGCCGCGGTCTTTGAGCGCTCGGCAAGTTTTCGAACTTCTGCGGCCACTACTGCAAAACCTCTACCATGTACACCTGCACGGGCGGCTTCAACTGAAGCATTAAGTGCAAGTATATTTGTCTGAAATGCTATTTCGTTAATAATGGAGATCCTTTCAATAATATCTCTAATTGACTCAGAACTCTTACGGCCTGCTTCTGACATCTTGTACATGCTGCCACGTGCCGATTCAGATATTCTTTCAGTCTGCCTTGCATTTTCAGTATTCTGCAGAATATTGGCAGCCATCTCTTCCATTGCGGAAGAAACCTCCTCAGCAGCAACAGCTTGTGAATTAGCGCCCTGTGACATCATCTGAGAACCGGAGCTGATTTGTTGGCTAGCCGAAGCAATCTCTACGGAACCGGTAATGATACCACCAACGACTTCACGCAGCTTATCCACCATCTGACTCAATGCTTTTACCAGAATACCAATCTCATCTTTCTGGTCAATATCTATAGATGCATTTAGGTCACCGGAAGCAACTCGCGTTGTGAAATCAACAGCCATACTGATATCTTTGGCCAACGACCGTGTAAGAAGTATATTGATTAGTACTATTGCCATAATTGCAATAATAGTACTCAACATGATAGCGTTGCGGAGGTGTTTAATACCATCAAGGACAGCATGCTCTGGAACTGATACCACGACATAGGAATCTGTCTTAGGTATATAGCCGTAATAGTGAATCTTCATCACGCCATCCCACGGATGATTAATTTTACCCATAGCTTCCTTACTGTCAAGGACCTTCCTGAAGGCTGTGACTTCGCCTATGTTTTGACCTTCCATTGTAGGGTGTATAATCATCTCTCCTGTTGCGTCAACCAGAAATGGGTAACCACTCTCATAATATACTTTGTGGCCGAACATTTCCTTAATTCCTGCCATATCCTTCTCATACACACCCACAAAAACGGCTCCGACTACCTCGCCATTAAATACTATAGGTCTAAAAGCTGTAAGGTACCATCTTTCACCAATTCGGAGCCTCTTATACACTTCCTCTCCCCTGGCAATTGCCTGAGCATGTTCTTCTTCAATCGGAATATAACTATTTTGTAGACTTCCTCCCTGCACATTTGTAAGAGTTGTTACAAGCCTTAGAAAACCCTTGTCAATCCTCTGGAATAAAGTAACATCGACCCGACCAAGCTCCTTCATTTTCTCGACAAGCTCTACATCTCCATAAATGGGCGTGTCCCCTAGTCTCAATAAGTCAATTGTTACCTTCTCCTTTTCTCCTGTGACCTGATTGGTTGCTTCCACCTGAATCTTCTCACCTCTCCTGTGGTTAAGCTGTCCCTGATAACCTCTAAACATCTCCCATGCAACATTTAGACCTGTCTCCACCCTAATCTCACGCTCATCAATTTGCATATTAATGATCTCCTT